>Ga0214473_10000425_pt1 | contig 59663 bp, 97 predicted proteins | sample RVTome_7_FD_203509 | JGI IMG/M metagenome (GOLD analysis project Ga0214473, IMG submission 203509) | Soil microbial communities from uranium-contaminated site in the Upper Colorado River Basin, Wyoming, United States - RVT98D197 | ecosystem: Environmental > Terrestrial > Soil > Contaminated >... | reverse complement strand
GAGACTCCTCCACGGGGCACACCGGCTGTAGACCGCCCCCGGCCTCGTCGGCGATCGTCGTGATGCGCTCAGACAGAGCGTCCAGTCTCGCTGCGGCGCGCAGCAACTCGATCAGATCCGCCGGGAATACGCCGACCAGCCGCCACTCCGCACACTGCGCGGCCTGCGCTCGCAGCTCCGCGATACGGGCTGGTGTCATCGGTTCACTCCCAGCGCGGCGTCTATGCGCTCTCGGCGCCGCGTCCACTCGGGGCACGTTGCGTGCGGCGCACCCACGGCCTCATGGTCGGCCCACTCGCGCGCAGCGCCGAGCGCCGCTTCGAGCGTGGCGATGCGGGCTTGCAGCGCCTCCCGCTCGGCGACGCCGCACGTACACTCGCCGTGCTCACGGTCGTAGTGCAGGCCGCACTCCTCGGAGTGTTTCATCGTGCTCCCATCGACCCTACCCGGTCGCCGGGCCGCAGAGGGAGGCCGAGCACATCGCGCGCCATGCGCCAGCGGCCGCCGCTGTGAGTTTCGTCGTCTGCGAAATGGTGCAGAGCTTCTTCGAGCGTGGCGATGCGGGTTTCGAGCGTGGCGATGCGGTCCCTTGCCGCTCGCGCGTAGTCGAGCAGATCGCACAGCTCCTCGGTCGCGTCGAAGTCGTCGGGCTCCTGCTGCCACGCTTCGGCTGCTGTGATTGCTTCGTTCAGGTTGTTCGCTGCCATCGGTGCCTCCACTTCTTTCGGTTCGCCACCTAGTCGCTCTCCTTCCAATCGTCGAGCGGGCAGTGCCGCCCTGAACGAGACGGCTCGCCGTCACGCTCCTGCGGGCACAGCTTCCAGTCGCAGTCACCGTCACGCGCGGCCTGGCAGTGCGTCGAGCCGCGGAAGTCGAGGCGCAGCGGAGCGCGCGGATCGGCTAGCGGTACACGTTTCTTCAACATTTCTACCTGATGTCTTTCAGTGAGGCCCGGCCCCGAGCAACGCGCCGTCGCCCGAGCCGTCCTCCCACACGTTGCCGCAATCGCCGCACGTCATCTGGTGCGACGCCATTCGACCCGGAGGCGGCAGCGTCTCACCGCGCGCTCGCGCTGCGTCCGCGTCGCTCTTCTTGTAGTCCAACTCGTTGTACTGGAGAAAGCGCGCCGAGAGCTTGGTGCTGCCGCACTTCCATCACTGCGCCTGACTCATCGGATAAGCTCCCGCAGGCTGTTCACCAAGAGGAGAAAGTGTTTGTTGCGAGCGTCGAGAGTACCGCTCAGCGTGCGGTCGATGTGCTCCACTACCTCGCGCGCTGCCCAGCCGTGGACGATGACGCCGACGCGCACCGTCGCGAGTGTGTTTCTCAGTTCTTGTTCATCGAGCATGGGTGGCGACCTTTCAGAGTACAGCGGGGTGATGAAGCGCCCCCATCGGTGCCTCCACTTCTTCACGATCCGCACCTTAGGCCGAGCCATTCGCGCACCTCGCGCAGCGACAGGCACACCCGGTCGGCCAGCTTGTTCATCAGCTCGGGCTCGACCTGCATCACCTTCGCCGGCATGTGGCAGCCATCCAAGTCACCACACGCCGAGCACGTCACGCTCCGATGCCACGAGTGGCCGCCAACCAGCGCGAGCGGCACCGTGGGATCGGGCATCAGGATCGCGGAGGGTTTCTTCTGTCCGATGGCGTACCCAAGCTCCAGGTGCGCCGACCGTCCGCACGGCAGGACGAGCACGCATGCTTCGCACCAGTCGAGCGCGTCGCGGTCCTTCTTGAAACCCGCCTCCGCGACAGGGTGTGAGAGCGCGGCGACGTACCGCTCGGACGACCACTCCTGCCATCCGCCATCGATCTCCCGCCAGTGAAACCCGTTGTCGCCCTCGGTTGGATTGCGGAAGTCGTAGACCTCGTGCCCTTCGCTGCGCAGCGTCGAGACGACGTACGGTTGAAACGGGTTGCGCCACGACGATGCTACGTAAATTCTCATCGGTTCCTCCACTTCTTCAGCATTTCTACTTGATCTCCCGTGCGTTGCGACGGATGATCTGCGCGCGACGGCGCAGGCTCGGCAACACCTTGCAGAGCAGGTGTACGCGGACCGGATCGACCGCGACCTTGTACGCCGCTCGCCGTCCGCGCGGCAACGTACAGCCACGCAGCGCAAACGCCGCGGCCAGTTCCCAGGCTTGCGCTTTCTGCTCACTCGTCGAGTGCGTGTTCCACTTCTTCACGATCCGCCACCGACAGGTTGGGCCAGATCACGCGCGAGGCTGTCGGCGCACGACTCCAACACGTCGGCGCGGGCGAGCTTCGACTCAGCCGATTGCCTGAGCGCGATGCCGCGCGCGACCTCGCCACGTAGCGCAGTCGCCATGCTCCGCCACGAGGCCGCGAGCTTCTGTAGACGGTCAACGTCCATCTGCACACTCTTTCTTGGTGGCGTGACAGTCGCAGTCGCATCGCCTGCCGGGGCAGAGCGCGTGCCTGTTGAGAGCACAGAGCGGGCCGAGGATCGCAGCCTGTCCCGCCGTGTCGGCGAGCAGCGGTGCTGCGCGCGCTCCACCTGAGCGGCGTGCCGAGCGGTTCCACGTCCCGCGCTCTTGCGGCATGCGCTTCTTCACGAAGTGGCTCCTAGCGGAAGCGGCTTGCGCCGCTGCTCGCGACGCCACTTCTTGTACGAGCACCGAGAGCAGAGCGTGACGTGGCCCCGCTCGTGGCCACCCTCGCACCAGCCGACGAGCTTGCCGCAGCCGTCCACACCGCGACACCGGAACACGCCGCCGCACTTGTGCGACCGCGACGCCACTCGGCAGCAGTGCCGAACAAGTGGCGTCCCGTCGCCGCGGGCCACAGAGCGTGCGACGTACGCCGCCCACTGCTCGCCAGCCCACTCGACTTGGTGGTTGCGCTTCATCTATCTATCCTCCGGCAGCGACAAGCGCCCGATGGCGTCCAGCACAGGCCCAACACGGCCGTCCGCTACTGCCATCTGCCGCGCGAGCACCTTGCCGGTCAGGCTTGCAAGCGCGTCGTCAGGGTGCGCAGCGCACCAACGCGCCAGCAGTCGCGACAGTTCGTGCTGTCGCTTGATCTGCTTCGCCGTCTCGTGCTTCCAATCGGCCACTTGCTCGATGGTATTGGCGCTCGCCCACGACGTGTTCGACCGCATCAACAGCTTGGCATTGAGCCGGCGGAGTTCCCGCCGCTGACGGGTGAGGCGCTGACGTAGGCGATCGTTTTCAGGAATCGTCACGATCCGCACCTTTCGCAGAATGGGTCGGCACAGTTGAGGCGATGCCACCACCAGCGGACGGCTCGACCCGAACATCCGGCAACGCTCGCCATACCGCCGAGGTTGCAGTCGCCAACATCCGACAGTCACCGAGGGTAGGCGCCTGTGCAGCCGCAATGGTGGCGCGCAGAATCGGCACCCGCTCCTCCCAATCGATTTGCTTGTCCTCGTCCGGGTGGCAATCGAGGCAGTGAGGCGGGCTGCTGTCCAGGCCGTCCTCCAGCGAGCACGAGCACACAATGCACGTATTCGTTTCGGAGATTGCAGCGACCAAGGAGCGCAGCGCCGCTTCTAACGTGGCGATGCGGGCGCGGAGTGCGTCGGTCTCATCGGCTAACTGGCACAGCAACGAGACGGCTAATCGGGTTTCGGAGTAGTCGAGCAAGTATCGCGGCATCGCAGCAGCAAGTGCCCTCGCAGGCACGCCGTAGGGCAACGGGTCAGAAGCGCTCATCGGTGCCTCCACTTCTTCACCGGCCGCCACCGACAGGTTTAGCCAGCGCAGCGAACCCGCGCAGCAAATCGGCGTCGCTCGGCGCCACTCTCTCGATCTCATCGAGCAATGCACGGACGTGCGCCTCGCCTTCCGACGCGCGGAGCAGCGCGGCTTCGAGCGTTTTCAGATCCGGCCAGGCGCGGAGCCAGCGGCTCGCATCTGCAACGGCGTCAGGATTCTTCAGAGCCATCTACCAAGCCCTCCCGCAAGATCGACGACGAGCGGCAATCGCGAGCACGACCTCGTGCAGGTTCGCCAGGTGCGTCACGCCACCACGAGAGACGGTCGTGATCGAGCCGTCGATGATGCGGTAGCAGCGATGAGCGTCACACTTCTTCAGTGGATACTGCTTCGAGAAATCACGCGGCATTTTTGCCTTCGCCGTTCTTTTTGTGCCGCTCGCGGTGATGCTTCGCGCAGAGCCAGCGCACGGCCAACGGCTTCGCGTAATCATCGTGGTGCCCGTGGACGTGCCGGCGCGTGCCGCAGACCTCGCAGGGCTTCTTCTGGATGCGCCCATCATAGACGGCCTTGCGGAGTCGCCACGAGGCAGAGCGCTTGCGCGGGTTCGCCTCGGACCAGCGGCCCTGTGAATCCTCCACGCGAGTCGGGTGGCGCAGCTTGTAGCGTTGTTGCGCGGCCGTCATCCGTGCGCGACCGCCGCTTGCTTCCCAATCGCGCTTGCGCGCGAGCAGGCAGACCTTGCAGTAACTCTGCAACCCATCGCTGTTCGCGCTGCATCGGTGGAAGTCGCTCGCTGTCTTCACGAGCGAGCAGTCTCGGCAAAGCTTGCTAGGGTGCGGGTCAGCGCTCATCCTGTACTGCCTCCGCGCATGCACCACGCGCCCGATCCGACCTTCCGCACGCGAGTCGCCGTCACACCACGGCGCCGGCTCGTGATGCGCCGCAGCGCGCGAGCCACTCCACGCGCGAGAGCACGGCTCGTCCACGCCTCGCCGGCATCGCGCCAGATGCCATCGGCGCAGCGCAACTGAACGGACCAGGCGTCGCTCCAGTGCCTAGGGTGCGGGTCAGCGCTCATCGCGAAACCTTTCGCTTGCGCTTCAACCGCTCACCTTCGCGGTAGAGCGCCATCTCCAGTGCGCGCAGCTTTTCGTCGAGCGCCTCTCTTGAGGCGTGCAAGCCCATCACGATCACACGCGCTTCGTTGACGGCGTGCGCCGCTACAACAGCTTGCCGCTCGGTCGTGCATTCGATGTGCCGGAGGCTAGGGTGCGGGTCAGCGTTCATCGGGTGCTGCCTCGCGCTTCCACTTCGTCCGGGTCGTAACTCGCCACGACGCCGTTCACGAAGCGTACGTCGTAACAGAGCCCGTGCGAGTCGTGGACCGCAACGATGATGCCGGTCGCCTCACCGAGGCGCAGGGGCACCGCCTCGCGAGCACGCAGCGCCTCCCACGTCCAGTCGCGCGACGACAGACGCGGCAGCACCGTGACGGTAGTGCCGATGGTGGGGCGTTTCTCGGCTGGGTGGCGACTGGCTTTCATCGGGTGCTCACAGTCGGCGGCCAGTTCTTGTGTTTGCGAAGCCAGGTGACTCGCGCGTTGCACGTGGTTTCATTTCTTGGTGCATCGGATCTTGAGCTTCTGCGGACAGTCGCAGCCTTCTTTCATTGGGTGCTGCTTCACGACAGCTTAGCTCCCGGTCGCTTTCACTTCAACACAAGAGTCACATCTCATGATGAGCGACCCGGCGCGTTTTCTACCGTGCAATCGATGCCTCGCGTCAGCTCCGCACATTTCACATTTGTATGGCGTCGGTTCTCTGTCGGGTTGTCCTTTACCGTTACGTCGCAGATGCCCGAACACACCGTCGCTGGTGCGGCGCCACAGCTTAAGGTAACGGTCAAACAAGACCCAACCTTCAATCATTGGTTGCCATCCATTTACGGCGCACCGATAAACAACGGTAATTTCGTTTCGTTTCGCGCTTTGGTGCACGCTTCGTCGAACGCGTGGTCGAACGCATTATCGTGGCGGTACAACGAAAACGACCACACCAACGAACCACCGTTGACACGGTAATGCAGACGCGCCGAGATCTGATAGCGTGCCCCATTGCGGAACACCGGCACGCCGATCAGGAACATGCCTGGTACGTTGAGCGGTTTGGCGTTCTCGTCGGTGTGTGACGTCTCGAAAATGATTTTGCCTTCGCCGCTGGCGAGGTTCGTGTGGTTAGCGACACGCTGGCCAACCCGCACCGTAAGACCACGACTCAGGGCCATCAAGGCTGACGGACTTGCAATTTCGCAATTGAGTAGCTTGCAGACGGCCTTGGTGTTCTCGCTGGCGTTCACCGGATCGAGGATGTCTACGATGCGCTCTTCGAGCAACGCCGCGAAACTGGCCTGGTCGAACGACTTCTCGTTACGAGACAACCACGCTACCCATTCAGATGACAGCGGGAAACTACATACGGCGGTGTGCTCCCCGAATCGTGCAGCGCCGTCTTTGGGCATGTGATAGTCGTAAATCGCATGGATTGTCGGCCCCAACGGCGACGAATCGGCAAACAAGACTGAACCATCGTCACTATGCCGGTTGACGTGTGCGACGAAGCTGTCGAGGTCTTGAAGCCGCGCCGTGCCACGCTTGCGTTCGGGAGCGGTGCGGCATTCGTCGATGTATCGTTTGATGCTTTCGACCTTCATGCCATCGGGCACGAGCAAAACTCGAGCTTCGTCATGTTCCAGAAGCCCATCTGGTTGAAGACTTTCGAGTCGTGGTTCGTATGCTTTGTGCACCGCTTCGACCAATGCGCCGATTTCATTGTTTTGGGTGTTCATGATGTTACCTTTTAGCCTGCGTCCACGATGACGCCGTCGTCGTCCACGAGTCGCGTTTCGCCGTTGTCAGCGGTGACTTCACGCAGCGGGAGTTTCTGCTGGCGCGGGTTCTCTACCGAAAGATTGCCGCCCTTGGTCGTCCAGAAGATAGAACCGGCGCGCTTCGGGTCTGGTTCCTTAGTCTTGACGGAATACGACACGCCGACGATGCCGCCCGGCTCGACGCTCAGATTGAGTTTAAGTTCCAGCGACCCGCCGACGGTGTCGTTTTGTAGCTTCGCATGTGTGGCGCACGCGACAGTGAGCTTTTGCAGGGCGCGCGACAACTCGCCGTTGGCTTCTCCTTCTGCAACCTGTTCGAGGAACCGCGTGAACGATCGCGGTCCTTCATCTTTTTCTGTGGTGGCGCTTGTACTCGGTGTCATGTTAGTCATGTAGGCTCCTTCAATGTCGGTCGATGGGCAGCTCGAGTTGTCCTGTTGGTCTAGTTGCCACGACGTATACTATGGCATTGCGACCACGTCGGGTTTTGCGTCGCTGCCCCGAGTCTATGATGCGACCGCTTGTATGCAATTCGTAAAACCGTGGCGAAATGGTTTGATGTAAAGCATCGGTGATTTCGACAGTTTCGTCGCACGTCATGCCACGCCGACCGGCAAGCGACACCATCTGGAACACGCGCTCGCGCAGGATGGGTGCCGTCTCAGACACCGACGCTGCTGCCTCGCGCGACGTTGTCGTGTTGCTGAAAAGCGCTCTCATGAATGCCCCGTCGAGCCGAACCCGCTGGCGCCGCGCTCGGTATTAGGCAATTCGTCAACGTGTGTCATCTCCGGTACGAGCGCCGGGCAAAAAATGACTTGGGCGATACGTTCGCCGGCCTTGATGAAGACATACTTGTCGGTCAGGTTGAGACACCCGACTTCTAACTCGCCGGTGTAGTCGCCGTCGATGATGCCTTCGACGCACAACACGCGTCGCTTGCGCGCCAAACTCGAGCGGCCAACGATGCGACACCACATGCCGCGTGGACACAACACACTAACGCCGGTCGGTACATAATACAATTCGTGTGGTGGGAGGCTGTGATCGGTGGCAGCGCACAGATCGAATCCGACGTCGCCTGGACGAGCTGGCCGGCGGATGTGGTCGGGCTTGCCAGTCACCAACAGCGATCGACGGTCATCGTGATCGGGCCATTTGCCGGTGGCGAGCGCAGCCAGAATGATGCCATAGTTGGCGATGTCGAGCGCTGTGTCGAGCATCACCTCGACGGAGTCTCCACTCGATTCTGCGACGTTGGCCGCACGATGCACCTTGTCTGTCAAGCGTGCAACGACAGCACGCAGCCCACCTTCGGCAACGTTGGCAGTCCCATATGACGCATTCTTGCGCCAAAACAAGAGCCGAGCGCGTTCGTATAGTTGGTCAATTTCTTCGTTGAATTTGGACATCGGCCTTTCCTCCAGTTAGAGCCACACAAAATCGTCGCGGTCTTCGCCTGTTCCAACGAGCACAACTTTGAGATTTGTGGTGTCTTCCATCTTGGTGACGAAAGCCCGCGTGCGTTTGCTCAGTCGGCCCCCACTGCGCACGCTGTGGTCTTTCCAGTCGATGTACTGCGCGAAATTAAGTACGAGTTTGGTCGCACCGACCGTGCGCGCAGCATCGCGCAGATTAACCCAACTCATCGTGGCGACACGTCGAATCCGCCTCGTCACAGTTGTACGTTCGCGCTCCATGAGCTGAATAGCTTCTTCGTATGGCATACCGGCTTTATCGGACACATCTTTCCACTGTAATTCACATTGGTCACTGTACCAGTCGCCAGAATGGCCGTTGCCGTATACTTTCCTGTCGATGGAACCGACTCGAATAGGGAACGGGCGCACGTTGAGGTAAACATCACCAAGTAACTTCGGAGGCACGCCCATGGTGTCGAGCGCGGCCTGTGTTGTGCAATTGCGGCTCGTACAGTGTGGCCAGTCGTTGCCGTGGTCGAGGCTGAGAGCGTACCCTTGACAAATCTCATGCAACCAATACCCGTTGTCGAGTTTGTCTTGTACCTTGGTTCGAAAACGAGCGCCGGTGAGACACAACTCGGGGCAGGTGTTCTTGGCGAGCACGTTCGTCGCCGAGTCGCGCATCATTTTGTCGATGACGGCTGCGGTCGAACCTTGCATTGTACTTGCGATCTTGCGCAGGCGCAGACTCTCGAGTTCGACGTGCCGGTCTTGTACCACACAGGCTCGTTCGTGGATGCGCACACGTTGTGTGTTTTCGACCATTTCCTGTCGTAGACGTGCATACGAAAAAACACTACCGGGTGCGAGCCAACACACAACACCCGATTCGAACGAAGCAGACGGCAATACTTTGTAGACGATGCGCCGACCATTCGACACGACAGTGTGGCCGGCGTTCGGTGTGTTCGCGGCAGATGCGTTTTTTATGTTGTATTCGTGAGCCAAGAACGCAGCGAGTTTGCCCTTCCCACCACTGCCCCACTGTGCATCCAACACGACGTTGAAAGCGCCACGTATCATGGCTGCACTCCTTGATACCTGGCGCTGTCACATCGCCAGCATTTCAATCGTCGTGGGGCGTTTCTAATCCAAATTGAGCCATCGTGTCGGCGTACCGTTATGCGCGTGCGATGCATTGTGTGCCCGCAATCAAGCGTACAACGCCACAATTTACCGTCGATGTGCAATACGGTCTCATGAGACGTGTTCGAGGTTGAATTGACGGAGACAGCTTCGACAACGACAGCCATTGGACCCATCAAAAGCAACCAGGCGCTTTGAACGCTTCGATGTTGAGTTTTCGGGCTCCAGCAATCATCTTGTCGTCGTCATCGAACAGCGCGAGGTGCGTTTCTTTCTTGAATTTGTCGCGTAAGATCTTCAGCTTCAGCTCGTGCGATAGCCCGTCGTCGTTGTCTGGTCGCATGTAACCGATAGCGTGTTCCCACCCAAAGTGACGGAGCAGCCACTCTCTAGTGACGCCGCCGAGCCGCTGCCATCGTGCAGTGAGGAATCGCCACCGATGCTGCGGAATTTGCAACGACGCGATGAATCGCACAGCCGCTTGGATCGGTGCGTCGTTGATGACTTGGTCCGGGTGCATAAACGTTTCGATCTTGACACGACCGACACCGGCGAGGCAAGAATGCCGGTGTGCTTCGGCGCCGAGCAAATGTAACCTGTGCGCCGGGTCGGACAAGGTGTCATCGATGTCAAATATCACAAGGTCTGCGGCTCGAGCTGCGCGCAGGGCTTCGTCACCAGAACCGGCATCCGAGCCCACGACGACTCTGGAGGAAGGCACCACAAGCTCGGATACCGGTTTTGACGACGTAGTCTTGCTCATTGTGGAAACTCACGCACGCGCAAAGATTCGGGCCATTCGTAGATGTCACCGCCCTTTCTGTGAGCCAATGTCAATTCACCGCCGCCGTCTTCGGTCAACATCGACGCAACCGCGCCGAGTTGTTTCAAAAAGAACGGAACTCTTGCCAAAGCACACGCATCGCGCAATTCCTCCAGCCAAGAAACGTCGCAAACACGGGCGCCGTTGCCGCTTTCTCCACCGGCGACAACCCAACGAATCTGACTTTCCCCTGTGTCGGGGTCATCGTTAGGCAACCATTCGCTGATGTCGAGTGCTTCCAGCAAAGGCTCGAGACTCAGCCAATGCAACGCTGCAGGACAGCGCAACAGTTCCGGCGTGAATTCGTCAAGTGCTTTTTGGTGGCCTGCACTGATGCCAAGCCACACGTTTTGGAGAGGCCACTCCGGCGGGTTCTCGATCAGATCGTCCCACGCACCGGGTTCGTCGTCGACGTCCTTGTCGTTGCGCGTGACGTATTGGTTCAGCTCGTGAACGCCCAAGGCGCACGTGATGGCAACGTCCGCGGTGTCGTCTCTGCCGTGCCCGCGTGAGAACCAACCGAACCACTCCGCCGCCCGCTCCGGACGCTTCGTGAGCACCTGGAAGGTGTGCTGCGGGCAGGCAGACATCACGCCGAACACTGCAGCGATTTCTTCGTTCGACAGCGATGGGTGAAACAAATCGGACATGCTGTTAACAAAGACCATGCGCGGTCGCTTCCATCGTAACGGCAGGTCGAGCTTGTCGTGAATCGGGCGCACGACACCGGACCAATCGACTCCACGCTTCCCGATGCGTGTCAGTCCTTCGTATGCGCCGCCAACGTGGTCATGTCGGTGCGCTTCACGCATGGCGTAACAATTGTCGCAATCTTGATTGACTCGAGAACAGCCACGTGTCGGGTTCCATGTGGCTTCGGTCCATTGAATCTTGGTCTTGTCACCCATTGCTTTGGGTTCCCGTGAACGGCATCGTTTCGACAACAAGTTTGTTGAGCGTCGCGAGCATTCCAAGCAAGACCCACAAGACCTTGCGGCCACACACTGCGACCAGTTCATCTTGCGTCAGCGGAACAAAAGCGTGTCGCATCACTTTACCACTTTACCGAGACGAGCGTTGATGTCGTACAACTCACGCTGCAAGATGAACCCGCGACGCCCAACATCAAGAATCGCACGAGTAAACGAATGATGGTGGAAGTCTGCTTCTTCTTTGCCAAACCGCAGCAGCTCTGCACCTTCGACGAGCGACCGATGTTCTTCGACGAGAATGTCGTATCCGCCGAGTTGGCACAAATACTCGGGGTAGACGCCGTTCGACGATTTCCAGTCGAGCAAGATCAGACGGCCGCTGGCGCGTGCGAGCGCGTCGAACGTACCGCCGAATCGATGTTGTTCTGATACCAATGGTGATTCGGTTTCGATGATTTCGAGCTTGTTGCCATCACGCCAGCGTAGGAACGCTTCATATGCGGATCGTGCCTTGTCGTGTGTCTCTTGTGGTAACGGACTATCAGCGAGCGGCCTGTCGTGGATTTCGTCGTCGATCCATTGATGCGCAAGATGGCCGGCGTCTGCTGCCGTGTCGCGCGCCTTGTCTATGTCGATGTTGTCGCGTCCGCATTTCCAGGCCCACTTCAGCAAGCCGCCGACGTCTTTATACTTGAGCACCGTTGTGACGCCCGGCACGCGCTTACCGTCTTTCAAGTAATAACCGTCGGGACGGCCACCACCAGTTCGAATGGCACTCACGACGCACCCGGCGTACTGTCTGGCGGTCCGTCGTCGTGCCCCATCAGTTCGCGTTCTTCACGTTCCTCGCGAGCACGATCGTCATCGCTGTGCGCAGCTTGTTCACGCCGTCGGTTTTCTTCGTCGTTGACCGGTGCAGGGTTCTTCTTGAGATCGGCGCTGCGCGCGTCGATGCCTTCGAGCAACTCGGTAACTTCTTTCTTGGTGAGTTTGCCGGTGCCTTTGGTGGCGAGAATCTCGGCGAGTAGATTCTCGAGTTCGAACGCCGCATTCGTTCCGGCAATGCGTTGGAACAATTCCTCGGCGTAACCGTCTTCATCGGTCTTCGGTTTGGTCTTGCGTTCGGTACCAGTCGTCTCGACGGTATGGCCGATCTCTTCTGGAGCGTATAAACCAGAGAGCCGCTGCGGGAAAGCCTTGCGCATCGCGAGTGCTTCGGCACACTTCGCGAGCATGACGTGTGGTTTCTTCCAGAAGACCGTGATTTGGCCTTCCTTCGTTCGCTGCACATACTCGTCGTAATGCGCAATGCCGATGAACGGGCGCGAGATCCCCTTGCGGTGCACGCGCAGCTTGCAACAGACAATCTGTTTGCCGTCTTGCGCGTAGGTGAATTCTGGTTCGTCTTGCCCATCATACGTGCCGGAGTCTTCGGCGATGGACCGGAATCCGTCGATACCGACCATACAAATCCACGTGTTGGACTTGAGGTCCTTGCGAAAATAGATCTGCCGCAAAAACGGATTGAGCCGCCGGATTGCTGCGACCTCCATCAATGCGGAAAATTCTGCATCACTTGCGCCTGCAGCGTACATGCGCTTGATGAGCCCGCGCTGCTCCTGCGAAAATTCGAGCCGCGCCAGCTCTGCAACCGGGACAGCTAATGCAGTGGTCGTCATGGGTCTTGCCTTCCTCCAGCCGAGAGTTTAACTACGATCTAATATGTCAGTCAAGTCATCTAATGACAGGCGGTGTCCAGGTGCGATTGCGACGGATGATCTTTAGTGGGTCGAGCCCGCAGACCTCGCGTACCGCGTTGATGAGAGCGTAATCCGTCGGGACGTAATCGTTCCGCGGCTTACGGCGCCGTTTCATCGGTTTGGAAGTCATCGTCAGAACCCGATCTCGTCGGGGTCTTCGTCATCGACACGGGGTTCGAGCCACGTCCTATACCGGTCACGACTCCCATAGCATGATCGTGGCGTGTAATTGTAAAACCACTGACACAGACAACGTAGGCCGGCGAGGGACTGCTCATCTGCTCGCGCGACGGCATCGAACAAATCATTGCTGATGACGGCCCGAAGGAAATCGCCAACGGGATGAGCTTCTTGGACGTACGACAACACCGCTTCGCGCAGATGCTCTGGTACGAGTTCGTTGCACGCTTTGATGTCGCGCGGGTCGAGCGTGCACCCGTGATCAGTCATCGTTCGCATTGGTCATCCGCCTTTCAGCGCCTTGATGGGTTTGCCTTCGAGACCACGATTCATCGAGATCGTCGCGCCTGCGCGCTTGCCGGCGGCGTATGCATCGTGGTCGTGACTGCCGCCCCACGACTGACCGCCACGGAGTTTGGGGAATTTGTTGTGCATCCACAAATCGACTTTGGCGTCGCGCTGTTTCACGAGCACGATGGCGTTCGAGCTACCACCCTCGCGTCGGAATTGTTCGCGCGTTTCGCGTTTCGCCTCGTTGAGTTTCATGCGCACAGCATCGACGGCGCCACACCGGAAATTGTTACTTTGTAGGTCGCCGTAGATTTCGCCACGATCTTTGGCTTCAGCGCGCAGCCGGTCGATCTCGCGTGCAACGTACGTGTGGATATACTTCACGACAGCGACGTCGCTCGGACGACCGATGATGACGATGTACCGGCCCCACTTCTTGGTCACGCGGTGCTGGCGTGACCAGTACAAAAGCTTGCAGCCATTGGCTGCCGCAATACTCGAAGCGAGCAGCCCGCACCACTTCGGAATGCGTGTCCCACCAACGCCGGGCAATTCGCCTCCGTCTGTGACGTCTTCGTCTGGTTCTTGCGACGAAGCTTCGATGTCTGCACGGTCGAGCTTGTGACGCTCGAGCAACTCGGCCGCGCGTGCAGCGGCCACGGCGGCTTCGTTTGGGTTCGCACCTTCGCCTTCGGCGAGCGCGAGCAGCTTGATGATTTTGTCAATTACAGCTTGGTTAGTCTCCATGGTGCTTTCCTCCAAAGGGGTTGAGCAGGGCCGGCCCGTATTGGCACCGGCCCTGCGTTATCGTCACGCAGCGACTTCGACCACGAACGGCGTGGGCTCCCACGGCAAGGGCGCCGGTATTGCCGTCACCGAGCGACCAAACAGCAACGAACCGGCAGCCGATTCGATCTTGCCGCGCTTCCACGGGTCGGTGTTGACCTCGTGCGCGTAGCGCGTGATGGCGTTTACCACGGCAGCGCGGTTGATGGTCCCGGTCTCGCGAGCGCGCAAACCTGGCAACGCGTCGTCGGAGTTGTACATCCGAATGAGGTCCGTCACCGTCTGCTTGGCCGCCGTACCACGGGGCAGCGGCACGAGTTGGCGCTGTGCGATGCCGAAGAAGATTCCTGGCAACACTTGCGACGCCGGCATCTTGGAGAGCCGCTCGAATTCGCTCTCTTCTGCCGCACCCGCTGCACGAGCTGCAGCCAACGCACGAGCTGCCGCGTCTTCGTTGACCGCGTAACCCCATGCCGATGAGAAATGCGACAGCCGACGAATCGACTCGGCGAATGCGTCGGCGAATGCCGTCACGAGTTTGCCAGCGTCACCAACGTGACGGATGCGAGAGATGGGCTGCTTGGCCACCTGTACGATGATGAAATTGAGGCATTTGTTTTGCCACAGGCAGCTGTCCACCTGCACGCCACCCGAGCCATCATCGGCGGTGCGCACGACGGCAGCAGCTTTGAAGACCTCTCCTGCGACCACGTCCTTGACGTCCACGTTGGTGAACATCACGACGTCGAAGCGCGCATCGTGGCCGTTGTAATCGATTTCGCAACGCGAGCCGGGAGGAGCTGCCGCCGCGATAGCTGCAGCGATCTTGTTGGTGTCGAACTCGGTGTACTGTTCCGACACCATGGCCCACAACTCGCGCGGCATTTCGGGCCGCTTGCTGTTGCGTGTCCGCATGATGTACTGGCGCGGCGTGAACGGCTTGTCGTCGGTGGCAACAGACGCTTTCGCCGTTTCGGAGCCACGCAACTTACCGAGCCATTCGTTGACGTTCTGTGCACGCAATTCGGGCCAGCACCCGCGCAGATATCGCGCGCCCGACGGAATCTGTGCCGCGAGGCACAAGCCCGTCATGGCAAGCGGATCGAGCGCGAGAACTTGATCACAAACAGCGTCACCACTGCCGACGACCATGTCGCCATTGACCTGCATCGCGAGGTCCGTCACGGAGATCATCTGGTCCATACGGCATTCGCTGGTGATTTCGGCCTGCAACTCGGTGCATGCGCGGTCTGTCATGGGAAGCGCGTCGAATTCGCCTTTCCACTTTTCCATCCCGGTGGCGCGGGTGCCAATGCGGAACAGCGGACGCTCGAGTGCGAACCCGGCTTCCTTGGCAGCGTCGTGATCGGCCTGTGCGCGAGCCGCACCGAATTCGTCATGCGAACCAACAGAAACCGGATCTGGCGAACGCGGCGTGACCGGTGCGTCGTCGATGATCTGGTGCTCGGGCGGTACGCCTTCCTCGCCGGCTGCGGTAACGGCAGGTGACAACGGCGCGGGTTGCGTGTCGATCAATACAAATAAATCGACAGAACCGGTACCATTGGGTGCTTCGACCGAGCCGTTTAGATCCACGTACGGTGGAGCGTCGGGCACGAGTCGCATGTTGTCGAGCTGTGGCACGCCTCCACCGTTTTCCTCGACGAACGCATCGAGCTGGTCGAGATCTTCGGCCGAAAACCATGCTGTCACTCCGTTGAGCTGGGCACGCCACGGTTTGCCCGTGGGATGCGTTGCGGGCTTGGGCTTGCGATCGTTGCCGGGGGTCAGGTTCGTGTTCATTGGTCAGATCTCCTTCAGTTAACGGCGATGAGTTGCGTTGCAGCGTTCTTCGTAGCTTGTTCGATGCTGGTGCCGTACCCGGTGACGGCTCGGTGCGTCGAATTGTTGCGCAGACCGGATACGATCTGCGTAATTGTGACGTGCCACATGCCGCGACGTCGTACGCCGTTGACGCGCACGACATTGAAGCCCTTGAGCGAATCGTTGATCATGGTGTCACTCCCATCCGTATGGTGTGCGAACCATGCCGAGACTGCGCAGTGCAGCAGAACGTTCACGCGCTCGGCGGTTGCGCTTCAGGTTTTTGCGGTTTCGAGCAACCTCGCGTTCGCACGACGTCATCGACGAGTGTGTGCACTGCGCGTCGTGCCAGTCACCAGACACGACGGCGCCGAGCATCAATCCGAGACCAGCGCACCACGCGCCGGTCTGCTGCTCGACCTCACGAATCATGCGACGTGAGATCACGACGACACCGTTGTGTTGGACGGACCGTGATCGTGGTCGGCGCATTCCTCACAGCCGGCGAATCCGTCATCGCGTCCGCAACTCGCGCAGACCGGCGGACAGAGAGCGCGAACCGCAGACTCGAGCGCAACAACGGAGGCCAACTCACGCGCTTTGACAACGGCGCAGTTGAAGCTATCCCAACCGTCGGCAAGCGTCTTGTGAAGACCGCAACCGCCGTAAGCGCAACCGTCCTTTACGCCGTAACGCACGGCGTACGTGTTGCGCACGCGGCGCGGCTTACCCCACGTCATTTTCTCCGGACCAGACAGCGTCACGTAGCTACCGTCGGTGTTACGAAAGTCTGCGATCTCGGGAAGGCTGCTCGGGTGGCCTGATGCGTGTGTCGTCGTCATGTGTGTCTTACCTCCACCCACAAATTTAACACAGCCGCGGAGCGTGTCAAGTACGTCACGTATATGGTCACTGACAAAGCCTTCCGAGGCTGCCGCGTGGCTCTAATATATTGCCATACTTGACACGGCCGGGAACTGTGTTAAATTTGTGGTGTACGGCGGGCAGGTTGACGCCAAATCGAGCGTGGCGCGCGGAACACAGCGGGTCTCCTGAAACCGGACATCAGTCAACAATCGCCGGCAGCCTTCGCCCCGCGGTTCTCGAAAGAGGACGCGGGGCTAAGCTGTCAGGAGAAATCAACCATGACCAACGACGAGACCCGCCAGATGATGAGCCTCATGCAGGAGGCGGCCGAAAAGGTGAGCATCATCGAAGAACGCAAATTCGAAGGAGCCGACGTCGAGCTGCGATTCTGTTACAGCGACGCAGCGTGGTACGCGAGCTGCGGCGGGCATACTGGCTGCTCACGCGATAACGCGAAATCGGCTATAATGGCGCTGGTCAGCTTCGTCTCGGACACCGCACGCGCCAGCGACGTTCGTTATCGTCATGCGCGTTACGGCAGTAGCCCGTAACCGACGACACGAACACGTCACGCCTCGTAGATCCGCAAGGGTCACGGGGTTGAGGCGTCAGAAGAATCAACGACGGAGACCGAACGACGAATAAGATCCTCGTGTTGCCCGGGAAACGATCCCCTAAAAGGACGGCCAAGGGAACCAACAACACGAGTTTCGTCGTTCGGTCTCTGGTGTTGAACAAAGAGGAAGGCACAATGGCAATCGAAATCGTCAGTTTTGAGTTCGTCAGCTCGCACGGACATCTGCCCCGCGGGTTCGGTTCGTGGGGATTCGAAGTGTTCCCCACCAGACTCGGTCGCGCGAACGGGCTCGAGCCCCAAATCGTGTGGATACACCATTCCAACTTCGGCGCGGCACGTCGTCAGGTGTTGATCTTGGCACGTGCGTTCTGTGCCAGTCGCGTCGCGGTGATGCCATGAGCGCCGGCCGTCTGCACATTAATCGGATCAACCGCAACATCGAATGGTGCCCAATTTGCGACGGGCCACGCGACGCGCGTCTTGATTGCGGCCATTCAAACTGTCGTCAGTCGCTCGGCGCGTTCGCGTTCGCACTTGGGACGTTGTTCGCGTCGGTGACGTGTGGCGTTTGGCATTCGTGGCAGACGGCCGGCGAACACAAGCGCGCGTGGCTCTGCGCCGCTGACGCGGTCGAGCAGGCTACCGTCGAAGGTTGGCTTGATTGCGACGCGTGCGACGAGCGGAATTCTTACTGCGCACCATGCACGTTCGACGATGGAATGGTCTGTTGGTTCTGCCCCGATTGCATGCCAGAAAAGGAGACGTCGTAAATGTTGATCGTCAAGTCACCAGAAAAGCTCGTGCAAGGCGACCTCGTTGGTCGCGACGGTGTCGTCTGGTACGAAGTGTTGACGACGTTTACCCGCGTCGTCCGACATGGTACGGACCTCGGCGAGTCACAATTTTGTGCCGAAGTGCGCTGTGAGGACGGTGGTCTTGATACGCGCGTGTGGTCGCTCGATGACAGCACAAAGCCGACTGTGCCGATCATCGACCGCGACAAAATCATCTAATCTGTGTCGGTGGGTGACAGCATGGACGTTGCCCATCCCGGCATGATCGGTTTCGTGGCGCGCATTTTGTTCAAAAGTGAGACGCGCATCGGTACCGTCTTGGCGCTCGTAATGCAACTGCCCGATGCATAGCTGGAGAACATGCCGGTGTCGCCAGTGCAGCGCCGCCGCGCTGTCACGACCTCGCGCAGGCTCACCTCGATGCAGTGCCGAATGTTTGCCTGCCCGTGCAGCTCGCGCATCGCCCACGCTCGTTTCTCTGCGCGCGTGGTTTTGGTCAACTCTTCGCGTTCTTTCTTCGGTAACCACATGGCGTATGGCGGGGCGTACTCGGGCATGATCCCCAACATGCAGACCTCGCCATCGGCACCGATGCCGAGAGGCGGGTGCCCGCCCTGTGGTCCCTCGGCAAGCCCGGCTTCGAAGATGCCGAGCGTGGCGAACACGAACCCCAAATCTTCGCCACCGCGCCACCACTTTGCGCGCTCGCAACTCTCGTCGGCGACTCCCCACTCGTCGGTGCAGCGCGTGATGCGATGGATCACCGCAGCGCCGTCCTCGGCCAGCGCAGCGTAACGCTTCAGCCCAGCCTCGCGCGTCTCGACCTTCACCCATGCCTGCCTGCTCTCCGACCAGCGCGGCGGGGCGCAGCGGAAGTCGCCCTTGCGATCGCAGACCGGCCTCGTCGCGTCGCACGTCGCGTGCAGAGGATCGCTGCCACACCCAGGAACCGCCTCGAAGCTATATGGGCTGTTGCCAGGTGGCTTATGTAGCACCATTTGCGCAAGAATCAACGCGGCGAGCGTCTTCAACATTCGTCGGTTTCCCGTCTAGGCGGCTTTTGCCACTTTGCGTGCGGTTTCGATGGCCTGATACAATTCGGGCCAAAGAATCTGCCATCGGCACAGTGACCGACGAGACACATTCAACAATTTCGCCGCCCCATTGAGCGAACCCGTTGCACGCACGGCTTGCGCGATCTGCTCCAGCGCAGCCGAGTCACGCAACGCGATCCGGTGTGACAGACGATTCATCTGCTGACTAATTTAACCTGCTGGACGCCTCGGGTCAACGGGATGGTGTCTTGCGGGGTCGGGCTTATTGTAGAGCGTCAGTTCGTCGAGTATTTCGGGAAACGTCGCAAGCAACAAACGACGCGTCGTAACCCATCGGCCATTCCGCTTTACAACGGCGTTTGAACGCTTCAACCAATTGCGCGCTCGTTCGGTGCGCCACCCGAGCATGTCGGCGATCTCGGTCATGGTGAAATAAAACCTCATGCTTGCCACGCCTTCGCAGCTCGAGAGAAGAGATTGCGCGCTTCGTCGTCCATTGATCGGATCAACGTCGTACGTTCCGCGATTGGCTTCACCATGTCGAGCTTCAGCAGCACAGCGATTTTGTCGTCGATGCGCAGGTGTTGTTCAGACTCGACGCTGTACGACGTCAGCAATTGCACACCGCTCGACGTCAGGCCGTACAACGCAAAAATGCGGCCTTTGTCCGAGCGTAACCAACGCGCTCCCATGTCGCCATAAAACGCAGCGAACGAACGATATTCAGTTTGCGTGAGTCGCCCAAGTTGACGGCTGATGTGAGCAAACCGAGTCAGCACTTTGTGCTCTGGTATGTAGCCGCTTTCTTGTGGTTTGATGGCCTTGGGCTTTGCTGTCAGTTGCCCGTTCCAATGCCGGCGTGTCTTGATCAGACCAGCGCCTTTACATGGACGACAATCATTGATCCCGATGAGCCCCATACCATCGCAGTCTTTGCATGGCATCGAACCAAAAGCAAACAACGCTTGCCGATCCAGGATGGAACCGAATGGCGAACGCTCGAACTCGGCGATGCCGGCCGAAAAATACCACGTGAGGTCGTTTTCGTCGTGAAAATTAATCACGGGTGCAACTCCAATTGCGTGGTTTGTCTCCACGAAATCCAATCGAGCACACATTCTTCCGCTGGTTTGCCGCGCCACAAGATGAAGGCATAGTCTACCATGTCGTGGCCGCCATCTTGTGTAAAACTCGGGCGTTCTTGGAGTACGAATACGTGCGACGGACGATGTCCGACCAGCATCATAGAACGCTTGCGCGAAGATAAAAAACTCAGACGTACAAGAAATGCTACCGCGCCGTTTGGTTTGATTAACGACCGCAGAGCATGTGTGGCGTGTTTTTCAGCGTCGCGATAAGGCGGATTCCCAAGCACAAGGTCGAATTTTCCAGTTATGTGCAATGAGTTGCCCATGACTGAGCGCGATGAGTTGGGGCATTCAAGTTTGTCGTCGATGTCAACAGCCAGAATATATGACTCAGGCCACGTCGCACGCGCTGCATCTACGAATGCACCAAGCCCGGCGTGTGGTTCGATGATTTGTTGTGGCGAAATCCCAAGCTCGCGCAAGCGGCGACACAGCGCTAGCGCCACAGGTGCAGGCGTGTAATAACGATCCCCCTCGAGACGACCGTTCATTGATATTTCTTGCAGATACAACTCATCGGATCTGCGCCGAGTTGTTGCGCACCTTCGCGCCGAGCCTCGAACATCGTCTCGACTGGACCAACTGTTACCGATCGTCCATCACAGGAGACGCTCCACATCGGCAATTGTTCGTCATGTTGTGTTGTTGTTTGTGCTTTAGATTCGAACGGTGGTTTCTTCTCTTTTGAGCGCTGCAATCGCTGCTGCGACGGCGTCTGCGGCGTGAGAACGGAGCGTTTTCCGTTGAGGTAGGGTACCAGGGAAGAGAAACTCGACGCGCCGTTCGACGTCTTTTTTGTCTGCATGGCCACCTCCGCTGCCCAAGACAGCAATTTTGACTTGTTGAGGAGAGAACAATTCACATGGGATCTGTCGTGTGTGCATCACGCCGCGCACCATGCCGACGCATTCAAGTGATCGCAAGGCATCAGCGCTAGTGAAGCCCATTTTGAGCTTGCCGATTGTAACCCCGTGTTGGTCTTCAATCCCGCAGACTTTGATGTCATGACCGTGTGCCGCACGTTCGAGCCCATCACCAATCGACCACCACCTGATTTCGCTGTCAACGTCGGGCTTCGTTTCGACCGTCATCGCCAACAAGACGTGCACGCGATTGTCATTTAATGGATCCCGCCCAACAACAGCGACGCCAACATGCGCGTAGCCTGGGTCGATGCCGAGCGCGATCACAACGGACCTCGATAAAACAAATTCGCGCGGTCATTGTGGACTTGCGCCACTCGCTCTCTCACGACTGCGCCGCTTTGCACACACAATCTTCGTCGAGGTCGCAACAGATCGTGTGCGCTGTTGACGCGCAAACATGGCATTTTATGTCATCGAGCTTGGCGCAACCACAAACCGCGCATGGTTCGACACGCAGGTATATAAATTCCGTGAACGCGCGACGGCCCTGCTCGGTCGGGCGGATTGTGCGTCCTTTGTTGCGTTCCCACGTAACGAACCCGTCGCGTTCCAAGCGTTGGAGCGCTTCGTAAATCGCCACATTCTGGCGACCGGTGCGGGTGCGGATCTCGCGAATAGTTGTTGCGTATCCCGGCGGAGCAAGCTCAACGACGGCACGTAAATATCGCATGCGCTCTGGTGACATCGTGAGTTTGTCGATCATCATGGCGTGTCATCTAATTCGTCGGCTCCGCAAAATCCGTCATAGTCCCAGCGCTCGATGATTCCGCTCACCGAATACCAATCGGGCAACCCGGTTGCACACACCCAACGCGCGAACAAGACGCAACAATGTTGACACGTCATTCGCCGTCTGCTTCTTCTGCGAAGTAATCACGTAACCGTTGCGCAAGTACGTCGCGCTCATCAGGGTCCAGCCGTTCGCGCGCCGTCTGGTACGCTTCGAGCACGGCTCGGCCCGCCAAGTCCACGGCGCTTGGGTTCTGCGGGTCGTCGCGTTCCATCACGTCGCCGTGTTGGTCTTGGCAAAGGTCAATCGGTAGCGACGTCCGCGAACAGCTTTTTCGAATCCCCCGCCATGCACAGTCAGCAATTCATCGTCATATGCGACGGAGCATTCCACACACACGAGTTTGCTATTGTGGCTTTGGTTCATGATGACCGGTGCGTCGCAGGGGCAAAGTAATTCTTGCGGCGTGCTGCCGAAGCGCACGGCGAATTGGAATTCATCGAGAAAGTATGCGTCGCAGATCTTTTTGCGCATGACTGCGTCGTGATCTCGATGAAACTGTGCGAGCAGACCTGTCGTCCAACGCCCACCGCGGTCACTGCGCAGCGCAAATGCAACATATGTCTCGCGTTCGTGCAGGTCGAGAGTTTCTTTGTCGAATTGTTCCATCAACCTGTCGGCTTGCGCGAATTCGCTTTCGAACGGCGCGATTTGGTCATAGGCTGACGCGCGGCATCTATCAGCCGCGCTGATGAGCGCTTGCGCGCGCAGTGCTGCGTGTTGTGCTTGGCGCAGAGCGGTTGCGTGGATCGGAGCGTCATGGGTACGGAATCTGGCCCACGTCATTAGGAACATCTTGGCGCGACCAGCCAAATCAGACGCTTCTGCTATCAGATTGTCAGCGATGTCAGTCTTGTCGCGCGACACGACGTATTCGAACCCATTCCGATCGAATGTGCCCATAAGTTAACTCCCATCTTCGTTCAGAGCATCCAACGATGCCTCGACGAGGCGCCGCGCGTCGGGCGACAATTCAGCGAGGAGTTTCGTCGTCTCTGTGTGCGCTGTGATAATGATCAAATCACTGCGCGACTTCAGCGTCGCGAGTTTCTTCTTCGCCGCCGTCTTGATGCGATAGATCTTCTTTTGTGCCGTTCGCGCTTTGTCGATTTCCGTCATGATTCGTTGCCTCCGGTTTTGCCCTGTGTCTTCTTCGTCGTCCTGTACAAGCCGCAACAACCGTTGTAGGGTCGCGGTCGAATGCGGCACCCAGCTCGGAATAAGAATAACCTAGCGCTTTCGCACGTCGCATCGCTTCGCCGCGAGCTTGTGTTGCAGTCCGGTTGCGATATTGACCAATGATGCCGCCACGGTCGATACCGAATTCAGCAGCTACGACGTCGATGACATCGAAGATCTGGCGCGGCACGGACACCATCATCGGAGCTTTCACTGGTCGGTCGCTTTTGCTACGACGTCGGCCAACGTTACCGCAAGCGTCGTGGTCGGTTGCACAGCCTGGCGTCTGTTGCGTATCGCCGGCCATTCACTCTCGTACCACTCGGCAAGCCTAGCTTTGCCAATGCGACCTGCTGCGCAGTTGCGGGCGGTCTTCGGGCCGAACTCACCGGCCAAAGCTCGAACCCACAATTCATCGGCGAATGGGTTGTCGCCGGCCGTCATAACCTCTCCGAGGCGCCCAGCACGGTGTAACCGGCGTACGTGCTCCCTGAACTTGGACTGCCAGTTCGACCGACGTTTGCCAGCACCGGCGCCAATAGTCCAATACGTTAGGAATTCATCGCGGGCGGCCAAGATGACATTCTCCGATACCTTAGCCCAACCAGCCAACTCGGCGACAGCGGTGGGGTGCGGGGTGAAGTCCAATGGGCAGATGATCTCACGATATTCGTTGGGATCTACTGGCGCGGGATCTTCTTCTTTTGTTTTTGCTTTTGTTTTTGCTTCTGCCTCTGCCTCTGCCTCTGTGCGTACAAGGCGTTTCACAACGTTACAAGACGTTACATCGTTACGTGTAACGCTTACATCGTTACGTGTAACGCGGTGTTTTTGTACGCGGGCTGCGGTAGCCATTTGCGTTGAAGTCCGCATTTCGCGGTAACGCCCATGGTTTACAAGCAACCAACCACCCTCGACCTCAACGATGCGTCTACCATCTTCGATTTTGCTTTGGTCGTCGGCGTCGGGTGATAAAAGTACAGAAATAGCGCGTTCGCACGCCTCTCGTGGAACCCGTGCTTGGTGCGCCAACCCCCCTATTGAAGCTCGTATGATGCCGTCTGGACCAGCCAAGACAAGCATCGTGAGCCACACTAGTCGTGTATGGTCATCTTCTAACCAAATCGACGACCGCAGGATTGTTTCGTATACTTTTACGAATCCGGACATGGCGTTACGTGTAACACACTGGCGTTACTTCGACAAGTTGGCGTTACGTGTAACGTTACATAGCGCTACGGTTCGTGTCGAACGCGATGGTAGCGGCGTAACGCCGTGGTGGCGTTACCAATGTCGTGGTAGTTCACGGTTCTTCGGGCTCCGCGTCGGCGACGATTGGTGGCAACTCGAGTCCCAAAGATTTCAATTCGCGCCACACGAGCTGGCGCACCATTTCGGATATATTCATCCGCCACGCCTGCGCACATCGCCCGAAGGCTTGGCGTTCACCCCGCGTCAGGTTGACCGTCAGAGTGATTTTCCTGCGTGGGGTTTGGACGGTTTCGTCGGGTCCCGCCTGAATAGCGGACATTAGTGTAGTACTCTGGGCGCCCACGGGTGTTGCGACAAGTTAACACACGGCTGGGGTACTGAACAAGATGTCACGAACACGTAGCGCAACGCGCGAAGCGCATCATTTTAGTTAGGCTAGCCCGCGGTGGACGGTATCTTGACGCCACGATGCGGTTGTGGGCCAGCAGAAGCCGATACTACGCCCACGTGAGCGGCAATCACGGTTACTGAATCGGCAAATGGCAAAAACACCCAAGCTGACCCCTACGTCACAGATGATCGTGGCCGAAGAACGCCGCGTCAAAGTGCTCGAGATGCGGGTAGCTGGGCATAGCCTGCGAGAGATTGCAGGCGAGACCGGCACTAGCCTCACCACCGCGTACAACGACATTCGCAAAGTCTTCGCTCGTATCAAGGACGAAGCCAACGAGACGGCCGAAGACGAGATCCGGCTCGACAGGATCCGGCTTGATCGGGCGACGAAGGCAGTTTGGTTGCGGGTCGTAGGTGGCGATCTCGCTGCCATTGACTCGTACGTGAAATTACGCGACGCCCGAGCCAGGTTGCTCGGCCTGGACGCACCGAAGCGATTGTCACATGAATTCGGCGGGCAGAGTACCGCTGCCGAAGCTGCGCGGCTCGTGCGGCAGGCGTTTGGTGAGCAGGCTGCGCCGAAGCTCAACGGCTCGAACGGAGCCAACGGCCACGGCGACAATGGACACATCGAGCCCGAAGCCAACGGCTCTTGAGGTCTACGCCGGCATATTGCCAGCTAAGGAGTGTGGTGCGCTCGAAGCGTGGCTTGGCACGTTTTACCAGTTTCAACGTGATTGGTTACTCGAGCCTTCCGATTACGCGGTTTGCAATAAGAGCCGACAAATCGGCATCTCGCACACGACGTCGGCAGTAGGCGTTTTGTGGGGCGCGTTCCACGGCGAGCTGACCACGATTATCTCGGTTGGCGAATTGGAGTCGGTCGAGGTACTCGATAAGGCTCGGCGCCATGCGTTGGTGTTGGCTGGGCTCGGTTCCGAGATGGCGTGTCCGGTGCGCGAGGGCGGCAACGTGCTGTGCTTCGCATCGGGTGGCAAGATCTTGGCGCTCCCATCGACTGGTGGTCGTAGCTTCTCCGGCAACGTTTTTCTCGACGAATTCGGCTATCAAACAGACGCCAAAGAAGTCTGGGACGCTGCAGCGGCAGTGACGCTACTCGTCGGCAAACTGCGCGCGGTCTCGACTCCCAACGGTGTGGGCAACGAATTCGAACAGCTCTGGCGACGTAACAGCGTCAAAGATCCAAAGTGGGCTCGGCACGAGATCCCCATCGAGAAGGCCATCGCAGATGGCTACCCGGTGGACATCGAGCGTTGCTGGACGATCGCACGTGGCGACTCACGATTGTTCGACCAGCTTTTCCGTTGCCAGTTTCTCGACAACGAGCAGCAATACATCCCGACCGCAGCGATCGACGCGTGCAGCGTTGACGACTTGCGATGCGCGACGGGAGAAAATTATGCGGGTCTAGACATCGGCCGCACTTCGAATCGCACTGAGCTTGTCATCGTGCGAAAAGCGACCGACGGCGTGCGGTGGACGCAACACACCGAAACGCGACAGCGTACGTCGTACGAAGACATCGAACGGCTCGTTGCGCTCGCATTTAGCCAGACGTTCCGAGTGCGCCGGCTTTGCGTTGATGCTAGCGGCCTGGGGATTTTCCCGGCGGAGCAACTCCAGCACAAATACGGGAAACACCGCGTCGAAGCGGTAACATTCTCAGCTCCGGTCAAAGAAGACCTCGCGACCGGGCTCTATTCGGCATTCGTTGATAGTACGGTGCGCATCGGCAAGCAAGACTCGTTGATGCGCGACGACGTCTGCGCCATCCGGCGTATCGTGACGAAAGCCGGCAACATTCGCTATGACGCACCAGATACCGAGCATGGTCACGCTGATCGGGCTTGGGGTCTCGCGCTCGCACTACACGCAAGTAGCAGCGCACCAGCAGCACGCCGCGAGTCGAGTCTCGACGCACGCATGTGATATTATACTGACGGAGACCCAAAAGCACCGTGGAAGCTCTCTACCGCGGTAGCGGTCTCCAACAGCACTCGCAGATGACCGCAGACGGCATCGTGCGCGGTGGCGAATCGAAACGCTTTTGGGAGCTGGACAAGCTCGAACGCTACTACAAGGGCACGCAGTATGTTGGCATGCCGTCGTGGTGGGACAAAAGCGTTCCATTACAGCAGCGTGCGCCGTGCATTATCTACCCGCTGCCACGCGCAGCGTGCGAACAGGCAACTCGCTTCACGTTCGGCGAAGGTAAATTCCCGGACGTACGTTTCGTCGGGCGCGACCCGACGCAAGACCCTGACGCCGCAGACGACGTTATCGAAGGTCTGCAACTCGCGCTGAATCTCGACGAAGCGAAGACGCTCGACGAGCTGTATCGTGGTATCCTCACGCAAAGCGGGCTCAAGCTCGTGATGCGCGAATTGCTGCGGCGCGGGCTCGCGATGCGTACGGCCGTTTGTGTCGTGACGTTACGCGACGGTGAGTTGTGCTTCGAGCCGCTCAACGCCAAATATTGCACGGCGCAGTGGGCAGACTCGCACGCAAAACGACTCGCGAGCATTTGTTGCCGGTACAAATACCCGGTCGAAGAACCCGACGATCGCGGCAAACTCGTCACCAACTGGTACTGGTATCGTCGCGACATCACGACCGAAGCAGATGTGTGTTATCTGCCGGCTCCCGTCGCAAAAGACGGCAGCGAACCGGAATGGCGTATTAACGAGGCGCGTACGGTCGTCCATCAACTCGGCTTCGTGCCGGCGAAGTGGATGCCGAATCTGCCGCAAATGGACATCGGTGATGAAGACGGTTTCGCGCTCATCGACGGACTCGAAAAGGAAATCGACGGGCTCAATTTCGCGTTGAGTGTTCGTCATCGTGGTGCGCTCTATTACGGCACGCCGCAGTACACCGAGACTGGTGTTGCCGAGGGCGATGGTCCGGCGGCGCAGATCGTACCGACTCGGCGCATCGAGACGCTACCGACGCAAGGTGGCGGGCAGATGTCCTTCGACGCAGGACCAATCGCGGTGCGCGCATCTGGTCCCGACGTCGTGTGGAGTTACCAGGCCGACAGCGCCAAAATCGGCATCATGGAGCAGACAGGCTCCGCCTCGCGTGCTGTGACCGAACACGTCGCAGATCTCCGCGCTCGTATTCTCGAAGCAATTAGTGTCGTGTTGGTTGACCCTGCTATCGTGTCGGGCAAAGCCGAGACGTCAGCCAAGGCGCTCCAACTCCTTCATCAACCGCTCCTCGCGTTGGTCGATGATTTGCGCGAGTGTTGGGGTTCACATTTTCGCGATTTGCTCGGTCTTGCGCTTCGGCTTGTTCTGCGCACCATCGAGACCGGTGGCGTAGTTTATTTGCCGCACGCGCGACGCGCTGCGAAGGTGCTTTCTCGGTTCGATCGCATCGTAGCGGTTGACGAACAATCTCCCGGCCGTCCCGTCGTGCGCCGATGGTTCCAGCCGCAGATGAGCCTGCTGTGGGGCGACCATTTCCCGGCCACGAACACCGACGTCAAGGAAGCGGTGGCTGCGGTTGCTCAGGCTCGAGCGTTCGCCAGCAAGCCTGAAGAACGCGACCCGATCATCAGCCAGAAGACCGCTGTGCGTTATGTCGCTACGTATTTCGGCGTCAACGATCTCGATGCTGAGATGAAGGCAATCGTAGACGAAAAAACCGCAGCGCACGACGTCGCGCAAAGGCGCGCAACCGACGAGCAAACATCACTCCATGCGGCAGCGGCAGCGTTGAATAAGCCGAACGGCGACGAGCTACCGCACGGCGACGAGCCGGACGATGGCGAATCTGACGCCTGAAGTAGAACGACAAGGTACACGAGCCGCAATTTCGCTGTCACGCATCGAAAACGCGACGCGAGTCAAACTCCGATTTACAGCGGCACATACAACTGCGAATCTCGACACCGAACGCGCGGCGGTAGCGCTAACGGGTGGCGTCAACGACGACGTCCAAGCAGCTCGAACTGTCGCACGGGAAGTGTCAAAGCGACGGTTCGAGGCGGAGCTTGCGGCGGCATTGGCCGCACAGGCAAAGCGCGAACAACAAACAGAACGGCGCCAACAGTTAGCGTTGTTGGCGTTGTTGCTCCTACGACGCAAAGTGCCGGAGCGCAGAGTTGAACAGGCGCATCAGATGCAGCCCATCGCCGGCCGTTTGCGGCTCGCCATCAGCGGTAACGCCAAAGCGCAGATGCGAACGGCGCGACTCGACGCGCGACGTTCCAGGTTGATAGCGACTGCCATTGGTTATTCGTGGTTAAAGGCAGCGCGCGACAAAATTCGTGCTGGGCTCGGCCACAAAGACGCGCACAGCGAAGCGCTCGGCGACATTGATTATCAGATCAAGCGCACGGCAATCACCGAGACATCGGACGCTTTCGACAACGCACGCGAATTAGCGACCGGGCTCGTAGCCGAAGAAATCGCCGAAGAGTTTCCGTTCCCCGTTCCGCTGTTCGAAGTCTGGGATGCGACAATGGATCAACGGACCTGCCGTATCTGTCGTCGTCTTCATGGCGAAGCGGTTCCGGTTGGCCAAGAGTTCGAGGGCGGAGTACGTCCCGGTTCAGTGCACCCCAACTGTCGATGCCGTGTCGTGCTGACGACCGGACTGTGAGAGAACAATGCCGTTGGCCAAAGGCCGAAAAGCCCAAAGCCGAAAAGGCATAAACGAAAACATCCGCCGCGAAATTCGGGCGGGTAAGCGACCGACGCAGGCAGTGGCCATCGCATATAGCATGGCAGGCCGATCGCGCAAGAAATCCAAGAGCCGCTAGTCGGCTCACCGACACCAAACAGGAGAGAATCGACCATGGCCGCGGTAACGAATTCCAACACGCAGGTTCACGGCTTCACGACTCCCGCCGGCCCGGCTCCTGCCGTGACGTCGAGTACGGTCATCCTCATGGGCTGCTACTTGGTGACGGAGTTCACCGGTACGTATGCCGCTGCGGACAACGCGACGATCGCTGCCAAGACTGCGATCGAAAACGCACGCCGTAACGGCAAGACCGTGACGATTCGAGATGCGGCGCTATCGTCGGCTGCCGTCGAGACGTTGGCTGGCGTGGATGCCAATCTCGGTGCCAAGACGATCGCGACGGACGGCACCGCCATCACGCTGGAGCTGACGCAGAACGACCTGTCCACCGAGCGCGCCGACGGCGCCATGGGCACGTTCAAGGCTCCGCTCGGGCTGTTCGTCTGCTTCAGCGAGGCGTGATGTCCAAGCCAAACGGTAACGTCGAGTTGACGCCAGAGCAGATCGCGGCCGAACGCGAAGACATGCTGCGTCGTCAACTCGCGCATTTGCAGAACGCGCCGGCTCCGCCGGCTCCGCCTGCGAACCCTCCGCCCGGATCCGAAGGACGCAACCCGCCCATCGGCCACGCGCACCGTAAACAGAAGCCACAGGCCGAACCGCAGCCGTAACGACGACACGACACATCTCCCATCTACCGCCACCGGTCGGGAACCACCGGGAATAGGGAGTGACATGACGACGCAAGCCGATCCGAACGCAGCACCTCCGCCTCCGCCAAATCCGCCTCCTCCACCATCGGATCCGCCGGACGAGAAAAAACTGTCGTTGACCCAACAGGCGCTCAACGATCGACTCGACCAGGCGAAGCGTTCGGCGAATGCGGAATTGCTCGCGACGCTCGGCGTGAAGGACCCTGCCGAAGCCAAGGCCAAGCTCGACGCGCTGCGTGCGACTGAAGACGCGCAGAAGACCGAAGCGCAACGGCAGACCGACAAGATCGCTGCACTCGAACCGAGGGCAGCCCGAGCCGACGTACTCGAGCAGCGCGTGTCGGAGTTGGCAGCGCTCGAATTGGGCAAGTTGCCGCCGGAGCATAAAGCTTTCGTCGAAGACATGACGAAAGACCCGGCCGAGCAGTTGCGAGCGATCACAGCGCTGCAGGCGCGTGGTGTGCTCAAAGCCGGAACACCCGGCGCTGCACTGCCACCGCCAGCACCACCGGGTGCGAATACGACAGGCGCCGGTGCGCCTCCGCCAGCGGGTGGAGCGCTTACTGCGCCATCAACACCAGAGCAACACCGAGCCGAACACGACAGGCTCGTCAAGGCTGGCGCTCTAGCTCAAGCGGCAAACTATATGCGTCGCAACGGGCAAGAAATCGCCAAGTCTGCCAAAAACTGACTCGCGCCCACCGGGAAAACGGGCGGCGCTAACAACAACACCAGACAAGGAACGCTACGACCATGTCCGTCAATCGCGCCACTCTCCCGAGCGAGTTCTACGACATCACCTCTGCCGAGCTGCTCCAGCAGCCGGAGCCGCAGTACTTCCACGCTGCGCTCGGCTTCACCGGGCTGATGAAGGCGGAGCTGGACACCGTCGGCCCCGTCGGCATGCCAGGCCGTACGGCAGGAGACCAAGGAGCACAGTACGGTGGCTGGTTCCAGCGTGTGCTGGCCGAACCGGGCGAGTTGGCCAAGTTCGGCGAGGCAATCAAAGTCGTGACGGAGCTGGGCAAGGCTCCCGGCCACACCGTTCGCATGAACCGCCCGCAGTTCAGCGGTGGTGGCTACAGCGAAGCAGCCCGTCGCATCACGCCGACAGCGACCATCTCGACCACACCGATCGATCTCTCAGCCGAGCAGGTCTCGATCACCATCGAGCGCTACGTCGGCCCGTTCGCCGTTGCCGGCACCGTGCCGCAGCCGTACGCGGTCGATCGCTTCGACGCGACGATGTCGATCCACTCGTTGGCGAGCGTCGTCGGTTTGCACATGCGCCGCGATTACTCGAAGTGGCTCGATACGGTCCTCAAGGATCGCTACGACGTTGCCACCAACATCAGCTTCCCGACTGGCATCGTCGCGGACGTTGGTATCACTGGCATCGCGACGGACGGGCTGACGTTCGAACATCTGACGCGCGTGCAGCAGGCGCTCAAGGATCGGTTCATCCCGACCTTCGCGAACGGCCGTTACATGGCCGTGCTACACCCGGCACAGACGCGGCAGCTCGCGAATGACGCGCCATTCCAGCGGCTCGCGGTGTTCATGCGCGACGTGAACCCGGTTTTCCCTGGTTATTTCGCAAGCATCACGGGGCTCGACATTTTCGAGTCTTCGACGCTGACCTCGACGGCCACCGGCGGCGGCGGTGCCACCGTGCTGCGCGGGCAGGCGTTCGGTCCGAACGCAGTCGGCTGGGGCATCGGCGAGTCACCGCGCGTCATGCCGAGCACGGACGACAACTACGGCGAAACCGTCAAGGTGGTCTGGATCCTCTACGGCGGCTTCCAGACGCTCGACCAGCGGTTCATCCAGAGCATCCGCACCGGCGCGGTCTAAGCCGGAGCGAGCTGACGGCCGACCGTGGCATTAGTCGAGCCCGAACGCACTAGCGTCATCACGCGAGTGCGTTACGAGTTGGGCTTTTCTGCGGTCGGTCTGGGCGGCCTGCCCTATCTCGACCACGCATTCATCCCGGACAAGTCGATCGACAACCTGACTACCGGGTCAGAGACGTCGAGCATCACCGAAGTGACCGCAGCGTCGGTGCAAGCAGGCACTCCGACGACGATCACGTTGGCGTCGGGCGTTGGGTTCGCCACGATGATGAAAGCACACGTGGACGCAGGCCCACGGCGCGAAATCGTGACGTTCCAGTTCGTGAGCGGAACGGCGGCCACGGCGGTGTTCAAACAACCGCATCTCGGCACGTACACCGTCGAAGCTGATGGCGGAGTGCCGATGCTTCGCACGATTCTCGGCATCCTTGACAAGCTCGCCGTAGACATCGACGACGCTCGAGCCTCTGCTGCCGTGAAAAAGATCGACACTGACATCGAATTCTTCCCATCAGAAGAACGACAACTCAGTCGGGTTACCGAACTCGAGCAGCAACGCGACCACTGGCGCGGTGAGCTAGCATCGTTGCTTCAATTGCCGCGTGGTTTGCTTACTGGCGGCCAACGCCGAGCAGCCACACGCGTTGAGGTTTTCTGATGGGCCTACAAAACGTCGGCCGTGTTATTGCGCAGAAGCTTCGCGCTATTCCAGGTAAGCTCGGGTTACGCGCTTACACGGTACAACGAGTTCTGCGACAGTGGGACGGAGCACGGGCTGGTGAGGGCAACCTCACTGAAACCGTTACGCAAATCGTCGTCGGCGAAGGTCAACCGCCACAGGTGCGGTGGCTCACTGACGAGGAGCTTGCGTTGGGCGGGTTCGATAAGGGCACCGTTAAGGTGGGACCAGTTACACCGACGACTCCAGGCGGCGGGTATGAGACGGAATTTTTGCGTCCGTTCCCCCCTCCCAACACATTACTGCATTACGTGTTGACCGGGCCGGAATATCCGCGTGGCGCCAATTTTGGGCTCGCGCGCATTGACACCGAACGCAGCATCGGCATCGACCTTTACCTCACGCGCATCGCAGACAGTCATCACGACGTAGCATGATATGGCCGATGATTTCCTCTTCGCGCGGTTTGGTGACGTACAATTCCCGGTGCCTGGCACCGACGTCGCCGACGACCAGTTGTTCTCTGCGTTTGATCCAGTACGCGATACGTTGATCGCGTTGTTTCAAACGGCGCTTGTCGCCGAGTTAGCAAAAGCGTGGAATGTGGCACGTGTCGGCACTCGGCTTTCTGACAGAGAGCCTGTCGCTGATGTGTTACATGAGATGCCGCGCCGCGGGTTGTTACAGCAACAACTCTTTAAATATCCGCTGTTGTGCGTTTATCGCACGAGCAGCACTAGCGACGAGCTGACGTTGTGGCGTGAACGCATCACACAACTTTGGGGTGTGGATTACATCATCGGTCCGCTCGATCCGGCGGAATATCGCCGCCTCGGCGGCGCCCTGCAGGCCGCACAAAAACTCTTGCAACTCACGCTTCGACAGAGCGGGCATCCGGCATATCTCGGTGGTCGCGTCGTGCTGACTCCCGACAACGGTGGACTCGACACTGCGCGTGTCGTCTCCACGCAAATTGGCCCGGCACAATACGGCGAAACCGACGAAGGCCAAGAGTTCCACGCGATGAGCATGGTACTCGAAACGACTGAGCTGGACGCGCTCGACCTCGACGCCATCCCGGTATTCGAAGGTGTGACTGCGACGCTCGGTGTTGGCGATGCGTTTCAGGTGTTCCCCGATCTCGTGGTCGGCGATACATCAGTGCCGTTGCAACCTCCGCCTCCGCCATGATCGACGTCGGCCGCATCAAACAAGCGCACAACGTCTTCTTGAATCGGCTCGTCACGGCGGTTGATGGCGAAGTCGCACAAGCGGCAGCGTTCGGCATCGGTCACGTGCGGCAGTTCCCGCGTGGATTCAAGCATCACACTGGTAGATTGGCTGCAGCCACGACGTCGAAGGTTACATCAAATCGTTATTCTTGGCGTGTGGCATTGCTCAATCGAGCACAACACGCAGGCCCGATCGATCGTGGCGCTCGAGCCCACGTAATTGCGGCACGCCGTGCACCGCTTTTGGTGTTTTACTGGCCGAAACTCGGACGGATGATGTATCTGAAGTCCGTCAACCATCCTGGCAACAAGCCGTACCGTTTCCTGTGGCGCGCGACTCGCGCTGCGTTCCGCGTGGCCGTCATTGGGATTGGCCGCGCAGCAAACCGCATCGCCTCACAGTTCTAATATGACCCAACAGCCCGTTCTCAATTTCTACGCACGCGGAGACCTCAAGGTCTCGGTTCCCGGCCATCGTCCGATGGTTGGTCAGGTGCCGCGTTACGTCGGGCGCGATTTCGTAGCGGCAGGCATGTCGCATCCGGCGACGCACGAACCGTTTTCGATTCCGGTGAAGCGGCCCGAAGCGGCCAGACTCGTCAAGATCGTTCGGCGAGACGCCGCGCTATGGCCGGCAGACGTCGAGACTGCACGCGTTTGCAAAGTTCCATTCGTCCCGGTGGAGTGGGTAGAGGGTGAATGGATCGAGCAAAAGCAACAGACCAAGTCGGCCGCACGAGCTGCGGTCGGGAAAGACTGAGCTGAGCGATGGGACTCATCCCGATCACCGGCGTACCCAGCAATTTCCGTGTTCCGGGTCAGTACGCCGAAGTCATCTTCGCTCAGGGACCGAGCACTGCGAGCACCGGGCCACGTGAAGTCATCATCATCGCGCCGAAGACGGCAACTGGTACGTACGTCGTCAACACGGTGAACTCGGTGACGAACGAAAACCTCGCCGAAGTCGGCGGTGGTTCCGGTTCGCCTTTGCATCGTGCACTGCGCATGGTGCTGCGTTCGAACAAACAGACCAAGCTGTGGGCTCTGCCGTATGACGCCAGCTCCGGCGGTGGTTCGGCTGCTGCGACGTCTACCGTGACGTACGCTGGCGCTCCTACCAAGACCGGCGTGACCACCGTCACGATTGCAAGTGAGCCGTGTTCAGTGTCTTTCTCGACAACCGACACGCCGACGACAATCGCAGCCAACCTGGTGCTCGTGGTCAACAGCCGTACGTTCTTGCCTGTGACGGCCACGTCGGCGCTTGGTGTAGTGACGCTCACCGCAAAGATCGCGGGAGCCTCGCAGGGCGATGGTACGGTGCCGGTCATTCGCGTGCGTGCGGAGATCGACACTGGCGTCACGACTACCGTTGCGAGTAGCGGTCATCTCGGCAGCGTGGTGGCTGGAGCCGACGGTGCGGTGACGGAGCTTTCGAACCTCACTGCAGCACTGGCGACGATCGAAGCGCGCCGGTTCTATTACATGGGGATCACGATGTTTTCGAGCACGGCGCTCACTGCGCTGCGCACGCACATCACAAACAAGAGTGAACCGCGCCCTGGTCTACGGTCGGTCGGCGTTGCCGCATTCAACGGTATTCTCGCCACTGCGCAGACGACGGCGACAGGCCAAAACTACGAACGGCTGCAGTTCGTGTGGCAGCCGCAGAGCGAACACGACCCGGCCGAGCTGATGGGCAATGTCATTGGTATTCGCCAGAAGCGCGAATCCACGGACAGCGCTTTCAATCTCGACGGTTACAGTGCGTCGGATTGGCTCATTTTGCCAGCGTTCGCCTCGAGCGACTGGCCCGACACCGATGACCAGAACGACGCGCTCAACGATGGTGTCACGCCGATCGCCTCGAACGGCTCGCGTAGCTATCTCGTGATGTCTGTCACGACGCGCAGCAAGAATAGCACCGGTGCGGTGGACGATTTCCGTGCGAGCGAAACACACCGGGTGAGCGTCGCCGACGATTTCACCGATACACTGTTGCTGCGGCATCAGCTCAATTACCAGAACAAAAAGCTGAAGAAAGACGAACTCCTGCCGGACGGGTCAATCAACGTCAACCAACGGCTCGGCCGCGATGTTGTGACGCCGGAAACGTACAAGCCATTCGTTCGTGGCATCCTCAGCGAGTTCGGCGATCCTTCGGCTCCGCGTCTGCAGGATGTCGTGACGTCGAGCACCAACATGCAGGTGGACGTCGATCCTTCGAACAGCGGCAGGCTTGAGTTGGGATGCGACCTGCACGTCATCGATCTGTTGCACCAGCTCACAGCACGACTCGCCGAAGTCTCGACCGGCTAACGGTCGAACCCACATCTCGAAAGGTAGATCATGGCTACGCTACGCGAACATGCGCGGATGGCGATCTTCATCGACCAGACGTTCATGGTCGAGATGACGAATCTCGAGATGGTCACGAACAGTGGCCAGCAGCGCGTCGATGTGCTGAACGAAGGCTTGGCCGGGTTTACTCCTGGTTCTGGCGACGTCACGATCACGGGTGGCTTCGCTGTGCCGATTGGCGGCCAGGAATTCCCGTTTCAGCAGTCGTGCGTCGAAGGCAGCATTCACACGCTGCAGCTTTCGGTAGGTGGTGAAGACTACACCGGCAAAGGCAAATTCATGGACACTCGCGTCAGTCAGAGCGTCAATGCCAACGTAGAAGGCTCGTTCACTTGGACGGGTCAGTTGAGCGCAATGGAGTAGTCGGGCGCGGTGCAATGCGCCGCTAACAGCCCGACTACTCGTGACAAAATGAGCGCGCAGGCCGAGCCTAGCGAGCTACCGAGCCCCGATGCACTGGCAAGTAAGCCGGCGTCGGGGCTTTCGTCGTATCAGGCGACGGGCAAGCAGCGCTGCTCGTGCGGCGCAGCGGATCATCCGCTGGCGACAGACCTCGTGTCTTGCGTGCGCTGCGACGGCACCGGTTGGGTGAGTTGATGCCCGGACCGCCCAACGACGTTCCCGCGTCCGAGTTGTGGCGCCGATTGTCGGAATCGCCATGTCCGAGCGAAGTCATCGACTTCCCACGGCGCGACGCGAGGGGCAAACCGCTCGGGCAGGTACGGATCCAAGTATTGCAGATGGAACAACACGACGAAGCTCGCATTCGCGCGCACATGGCGCTCAAGACGAAACGACTCGACACCGAAGATCTCAAGGGGCCGAGCATTCAAGAAGTCTACGGTGACATGGTTGCGCGCGAATTGCTCGCGATGGCGTGTGTGACGCCAAAAGCGCTCAATCCAGACGACATCACGCCCAAGTATGGGCGCATTTTTGCTCGACCCGAAGATCTCGGAAGGCTGACAGCGGACGAAATCAACGTGTTGTTCACCGCGTACACGATGGTGCAACACCGTTATGGTCCATACGAAGGTAGTATCGAAGACGATACACAACTCACCGCGTGGTTGCGGCGTCTCGTGGAGGGCGCTAGCGCCTACCCTTTAGCGCAACGAAACTGGCATCAATTGGTCGAATTAACTTCATCGTTGGCGGGTCGCGCTTACATGCTTTCCGCAATCCTGGAGTCCCTGTACTCGACCTTGCCCGATACTTTGCAGTCGAGCCTCGCCGCCTTGGGTATTGGCATTGGTTACTTTGGCGAGCAGCCTGTGAACGATATTCAGAATGGCTCGCCACATGAAATTCCAGATCCTTTCGAACGTCCTGAAGGTTGGACGCCGCCAGAGCCGATGACACTCGAACAGGCTGCGCGTGCGGCAGAACGGCTGCACAAAGGTGCACTGTAATCAATGCCGGTTCTGCAGTATGACTTCGCTGTAGTGGGTCTCGGCGTCGTCAATAAAGCGCTGTCGTCGATCGAGCGTCGTTTCGTCGAGCACAATCGGCGAGTATCGCAGACGCTCGGCACACGTGTTGGCGGTCGTCAGACTGTGGGCGGTGCGACGCGTACACGTCTTGGTGCAGACAATTCGTTGCGTGGGCTTGATCAGATTGGCAAGGTGGCTGCACGCGAAGAAATGAAGCGCCACCAACTTCGGATGCGCAACATCCAGAAGGAAAAAGACGCACACGCGAACGCGTTCCGTGATATTGGGCGCGTAGCAGCTCGTGAAGAAGCCAAACGCATGCGGCACGAACAGCGTGCCGTCATGGTGCAGGGTCGGGGTCGAGCCGCAGCGCGTGAACGGTTCGCTCGTAGTACGATGGGCGTTGCCGGTCGTAGTGTTGCCGGTTCGGTGCGTGCTGTTGGGGCGGTCGGTGCTGGTGCACTCGCCATCGGCGGTGGTGCTGCCGTTGCATCATCGCTACAGAGCGAAATCGAGATCGACAAGCGCGTACGTCAGGCTATCATCAACGCGCGCGGTGCCGGCGAGAAAGGTGCCTTTTCTCCGGAACAGCTCCGGTCGCGTGTGCGCTCTGCTGCTATCGCCGGAGCCCGTCCCGAAGAAGAAGTAATGGGTGGAGTCGAGGCGTTCGTCGCCAAGACTGGTGACATCAAGGGCGCTGTGGCCAATTTGCAAATGTTTTCGACCGTAGCGGCGGCGACTGGCGCCAATGTCGAAGACATCGCGAGCGCAGCAGCCGATCTCGCAACAAAGTTTGATTTGGCCGATCCTAAGGAGATGGCCAACGCTTTGGCAGCTTTTGCGTTCCAAGGGAAAAAGGGCGCATTCGAATTGCGCGCTATGGCCGAGTTGATGCCGCGCATGGGCGCAGCCGGAGCGCGGTTTGGCATGAAGGGCGCGAAGGGAGCGCGCGAGCTGGGCGGTATGGCCCAGATTGCGATGACCGCGGCGGGCAGTCCAGAAGGAGCCGCAACCGCAGTCGAAGCTACGCTCCGCCAACTCGTTGCCAAAGCAGGTGAAATTCAGAGTGGGAAAGCGCTCGGCGGTAAACGTGTGAACGTGTTCGAGGGTGGCGATCCAACGAAGGCAGCCCGCAACGCACGCGATGTAATTGGCGATGTCATCTCTGCATCGGGTGGCAATCTCGTACAATTGCAGAAGGTGTTCGGCGATGAAGGTATCAAAGCCATCTCGCCACTGGTCACGAAATTTCGCGAGGCAGCAGACAAAGTCGGCCCCAAGGGCAGTGACGCCGACCGCACAGCAGCCGGGCGTAAAGCCGTAGAAGACGCATTCAGCAGCGCCATCGATGCGGTCGGCGATTACAGCGACATTCAGAAAGACGCCGCTGACGCAACTGCGGGGACGAGCGCGCAGATCGAACGTGCGCAGATCAAATTCCGTGAAGCCATCGCAACGAATCTGTTGCCAGCGCTTACGAAATTGATGCCGTCGTTCGAGAAGTTGATCCCCGTCGCAGCTAAAGGGGCAGAGTTGCTAGGCAAGTTCATCGATGAGTTGGCCAGCAAGCCCATCACCACAATTGGCAAGCTCATCGCTGCAAAGCTTGTGTTCGACCTCGGGGCAGCCGGCATCGGTGCTGCCGTAAAAGCTGCACTCACAAGGCTACTGACTGGTGGTGGTATTCCACCCACCGGTGGCGGTGGTGGACCAGCGGGCAAAACGACAGTTGGTGGTGTGCTCGGAGCTACACAAACTGGACTCGGACTCGGAACACTCGCAGCAGCCGGCATCACTGCATATGGTGTTGGTGCGTTCGAGGGTTCGGAGGCAGAAGCCACCAAAGGATTGAAGAGCTTACAATATCAAAAGACCGGCGGCGACGTCGCATCGGCAGAAGCTGCATTGGCGCAAGAGAAGAAACGGCTCGCGTCGATGCAGGAGCCGACTGAACGACTCAAGACGGTCGAGAAGATCGGGTTGGCGACTGGTGGCATTGGTGCGCTTCCGTTTTATGCTCTGCGTAAGCTTGTAGCCGAGCCCGCAACACAAAGCGCCGTCAATACCCAAAAAGGGACGGTGACTGACTTCGAAACGCTGGTCGCAACGCTCAAAGCTGGTGGTGACAGTGCAGCAAAATCGCTCCAAGAAGGAGCGTCAGCAGCTAAAAAGACACTCGAGTCCGCGCAGCCGGGCGGTGGCACTGGCCAACCCAATCGCGGTACGTCACCGACCGAGCCGCGCCGCTAATCGCAACAGGTTACTTCATTGCCCGAGTCGAGCACGAACACATAACAGCCGACGTCGAGACCGTCGGCACATTGCCCCTTGGCACACGTTCGAAGCAATCCGGCTCCGGCTCTTCGGGGCAATTTATACGGGAATCCGAACGAACACGCCTGTCCCCCGGTATGGCATGTAAGCCACACTGGAGCGATGTTGACGTCGGCCGTATCAGTATCGAGCCCAGCGTCCACAATGCCACCTTGCCCAGCGGGGGAGCGCCGTTGGTGCCTCCCGGCGCCCCTCCGTTGGCTTCTCCTGCGGACCCGCCCTTGACCCACCAGCAGAAGTCACAAAAGTTCCCCCGATGCCTGTCCCGACGTCGGGCTTCACAATGGCAACATCGGCGCCGGAGTCGCCGTCTCGGGTGACGCCAGAAACCCGAGACGCGCACGACAGACCCAAGGCCAGTACGACGGGCAAGCGGAACATCTTGACACAAAACGTAAACCCAGATCGTTCCGCGAACAATGACTGACCTTCTCGCCCAACTCCCGCATATGTCATGGCGAGGGATCGTTGTGCCTGTGACGTCGCGCTCGGCGAGCTTCAGTCAAGAGCAGATTCAGCACAAGTTCAGCTACAAAGACCAAGAGATCGTCGAAGCGCTCGGTGCGAAAAACTTCACGTTCTCATATGCGATCCCTTTCCGCGAAGACATCATCAAGGGACCGTATTCGCAACTGTTCACGTCGGGCTACCCGCAATTCGTACTCGCTTGCCGTGATCGTTCGCCCGGTGATCTCGTGGATCCAGTACTTGGAACGTTTCGCGCTCGGTGTGTTTCGTTTAGTGACGACACTGATCCGAACAAGCGCGACGGAACCGACGTACGCGTAGAATTCGTACACGCGCCGTTGCTCGACGACATTGATATCTTGCAGGGTGGCATCCTTGACGTGCATTCAGCGCGCGACGATGCGCAATCACTCGACGACGAAGCGCTCACCGTCAATTGGGAACAAGAAGAACCACCCGAAGCGACGGTAGACCCGTTGGCTGCCATCGATGGGTTTGGCCGTCAGATCGAGAACGCTGGTAATCGCGTCTCGGCGCAACTCGACAAGGCAGCGTTTAAACTAGAAAAACTCGAGACTACGGTCGATCGTCTACAAAATCCAAAAGTGTGGCCGCTCAAGCGATCGGCACGTCGTCTGCGTGGTGCGGTGGTCCAGTTACAAGAAACTGTCGCGCGTACCGAACGCAAGGTCAAAGAAAAAGTGTTGCTCTTCGCTCAGGGGCCTAGCGCCATTGCCAACGATGTGCAAAACAACCTACAGGATTTGCTCGGCCTGAATCCGGAGTTGGCGCGTTCGCCGACCACGCGTAAGGGACAGCGCATCAAGTATTACGCAAAGTGATCCGTGGCAGAACAGGTTGACCCGCGGCTCACGGTACGGTTGCAACTCCTCGGGCGAGATATCACCACTGTCAAATCGTATACGATAACTTCGTCGTATATGACTAGTACCGACGGCTGGGAAGTCATGTTGTATGATACGCGCCGCGAGAATCTGCGCGGGCTCGAAATGCAGCCAGTCGAGCTGCTCATCAACGACTGCTCGCAGGTTCTCGGTCGCGTAGAAGTAACAGACATCGGCGGAGACGGTTCGGCTGTCACGGTGCGTGGGCGCGATTTCATAGCGGATCTCGTCGAATGTAGTGTCGATCCGAGCGTCAAGATCAAAGCTGGAGTCACGGTCGCTGATGCGATTACGTTGGCTGCTGGCCCCGTCGGTATCGACACAGTTGTTAGTGACGACGATATCGCGATGCGTGACATTCGCTCTGGCAAAGAAGTAACGAAACCGGGCAAAGCGCTCAAGAAATTTCTCGACGGCAAGCTCGACGAATACAAACCGCAGCCTGGCGAGGGGGTCTTCGCTTTCTGCGATCGCATTGCAGCCCGTCAAGGCGTCACGATTCAGCCAGGCAACACGCGACATACAATCGTACTCGCGCGACCGCGCTATGATCAAGCCGCGCTTTACAAAATCCGACGTCTGGCCGGCGACGATGCGAGCCCCAATAACAACATCGTGTCGGCGCAGGCCACGCGCGATTATACAAGTTTCCCGACTTTTTGCTTCTTCACTGGCAAGACCGGTCGCGCAGGCAAGAGTAAAACGGGTACGGATATTAGCTTCACGACGGCGGCGCTGACAGCGGAGATCGGTGGCGAGTTGGCTGAGACGCTCGACCTTTTCGCATTCAAGAACCGCATCAAGCCGAACGAAGGTAACCCATCGGCACGCGGGTCGTTACTTTATCGGTTGTTGTATTCGCGCGACGAACAGAGCCGGAATCAAGACCAATTGGAGCGCGCAGCTTTGCGTGGTATTGCCGAACGACTCAAGGAAACGCTCCGCTACGAAGTGACGTTACGCGGTCATGCCGACCCAGAGACGGGCGCCAATTGGGCCATCGACACCATCGTACACGTCATCGATGAAGTGTGCGGCATCGATGAGCCGCTGTGGATCGAAGAGCGCGTTTTCTCGTATAGCGAAGGGTCAGGCGCCACGACGAAGATCGTGTGCTGGCGGCCAGGGAGTTTTCAAATCTAATGGGTATGGCGACACCGACCGATTACCTACCGACACAGACGACGATCACCCCATGGGCGTGGACGTTTACGGTCAACGTCAGCATGGGAAGCGCCGCGTCAGTTGTCAGTAAAACCGTCCGTGTCCTGACCGAGGCAGAGGCCAAGGCCGAAAAGTTGTTGGCCTGGACGATGCGAGCGCTTGAGATGTGGCGTCGGTGGCTGCGCTCGGTGCGCATTACAGCTCCGGCGAAATCTTTGTGGTACTCATCGCCCACGCGCACGTGTTCGTTATCTGGTAGTTGGCGTGCGCAGGGGCCGCCGTGAGTGACGCTGATATTTGCACGCTTGGAGCGTCGCAGCTCGATGGTTCTTCGAATTTGCCTCGGCTGCAGGCAGTGGTCCCACTCACACAAGCGGACTCGACCGATGCCGAGCAGTTTGGAGAAATAGATAATTTCCAGGCGCTCGGGCTCACGGTGCTGCCATTCCCGGCGAACACTGATGGTCACGCTGAAGGCATCATCCTCCGTGACGTCGGCAACACAGATGGTGTCGTCGTTGGTGGACGTGACGAACGTTGCGCTGGCGTTTATGGCAATCTCAAGCCGGGCGACACTGCGTTGCATTCGACTGACCCAGACGCCAGCGCTCAAGTGCAGTGCAAGGCGAACCGGATTGTCAGCGCCGTTACCAAGGACAGCCAGGGCGAGACGATCACCGTCACGCTCGACGGCGAGGGCGATAACATCACCATTGCTGGGTTCGGCGGCGTTTTTCAAATCACACGTGACAACGGTATGATGCTCGCGCAAGAAAGTGGTGGCAAGAGTTGCGCGATCATGATGAAGGACGGTGTGGTTAGCATCATCGGCATTATCGTGCTCGGCGGTGCCAAGCCTGGACCGCCACTCGTCGTTGCCGGCGCGGTGCAGTTGCCATCGTTGGGAGTGTTCCTCGGTGCGCCGTGAGCCTGTGCAACTTCGCACTGCCGACGCTCGCGCTGCCGAGTTTGAGCCTTTCGTTGCCGTCGCTGCCGCCATTCCCGCCGACGCTGAAACTGCCAAGCTTCCCACCCGGACTCAAGCTGCCGTTGTTGGCGTTGCCATCGCTCTCACTCTCGCTGCCGTCGCTGCCGCCGTTTCCACCTACGCTCAGGCTCCCCAGCTTCCCACCCGGCCTGCAACTGCCCCTGCTCGCGCTGCCGTCCCTTTCACTATCACTGCCGAGTCTCCCGCCATTCCCGCCAACGTTCACCCTGACCTGCCCGTTGGATTGAGTCGTTGATGGCGATTGGTTCTGGCCCCATTGGTAGCGGACCGTTTGGTATTGGGACACCAGTGAGCGGTGTGGCTCCTCCGATTGGACCTCCAGCAGGTGCACGTTATATCGATCCAGGTGCGCGCGACTACACAATTGACGACAGCACCGGACAGTATACACGGATGCCCGTCGTGCGCCAGCGCATGCTTATTAAGCTGCTTACGGTGCGCGGTAGTTCAACAGTATTGCCAGAGCTGGGACTCGAAGTCCCGCGTAGGATTGGCCCAGATTTCGAAGCGCGTGTACGGTCGATGATTCGTGTGGCATACAAACAAGAAACTGACATCGACAAAGTTGCACGCATCGACGCGGTGCGCATCGATCGCAGCACGATTACCGGTCGCGTGACGATTACAATCGAATATACTGACCTCACCACAGGACAAACCGACGAGTTGACGGTCTAATGGTACTCCAGCCTGGCAAATTGTTCGTGCCGAAAGATGCGGCTGAGCTGCGCGACGACGTCCTGACGGACATGCGTCTCGAATTGCTTGCTGCCGGCGTGACGAATCCGCCAGTGCAACCCAATACTGACCTTTACGTGTTGGCAACTGCGCAGGCCAACATCGCACTCATCCAATATGCGAACCTCGCGATTTATGACGACGACAGCGATGTTCTAACCGCGACGGGCGCAGCGCTTGATACGATCCGTGAAGCGTACGGGTTGCCGGTCGTACCGCCTGCACCTTCGAGTGGCCGTGTTGTTGCTTCTGTGACTGGCGGTGGCGCAGTCACGGTCGTCGATGGATCAGTTGCGGTTCTGCCGAATGGGCTCCGCATTAAAGTATCGGGAACGCATCTTGGTGTGATCACCGGAACAGAGATCTTGGTGGTCGGCATCGACACCGGATCGGCGACGGACCTCGCCTATCCTAATGTGGTGCGATGGGTCGCTCCTCCAGTGAACCTCGAGACTGAGGCGCGCGTTTCGCAAAACGCACCGCTGACCGGTGGTACTGACGCGGAAACCGACGAACGCAAACGCGATCGCATCCTCAACAGGCTGCGCAACCGGCCTGCTGGTGGTAATTGGGCGCACATGCGAGAAATCTCGCTAAATGCGTTGGGTTCTGTTCAGGATGCATACGTTTATCCGGCACTCGGTGGTCCTGCATCAACAAAGGTTACAATCGTCAAAGCATTCGAGCCTGACATCAGAGATTTTTCTCGTGCGTTTGGTGCGGCAGCTCTACTAATTGTACGGGCGGCATTGCACGCTGAGATGCCGAGTCCAATGGAAATCGTCGTCGGTACGGTGACAGACGAAGTTACCGACGTTGCCGTGCGCGTTACCATTCCAGATAGCTCGTTGTCGGGTGGAGCTGGCACGGGGTGGCTCGATTCGGCGCCGTGGCCGCCGCTAACCGGTCTCGAAACGCGTGTGCTCATCACGGTTTCGACTGATGAACAAAATTTCACGGTTGGCGCGGCGACGGTGGCAGCGCCCATTGCAGGCCAAACTCATGTCGTCTGGTGGAATCCCGTAGATAGAAAAGCGGAAACGCGACTCGTGACGGCGGTGGCTGGCGGTGCCGGTGCTTGGGCACTCACTGTTGATGTACCGTTGGCCGATAGTCTTGGTGGCATTCCACAAGTCGGCGACTATGTTAGCCCTGCTGCCGTCAGCAGCGCCACATATGGCGATTCGTGGGTTACTGCGATTGGAGTGTTGGGTCCCGGTGAGAATACTGCCGATCCGTTCCGGTTGCCTCGAGCTTTACGGCATCCGTTCGTCGAAGACGAAGATCCCAGCGATTTGACGGTGCTTTTGCTCAAGGTGTTGCTCGACACACATCCCGAGATTCATGACATTCAGTATTCGTTCCGCAGCTTGACGACACCAACAGTACCAGGTAGCGTAGCGACGAATCCAAACATTCTCGTGCCGAGACACTTCGGCGTGTACCAGATCTAATGGACCAAGACCAGTTACCCGAACGCAGCAGCCATGTTGCTGTACAAAGGGACGGTCTCGTTCGATGGGAAGCTGTGCGTGGTGATGGTGATTTCTTTGTGCATTTCACATCTGAGAGCGCGCGGTCGCTCGGCCACGCACTCATCCGAGCAGCTCGCGTAGCCGATCTAATCAAAAAGATGACTAACGCGCCGGGTGGAGACACCTGATGGCTGTCGTTCCCACAGGTAACCCGGCATGGAATCGGACCAACGACCACGTCGATTACGGTGGTGATCTTAACAAGATCAATTACGAATCGCAAGGTGCCGTCAACCCGCGCACTGATTTGACGGCTGAGCAGGTCGTGCGCATCGCGGCCGACATGGCTGCAGTCATGCGCGCTTCGGGGTTCGCCACGATTACGTTGCAATGCAACGACACCGTACCTGCAGCACCGACGATTCTAGATTACGATGGGATGTTTGCCCCACCAATCCCGACACGCAACGGTAACGGTGATGTCACGCTGACGTGGCTTGTGGATTACGCTGATGAATATGGTGTGATAGCCGACACCGACATTAAGCACGGCGGTGCACAGGTACATGGCACCGGTAATTTCACGGCAGCAGTGGAATTACTTGACCCTGACCTCAATCTGAAGAACGAAGTTGTTCGAGTTAGATCGTTTGCTGCTGCGACCGGTGTTGCGCTCATCGACCCGAAGCTCACCGTCGAGATCGCCTAATGCCGCTTGGTGGGTTTGCCCCGTTGCCGTTGCGGCTCGGTGGTACGCCACAAAACGGACTGACCGCAGAACAATTTGCGCGGATGGCGTCAGACCTCGCAGCGATTGCGCGTTCGAGTCCATTCGCGCGCATGACGTACAGCGGCGCACCGGTCATTGAAGCGTATACTGGCTGGAACGGCATTGCGTCGGCGTTTGTGGCAGGAGTCACTCCAACACCGACGATCGTGGGCGTCGGGCACTTCATCTGGACGTGGCCGGTGACATATCTCGACGAGTACCAAGTCGTACATCATCCTTTCATTCGTCACGCTCGAGCTACGATTCATGGAGCGGCGGCAGGATACGCAGACGTGCAGATCGATTTGGCGCGGTCAGTGCGTGTTCGTAGTTTCTTGGCTCCGGCTGCTCCGGCAGCACTGCGCGTAAGCCTCAAGGTGTGGTGAGATGCCGCTCGTCACGATTGACCCTTCCGGACCTCCGCTCACCGAGCGACGGCGTACATTTGCTGATTATGGCGGGTCTGTTGATAAAGCCGACAGCGAGACCGAAGGAATCACACCGTACGCGTACGGTTGGTATCGCGAATTCAAGAATATGCGCGGTTCGGCGTATCGCGCCGACATGGCAGGACTCGTGCACGCTGAGAATCTTGCGTTTGCACGACAAAACGCTGCAGTTACGCGATCCGGTGAGAAGCTTGCTGCGAATCGGTTGCCAGGCACGAGTGACGAAAAACTGCAAAGTTGGATCAATGCGCTCGCAGTAGATTTGCGCCAAGAAGATCGTGATTCGGACATCCGACAGCGTGCAGCAGCAAAATTCCGTGCTGTCGTCGGTCCGACATTACAAAACGAAGACGATTCTATTGCCGACATGCTCGGCGAGGCGTTCGTTCGTACGTGGCGTATCGAAGGTGTAGATCTCGCGACGCCACCAACGCAAACGTTCTGGCCCGGTGTTAATCCAGGCCCTGTCGGATATAGTCTCGGCGGTGGTGCATGGCTGTCGGAACGCGCACATCTCACAGTCGAAGTACAGCAGCCAGCGACGATGACCGACACCGATTTCCTAACGCTGACGAACGTCTACCTGTTCGATCTCCTCGACGCCATGTTGCCGGCATGGGCAACGTTCAATTGGGCGATTGGGCTTTCTTTTGGGTGTTTTATCCTCGACGTTTCGCGGCTTGACTTCACAGGTTTGTGCTAATGAAAGAACACAAACCGCTGTCAATTGGACCGGAACCCGCTGCTTTCAAGCGGCAACGCGCTGACGCAGTTTTTGGATTGTCCGTATACAACGCTTTGTCATTTTCTGGTCGCGATATGACTGCCGACGAGATCATAAAATTTTTACGTTACACTGGATGGCACCCTATGTGGGCGCCGTTTGACGAAGTCGTAAATGAAGAAAACATCACTCGCATCGTGGCGCCCATCGATGGCGTATCCGAACGAGAAGGTCGATTCGTTATTGCAGTGCGCGACCCGCGTACACGTTTTGGTCGACCGATGAGTATTACAAAGGACTGGCTGCATGTTGTGCCAGTTTCACATCCGGATGCGGTGCGCTAAATGTTGATCGATCCCACGGGTGGCGTCGGATATGCTTTTGGGCAGGTGTTGCCGTCGTCGCACATGACGACGATCGCGACGCAGCAGCCCCGCGCGCTCGACGCGGTTAACGGCGGCAGCTACACGGCGACGGCGAATCTCGACTGGAACTTCGGCACTTTCGATCTAACGATCGTCGGCGCGGCGGGCAGCCTCTTCCTGTTCACGCCGGACGTCTTCACCGTGATCGCGACAACGGCGGCGAGTCTCACGTCGACGACGGTCAGTGTGATCGCCTCAGGCAACGTTGACGTCGACGGCGACAACATCGTCCTGACAGCGACGACGCTGCTCAGCATGCCGTCGGTGGCGATCTCGGTCGGTACGGCGCTCGGCGTGACCGACCTGAACAGCGCCATCGTCAACGTCTACGACACGCTCCAGTTGCGGGCGGCATCGACCACGACGTTCTTCGCGGGCTCGACCGTGGACGGCTCGACCGCCATCGGCGGCGGTGGCCTGGCAATCACCGGCGGTACGGTGAGCCTCGGCGCGGGCGCGACGCTGGCGAGCGCCGGAACGCTCAACCTGACGGGCGGTAGTTTCTCGGTGGCCGCTGCGGTCGGCGCCGTCTCTTGGGCGGCACAGGTCAACTTCAGCGGCCAGGTCAACCTCAACGACGACGTGAACTTCGGCACCGCCGTTGGCGACACGTTCGACTTCAACGACGGCGTCATCACCTTCACGAGCAGTTGCGACGTGAACTTGCAGACGCCGGTTGTGACGAGCGGCACGGGGCGCGTGCGGCAACGCTTCTTCGACGAGACCGACGGCACCGCCGACAAGACGATCACGGCGCAGACTGCCGATCATTACTTCATCGAGGATGGCGTTCTTACGGCGAGCCGCAGTTGGACGATCAGCGACACGGGCACCGCCGACGGCGACTGGATGACAATTTACTGCGCGGAGAACGGTGGTGCTTTTAGTATCTCGGTTCGTGACCCGACGCCATCGACGATTGCGGTCATCGATAGCAGCGCTGCATCAGGTAATCCGCGGTGGGTCAAGGTCGCACGGGTTGGCGGCACGTGGCGTGTTGTGATGCGCGGCGTGCCGAACTAGCGTCATGGCCGTCTCGCTCACGACCGCCCCGCTGCTCGTTGTGCCGACCAAGCGCGTGCGGATCAGCGCCACGCTGTCTGGCGGCGGAAATTTCTGGCGCCTGTGGTGCGTCAACGCGCCGGCCGGTTCAGCAATGCGCGCGCAGCTCGACGCCAGCGAGGCCAGCCGGATCGAAGTCTTCTCCGGCGACGATGTCGTCGTCTTCGAGACGCAACTCGAAGTGGGCGGCGCGTGGAGCTTTGTGGCGCAGGAGTACACGAAAGGAGCCAGCACGTACGGCGGCGGCTACCAGAGCGACCCGGCCAGCGCGCCGACCGAGACGAAAATCGGCGGCGAGAACAACCTCACGATCCACGTCGGCACGCGCTTGACAACGCGCGTCGGCGTGGCGAGTCTTGGTTTGGCGACGTTGACGCTTTGGGTGTTCAATGCTACGATCCAATCGACCAATTTGTCGATCCATGGCGAAGAGACGCCGAGCTTGACGACACCCACGACGGAACGTGCACGTATCGCGCTCGAGCAGACCGCGGTGCAGGCCGCCGTCGCTGCGCTGGCCGGCGTAGCAGCAGCAACCGCCCTTGGCGCACCCGGCACGATGCTGGCCGACATGGTCGTCAAGTTCGCCGACCATTTCCAGGACGTCGGTGGCGCGTTCCACGCGAGCCGCGCCGGCTTTGTGGACGCGAACAACGGACCGGCGACGGAGCGGATCGGTACCGACCTGACGACGCCGTCGGGTCAGGCGCTCGCGGCGGGTTTCTTGCTGCGCTACCTCGGCAACCACCAGCAGAATCTCAGCGCCAGCGGGGCGGAGGGCGGCACGCCACCGACCGGCTACCATGAGGACGCGGCGGGCGATCCGGTGAAGGACACCACGAACGCGCTTACCGCTGGTGCCCCAGGCTCGGCCGACCAGGCGACGCTCCGGGCGGCCATCGCGGATCTTTTTCAGCGCTACGAGGCGCACCGAGCCAGCGGCACGTACCACGGCGTCACGGACGGCGTGAACGTGCTGGCCGGCACGCTGCCACTCTTGCTGGCGCTCGACGCGGCGGTCCTGGCGAGCCTGCGAGCGCAGACCCCACCCACTCCACCCACGTACGGCTCCGGCACAGTTGCCCTGATCCAAGGCGGCGGCTTCTCCTCAACAGGCTGATCCCATGGCGAACGGAATCATCGCAAATTCGGTATCGGTGACCATGATCACCGGCGAAGCTGACTTTGCCATCGAGGGCTTCGTCACGGCGGAGCAGATCGTGCTCGGCGTGACTCCGGCGTTGACGAGCTACCAGTGGGCGATCGCCATCCCGGCCGGCGCGAGCGCGGCGCGGACATCGCTCGACAACGGCTTGCTGCCGACCCCGCGCTTCACCCCCGACGTGGCTGGAGTCTACACGGTCACGGTCACGGACGGGCTCGGAACGGACTACACGCTGCACATCAGCGTGACGCAGAACGCGGCGACGACGCTGGCCGAGGCGTTGCGCTTCCAGCCGAAGACGGAGAACAGCGTCACCGCTCCGGTGACGGGCCGCGCGCTGTTCTTCTCGCTGGACGTAGACAGGTTCCGCGAGAAGTTGCCGGACGGGACTGTCATCGATCACGACGGCGGCATCCAAAACCCAGCGAACCCCGGCGACGACGGGAAGGTGCTGCGCGCCAAGGCCGGGACCTACAGGCTCGACACGCAGCCGGGGCGGCCCCTGGAATGGTTCGGCGCAGTCGGCGATGGCGTGACGGACGACTCCGCCGCACTGACGGCCGCGCTTGCGTGGGCCAACGCGGCGGGCGGCGCCATTCTGCTCGACGCAAAAACCTACCTCGTAACGGGTCCGTTCAGCGTCGCCGCGAACGTGACGATGCGCGGCGTCGGACCACGGAGCACGCTCGCCACGACGGCTAACGCAGACGTGCTCGTCGTGGCTGGCGCAGGCACTCTATTTCAGGATTTTCGCATCCTCGGGTCTGGCGCTGGCGCGGGACAGCACGGCATCGTCAACGGCACTGCCGTAGCCAACTCTGGATTCAGCGAGGCGGGCATCGACGGCCTACGATGTGAATCGCTCGGCGGCTCCGGTGTGATCCTGTGGAACACGCTGAACGTAGCCGCCGATCATCGCGGCCCGAGCGTCACCCGCTACTCGGCCGAGAGTTGCGCGATCGGGATGGACGTGCGCGATCGCGGCGAGTACGTGGTAGCTACCGGAATCGCTATCCGCGCCTGCGCAACCGGAATGGCAATCGCTGGCGGCAATATCTCCGTCACGGGCGGCTACATCACCGATTGCACAGTTGCTGGTGTGTCGCTGTTGACTGGCGCCAACGCCGCGCACGGCGTGATGACAGGAGTGGAGATCAACCACACCGCGGCAGGCGCCGACGCGATCGTTGCGGCTGGCATAACCAACGGCTTCGCGTTCTTCAACTGCAACATCTACTTCGGCGACATCACGCTCGTTGGCTCCTCTGGCGTGAAGTTCATCGGCGGCCAGATCGACGTGGACGCATTCAATTTCGACGGCTCTTTCGGCACGGAATTCGATGCTGTTGAGTTGCCGGGATTCGCGGCCAACACGATTAACAACGATGTGAATGGCAACGAGTCTCTGACGATCTGGCGCCCCACATGCCGACGACTCGACGGCGTGTCAGGCGCGTACGAGCAGTGGGTGGGCGGGCACACGCGGGTAACGCTCTCCGGCAACATCACCTACACCCCGGCGCAGATGGTGGCGGAGCAGCGCATCCTGCTCGACACGCGCCCCGTCCAGTCGATGAGCCGCCACGCGACCTTCGCTTACGCGGAGCTGTTCACCACGGCCGGCGGCAATCAGGGACTGTGGACGGCCCGTGGTTTCGGTGACGGGACGTTTTTCATCCGGGGGCAGATCCGCGCCGTCATCAACGCGGCGGATGCCAATACGATTTACCTCTACATCAAGCGCAACGGCGCCAAGGTCACGACGTACTTGCCGGCGTACCTGTTGTCCGCAACTCTCGTGTGTTTTCAGATCGAGAGCCGTATTCCCTGCCAGCCGAGCGACACGTTTGAACTGACGATCGGAGGCTCCCCGGCCAACGACATAATCGTCGTGACCTCGGAATTGTTCGTTGAGACGGAAGGGCACTGATGGCTAGCGCAAGTTTCGAGATCGACCCGGGGACCGGCATCTACGGTCCGGCCGGCGTGGCGCAGGACGCCGCCGCGTCGGTCGTGGTCAACTGCCGGCTTGTTTCGGTCGTCGGCGTCAATCCGTCGCTGATTTCGTGGCGTTGTTTCGGGACGCACGCTGCGGCGCAGGCGGCGCTCGTCCCGACTCTGAGTGGCTCGCCGTCTGGGCAGATCGCCAGCTTCACGTTGCCGGCGGGACTCGCCCAAGCCTACGGCATCGAGTGCACCGTCAACGGCGGCCCCGATGTCACTGGCGACAACAACACGCGAGCGCTCTCGGCGGTCTACGTTCTGGACGCCAACGGCAAGCGTCCGTTCTTCGTATCTGAGACAGTCGAGAGGCAGGCGACGCACGGCACGACGGAGATCCTGAACGAGATTCTGCTGGCGGCATTCGCGGCGCTAGCCGGAGGTTACTCCTCGATCGAGGACGAAGGCGTGCCTCTGCCGACCCGCACCACAATCAACTTCGTCGGTGCCGGCGTCGTCGCGTCGGACGCGGGCGGCAAGACGGTCGTCACGATCCCGGTTCCGGTTCCTTCGCCAGCGAACCCTGCCGACGACGGGAAGATGCTGTTCGCAGCGGCGGGCGCGTACGCGCTCGGTGCGAATCTGATCACCGATGGCTCGACGTACCTGAGTATCGGGGCGACCCCGGCGGCGGGAGGAGCGCTCCGCCTCGCAAACAACCAGTCGATCTCCTGGGATGCGGCCGGCGCCGGAGACGTTGCGGCGCTCACCGTGGACGGCTCGGACATCGTGCAGGTCGGCAGCACGACGCACACCACGCGGGTACGAGGGTCCGCTGTAGACTTCTACATCGGCGGCAGTCGTTATGGCGCAGTCGATGTGTACGGGCTGAACGGTAATCCCGACGGCGCGCGGGCGACGTTGGGCGGTTACACGGCTGACCCCGCGAGTTACAGCGGTATCTATTGTGGCGTGGTCCCGGGCGCATCAAATTATGCGCTACTCGGCAACGGAGCGTCGTCGTACGTCAATGCTCCTACGGCGTCGGTGTTTCTACAACTCGGCGGCTTGCATGCCGTCGTTGTTGGTGGACAGGGTGGTTTAACTGGCGCGTCGGTTGCATTAGTAGCAGTGACCGGAGGGGTGCTGACGACGGCGGCCGGTCAGGCGGTGGCATTCAACGCCGCTGGACAATTCGTGCTCCAGGGCAATTCGGGCGTAGCGATGTACGTCGGCACCGCGCTTGCCGCGCACGTCGATTCGACGGCGTTTTGGTTCGATCGCTCGACCGTGCAATGGGAGGGGTTGGGAGTCACGCCGTTGCTCACGCAGGAGACGCGAGCGAGCGGAAACGCAGCAAGCCTCACGATACACGCGCAAGAAACGGACTCCGGCGACGGCGGCAGCGTCAACATCGAGGGTTCGGGCGCGGCCGGCGCCGGAACGAACGGAGGCGGGATTACGCTGAAGTCCGGTGCAATCGCCGGGGGATTTGCTGACGTAGTGCTGAAGAATGAGACGGGCGGTAATTTCTTTCAGGGTCGATACGACGGCACGCAGAGGATCGGCCTGTTCGGGGCAGCGCCCGCAGCGCAGCCGGCCGACATGGTGACGCTGACCGACAGCACGACCGGGGCGCCCGGCACCACAATCAACGACGGCGGCGGCGTGTACTCGCAGGCGACGACGAACGACAACAACGCCAGCCTGCTCACGCAGATCAACAAGGTCCGCGCCGCGCTTCGTAGTCTCGGGTTGATGGCGTAGGAGACCGCCCATGGGCAAGCTGACGAAGAAGATCGAGAAGCAATCGAACGGCCACGACGAGACCGAGCGGCGGCTGCCGCCCGATGAGCAGGTTTCGCTCGCGCGCCTAGACGGCGAGATCGCACGGCTGAAACTCCAGCTAGCCGACTTTGAACTGCAGAAGGTCCAGGTCATCGCTCGGATCTCCCAGGTGCAGCAGGCCATGCACGCCGCCGGGCAGCGGATCGCGCTGTCGCACGGAATCGACGTCACCAATCCGACCGAGCGCTGGACGCTCGACATCACAGCGGGCGTGTTTCGTCGGACGCAGCCGGCGCACACTGCTCCGCCCGGCTAGACGATGAGCGCCGAGATCCCGCTCGCTGGTGGCCCGGCCTACCCGGTGACCGTCGTCATCACGTCGAGCACGCTGGATCTGTCGCTGGTCAGCGCGGTCTCGCTCGCCGTGCGCTACGCCAACGGCGACGTGACGAGCTGGACGGCGACGATCACAGCGCAGACGACGACGAGCCTGACGCTCGTGCACACGCCGGCTGTCGGGCACCCGCTCGTCGCGGGCACGGCGAAGGTGCAGCCGCAACTGACCAACCCGTCGGGAACGTGGCAACCGCACGCCCGCTCGCTGCACGTTCTCGAACCCTTCACCTGAGAGGACTCATGTCCGAACCGTTCCTGCTCCAGACCGATGCCGGCGTCGTGCTCAACGCCGTCGTCATCAGCGCCAGCTTCGACTCCGCGCCGGTTGGCATGACCCGCATCAGCGGCGTTTCGCTTTCGGTGGTGTTCACCGGAGCCGGCACCGGCACGTTCAAGCTGCAGGCCAGCAACGACCCGGGACCGCCCGGCGCGACCTCGTGGCTCGACGTGCCGAACAGCACGGCGGATCCGGCGGCCGGATCGCCCATCCTGTGGAACGTCTCCAACGCGCAGTGGCGCTGGACCCGCGCGGTATGGACGGCGGCGGTTGGCTCGCTGACGATGACCGTACGTGGCAACTTGCAGGACGACGAGCTGACATGAGCACGTTCATCAACCTCGACGGGCTCGCGCTGGGCGGCGGCAGCGGCGTGCCGGCAACGCGAACGCTCACGGCCGGAGCCGGGCTGACCGGCGGCGGCGACCTCTCGGCCGACCGGACGTTCGACGCTGTCGCCAACGCAGACGGTTCTATCGCCGTCAACGCGAACGACGTACAGGTGGGCGTGCTCGCAACCGACGCGCAGCACGGCCTGCGGGGCGGCGGCACGCAGCACGCCGTCGCAGTGCCGGCCGGCGCGGCGGGGTTCCTGTCGGGCGCCGACAAGGCCAAGCTCGACGGGGTGCCGACTCCGGCCGATCCAGCGGACGACGGGAAGCTGCTGGTGGCCGACGGAGGGGCGTACGCGCTCAGTCCGACGATTCCCTACTTCCTCGGCAATGCGGCCGTCGCGCCCGCCGTGAACCCGGTGGGCGGCGGCAACCTGTTCGAGACCTCGGGGGCGCTGATGCACCTCGGCAGCTCGGGCACCCTCGTCACCCTGGCGCCGGCATGACGCTGTTCTGGAGCCACCAGATGCGCGGCAGCGGTCAGACCGCGCCGGCTGCGACCGTTGTCCTGGCGACGTTCACCGTGCCGACCGGGCACTCCGTCTCGATCCGTTGCGATGCGGTGGCACGCATCCTCGGCGGCGCGAACGACGGGCTGACCACGCGAGCGCGCCGCGACGTAGTGGCACGCGACATTGGCGGCGTGTTGACGGTCGAAGCGCAAAACGCCATCGCGCGCCTTGGCAATCCGGCGCTCATACTCGTGGACATTGCCCACGTCGCGGTCGGCAACACCCTGGAGCTGCGTGCGACCGGAATCGCCGTCGAGACGATCGACTGGATGAGCTGGCAGGACATGATCGTGTTCGAGCCGTGAGCCAATGGCGGTACACCGACGCATCTACCTGCGTGGCAACGGGCAGACCGTGGGGGCTGCGGTCGTCACACTCGCGGCGTTTCGGATGCCCATCGACCACAGTTTCTCGGTAACGTCCGATGCGGTGGTGCGCGTGCTCGGCGGCGCGAACGACGGCGTGAGCAACCGCATCCGGCGCGAGGCGACAGTGCGCGACATCGGTGGCGTAAAAACCATCGAGGCGCAGACCGTGCCGGCTCGGCTCGGCGCACCGCTGCTCGTCACCGATCTGATCACGTACACGCTTTCGGGGGCGTTCGTGCTGCTCGACGCAACAGGCGTTGCTGGCGAGACGCTCGATTGGATGTCGTGGAGCCGGCTGCTGCTGTTTCAGCCATGAGGTTGACGTGATTCTTCTGGAGACCACGGTCGAAGCGCCGGTGTTAGAGACCACGGTCGAAGCCGCCAACCAGATCACCACCACGGTCGAAGCGCCGGTACTGCTGACCGACGCAGACGACTGAGCACGCGCGGCAAGCTGCTCCCGGGCTCGACGCTGCCGGACGTTCGCGTCTGGTCCCTCTCGGCGGGCTCGGAGGCAGCTTGCCGCGCGTGCTCGATATGGCGACATGAATTGGAGACTACGATGCTCGAAGCGACCATGAATCAACCTACGGCATTCGCGGCGGTGACGTTCGTCGTCGGCGCGTTGAGCTACGCTCTGCGTCGGGCGCCCGGCGCGAGGGCGCTGTGGGCGCGGGTGCCGGACCGCTGGCGGTGGCTCGTGCCGTTCGCGCTGGCAGCGCTGGCGGCCTACGCCGAGGCGTTGCAGAGCGGGCGGAGCTACCGCGAGGCGGCGGCTCTGGCGTTCGCGGCGTGGCTCGCCGCGATGGGAGGCCACAAGGGTCTTTCGGACATGCCGTTCCTGCCGTACGGCGAGAAGCCCGCGGTCATCGCAGCGAGCGACAAGCCGCCGGAGCCGCTGGCGTGAATCGCGGCACGCCAGAGCCAAAGGACGAGGCGCTGAACGCGGCGATCGGGCTCGTCGTCTGGTCGCTGGCCTGCGTCGTGCTCGGCTCGGCGCTGCTCTGGATGTGCATGTCGTGCGGGCCTGTCGCGGTGCCGACGGCGTGCACTCCGGAAGCGCTGGCGAAGATCGAAGGCAGCTACCTCGCCGAGGCGGTGCAACTCTGCGCGGGTAGCAACTACGATGACTGCGCCGCGCTGCCCGAGCTGCGGCGTAAGTACGACGCGAAGCGAGAGGACTGGATCCAATGCTCGAAAAAGTAATTCGGATCCTCGGGGCGATCCCGCCCGAAGCCGTTGGCCTGTTTGGCAAGCTGCTCGACACGATCCTGTCGAGCAAGAGCAAGGTCGAAGCGATCCGGCGCGCTACGGCGGCGGCCAGCTCGGCGGCCAGTGAGGACGCGCTCAAGCGGGCGCTCGGGCGGCGGAAGCCGTGACAGTAGCGCTCTTCATCCACGCCGATCCGAAGGTGGGCGCCACTTACGAAACAGCACTCGGCGTCGTGCCGAGGTTCGTCAACGCGGGAGGTTTCTCTGCGTCGTATGACGAGCACAAGGGCCTGGCGTCCACCGCGCGCACACTCAACGCAGCGCTGGCGAAGTACCTGCCGGCGCGGCGTGCTGACGACCAGGTCGTCTTGCTGTGTTTCTCCGCCGGGTGTTGGGCCGGGCGGGCGTGGCTGCGTGATCAAGCCGCACGCGATGCCTGCGCCGCGGTGGTGCTGATCGACGGGTTGCATTCGTCCACGGTGGGGCCGTTGCAGGGCGTCATCGAGTACGCGCGGGCGGCCGTCGTTGGCCGGGGCGTGTTCGTCCTTACGCACAGTCAAATCACCCCACCGTACGCCTCGACGCGGGATACCGCCGATTTGGTGCTCCATGAGTTAGGGCTCGAGCGTGCGAACCGGCAAGCCAGCGTACACGCCGGTGGGTTCCATCTGCTGGCCGGCACCGGGGCTGACGCAGCGGCCCACGTGTGGCAGCTCACGAAGGGCGGTCCGGAGGCATGCCGCGAATACGTGCTGCCGGCTCTGCGCGAACACGCGCCGACCGAACCCCCACCGCCAGTGCTGGTGATGCCACCGGGCGAGCGCCGTCCCCTACGCGAGAGGGCGTTGCAGGCGTGTCTCGACGAAGCTGCCCGGTGGGGTAATTTTGCGCCGCCGCCCGGCAGGATCGCAGAGTACATGTCTGGGTGCGAACGCGGTGGGCATCGCTTGGGGCTTACCACCGGGAACCACTGTGCAGCGGCACAAGGCTGGGCTGAGTTGGCCTCTGGCGAGCCTGGCGAGGTTTTGCCGCCGTGGCGTGCCGCTGCCAAGGAAGTGGCAGCAGACGCCCGCGCTGGCCTACGCGGAAGGTGGTATTCGGTAGAGGATATCCGTGCCGGTTACCGACCTCCGCCCGGTGCGCTCGCGATCTACCACCGCGGGGCGCCTGGTGCGTGGACCGGGCACATCGACCGGGTCATCGTCTCGGAGCCAGAACGCTACGAATGCATCGGGGCGAACGAGAGTGGCCGGCGCTGGGAACGCGAATGGGCACCCTTCGCCGCGGCGGCGTTGCTCGGGTTCGTGGTAGACGACGAGGCGCAACCGCCGGACGACCTTACCTTGTGGGACGAGCCGCCGGCCGTGCCGCCCGAGGCAGTCGAGCCGCCATTGCTCGACCAAGAGCGCGCGATCTTGCGCGGAGTGTTGGCGCTGTCGCTCGCCGACGCTGGCCGGGAAGCTGTGGACGCCGCGCGCCTGGATGCGCTCACGGTGCCTGACGACGAGGAGCCGCCCGTTGCCTGATTACCTGCAATATGGCGCGCTTGGTATGCTTTCCGCCGTGCTTTACGGGCTGTTCGTGCTCCTGCGCGCCGGCCTGCGCGGAGCTGGCGAGGCAGCAAAAGGCGTCGTCACCAGCCTGACGGCCGAAGTGAAGGAGTTGCGAATTACGTTGCAGGGCGCGGCGGTAGAGTCGGCCCGGCAGCACAGCGCTACGCTGGCGCACGTCGAGGGCGTAGCGAAGGAGACGCGACATCACGTCGGTAATCGACTTCAGATCGCGCAGGCCAACCTCGAGCAACACGTCACCGACACTGCCGAAGACACGGTGCGACGAATCCGTTGCCCGAGCGGTTCGATGCCGGCGACGAAGCCACCCAAGACATAAACCCAATCGCGCGTTAGTCTAGAACACAACAAGCCCCCATTGGCCTAACGGCTGGTGGGGGTTGATGTGTATTTGTCATGTGAATTGTCACCGTAACCATGCCGATCGTGCCACGAGGGGCGGCGCTGCAAGACGATGCACGGAGCGTTTGCGTTCTACGCGGGGCGCCCGGCGTGCGCGTGGAAGCCGGCGTATCAGCGGACATGGCGCGTGGCGCGCTTGGCGCGGCGCTTCGGTGTGGCGGCCGGCTCGGCCGCGTCACGCCACCGCGACAGCATGCCCTCGATGTACGTCAGAGACTCCTCCACGGGGCACACCGGCTGTAGACCGCCCCCGGCCTCGTCGGCGATCGTCGTGATGCGCTCAGACAGAGCGTCCAGTCTCGCTGCGGCGCGCAGCAACTCGATCAGATCCGCCGGGACTACGCCGACCAGCCGCCACTCCGCAC
>Ga0214473_10000424_pt1 | contig 59793 bp, 46 predicted proteins | sample RVTome_7_FD_203509 | JGI IMG/M metagenome (GOLD analysis project Ga0214473, IMG submission 203509) | Soil microbial communities from uranium-contaminated site in the Upper Colorado River Basin, Wyoming, United States - RVT98D197 | ecosystem: Environmental > Terrestrial > Soil > Contaminated >... | reverse complement strand
AGAAACTGGATGATGAGTTTCCGGAGATCATCAATGAGCTGATGCAATTGATCTGGCCCCATTACCTCAGGCCGATCCCTTCGACCACACTGATTGCCTTCACTCCAAAGCCCAGTCTCAGGCAATCGATGACCATACCCCCGGAAATTCAAATTGCCTCTGTTCCCGTTGAGGGAACCTCCTGCCTTTTCAGGACCTCCTATGAAGTGGAGGTCCATCCTCTCACCCTGTTGGATGCGACTTTTACTCAGCCCTCTGGCCAGCCGCCCCTGATCAAGCTCCTTTTTGAGACAAAGGGAATGAAGCTATCCGACTGGCAGCCAAAAGCCCTGAGGCTCTTTCTTGCAGGAGACTATCCGGATGCCTCCGATCTCTATCTTCTCCTGAGGCGCCATCTTCGCCGGATCCACATCAAGCCTCTTGAAAAAGGGAAGTCCTGCTCCCTCGGTCCGGAGAACTTAAAGCCCATTGGCTTTTCCGATAAGGAGGCCCTTATCCATTATCCCTCCCATGCCTTTCCCGGCTACCGGATCCTTCAGGAATATTTCATCTCCCCGCAGAAATTCCTTTTCCTCGATCTGACCGGATGGGAGCGTTGGGAGGAGCGTGGAGGGGGTTCCAGATTTGAGATCCATTTTGAACTCCACGATCTCCCTTTCTCCGCTCCCCGGATCAAGAAAGATCACTTCGTCCTCTCCGTGACGCCTGCGATCAACCTCTTTCCTCATGAGGCTGACCCTATCCAGATCGATCACCGAATGACAAGATATCTTATCCGGCCTGCCGGTTCCAATCCTGAACATTATCAGGTCTACTCCGTTGAAAGCGTGGTCGGATATATTCAGGGGACCGCTCAGGAAAGGCAATATGTGCCCTTTGAAGTCTTCAACCCCGATCCCCAGGCTCATCCGGTTTATCGGTTGGCCATCCGTCAATCTCCCCTCAGGGAGATGTTTGATCTCTTTCTCTCCGTTGTCTATCCGCCGGGAATCGGCTCCCCTCCCTCCGAAACCCTCTCCATTCAACTTCTCTGCACCAATGGGGCGCTTCCCGAAAATCTCCGACTGGGGGATGTCTCTCTTCCGACGAGCAGTTCTCCCGAACCTGTGGAATTCAAAAATATTCTGCCTCCAACGATCAGCCTCCTGCCTCCGCTGGAGGGGAAAAAGGAGGGCGAGAAGGGAGGAGAGAACCTGAGATGGCGCCTTCTGGCCCACCTCTTTCTCAATTACCTCTCCCTGGCCCGCACGGAAAATCTAAAAGCCCTTCTCGAACAGTATATCTTTCCGGGAAGCCGCAACCGGACTCATACCCTGGCCAATCGAAAGCGAATCGAGGGGATCGAAGGCCTTGAGGCCAGACTTTCCGACCGGTTGGTCTCGGGCATCCTGATGCGGGGTCAGGAGATCGAGCTGAAACTTCGTCAGGAGAAATTTGCGAGTCAGGGAGATATGTATCTTTTCGGATGTATCTTGGATCACTTTCTGGGCAACTACGCCTCTCTCAACCATTTTACCCGGTTGACTGTCCAGGAAGTGGCAAAAGGAGAAAGCTATCAATGGCCAGCCAGGATCGGGGATCACCCTCTCATCTGAAATCAAACCTCCTCGGGAAGGCCCACGAATTCTCCTTCTTCCAGGTGATGAGGCTTCTGCGACTTTTCCTCCACCACCTCGAAACGCCCGGAGAGAAGAAATCTGCCGAAGAGGAGTATATCCGCATTCGACCCGAGCTCTCCCTCTCTTTTCCTCCGGCGGATGTGGCAAAGATCGAAGAGATCGATCATGAGAAACCCCTCTATAGGATCACCGCCACACTTCTCGGACTCTACGGCTCTTCCTCTCCGCTTCCCACCTTCTATACGGAGGACCTCCTCGATGAAGCCGCCGAAGATATGTCTGTTACCCGGGACTTCATCGATATCTTCAACCACCGTCTCTACCTCCTCCTCTTCCGCTGCTGGGGCAAGTATCGTCTCTTTCTCCAGGTCATCGAAGAGAATAACCCGGAGGTTCTTGGAAAGCTCTTCTGCCTGATCGGCCTGGGAGAAAAGGAGTTGAGAAAGGATCTTCCGGAATCGTATTCCCTGATCCGTTACACAGGCCTCTTCACCCAATTCCCAAAATCGGCATCCGGACTCCAGGCTCTTCTTCACGATGCTCTGGGGAAAATACCCGTAGAGGTCATCCCCTGTGTGAAGCGGGTCGTCAAAATCCCTTTGGATCAGAGGCTCGTCATTGGAAAGGCTAAAAGCGGTCTCGGAGAGGAGAGCTTCTTGGGAGAGGAGATCGATGACCGGATGGGAAAATTCCGACTACGGATCGGCCCGTTGAAAAGCGATCCTTTTCACTGCCTCCTTCCGGGAAGTTCTGATCATCAGAGGCTTGCCTTTCTGACGAAGTTCTATCTTCTTGATGTCTTGGAGTATGATATTGAACTGATCCTTGCAGAGAAAGAGGCGGAAACAGTCTCTCTGGGAGGATCACAGTGGTCAAGGCTTGGCCTGGACACCTGGGTCTTTTCCCTCGACCATCTCGCTGAAGTAAAAGCAACCTTTCCTCCACAATACCATTAAGGAGAAAACAGTTATGATCACCGTCGACATCAAAACACTCTTAACCCGATTAAACCAATACTGCACGCGAGTCCTGGAAGGAGCCGCTGGTCTCTGCGTCTCACGAACCCACTACGAAGTGACCGTGGAGCACTACCTGACCAAACTCCTTGAAGAACCCCAATCAGACCTTCCCCTCATCTTTCGCCAATTTGACCTCGATGTCGGAAGGGTGAAAAAAACAATCGATCAGACCATCGAAGAGTTTCGAACAGGCAATGCCTCAAAACCCGTATTTTCTCCGCTCCTCTTAGAATGGTTTCAGGATGCCTGGCTGATCTCGTCCGTTGATCTCGAAGAGAATCGAATCCGATCAGGCGCTCTTCTTATCGCCTTCCTGGCCAAACCTACCCAGTTTGCCACGGGCCGTTATGTCGATCTTCTGCGCCCCATTGGCCGCGAAGCCCTTCTTTCCCAATTCGGAAATATTTTAAAAGGTTCGATCGAGCATCCCTCTCCTGCTGAAAAGGCGGCTCGGGAGGCAGGGCCTCCGGGAGAAGGAACAGCGCTTGGCCGTTTCTGTACAGATTTTACGAAGAAGGCGGGAGCCGGAGAGATCGATCCTGTCTTCGGTCGCGATCGGGAGATCCACCAGATGATCGACATCCTCGCCCGGAGAAGGAAGAACAATCCCATTGCCGTGGGCGAGGCCGGAGTGGGAAAGACGGCTGTGGTGGAGGGATTGGCCCTTAGGATCGTGGAAGGAGATGTCCCGGATATCCTGAAGGGGGTCACCATCTTAGGACTCGATATGGGGCTTCTTCAGGCTGGAGCCGGAGTAAAGGGTGAATTCGAAAACAGGCTCAAGTCCGTAATCAATGAGATCAAAGCCTCTCCGAAACCGATCATCCTCTTCATCGACGAGGCCCACACACTGATTGGCGCAGGAGGCCCCACAGGCGGAAGCGATGCGGCCAATCTTTTAAAACCGGCCCTGGCCCGCGGAGAACTCAGGACGATTGCGGCCACGACCTGGTCAGAATATAAGAAATATTTTGAGAAGGACGCGGCCCTGGCCCGCCGATTTCAGTTGGTGAAGTTAGAGGAACCCTCGGTCGAGACAGCGGTTCTTATCCTGAGAGGACTGAAGAGCAAATATGAGGAGGCCCATGGCGTAATCGTGCGGGACGACGCCATTCTGGCCGCAGCCGAGCTCTCCAGCCGTTATATCTCCGGCAGGCAGTTGCCGGACAAGGCCGTCGATCTCCTCGATACGAGTGCGGCCCGTGTCAAGATTCATCTCACGGCCAAACCCGATCTCATCGAAGACCGGGAGCGAACGATTCAGGCGCTCGAACGGGAGAAAAAGGCTCTGGAGCGCGATCAGCTCCACGGCCTCGAAATCGATCCGGGCCGACCGCAGGAACTGGAAGAAAAAATCAAAGCATTAAATGAGGAGGTGGCTCAGCTTCGGGAGCGCTGGCTCAAGGAGAAGGAGCTTGCCCATCGCCTCATCGATCTGAGAAAGCAGTTTTATGAACTCAAGAATCAGGCCGCCCCTGAGGAGAAGCAATCCGAAATTAAGAAGGCAATCGATGAGGTCTCTCTTGAACTGTCTGGCTTACAGAAAGATTACTCCCTCATCAAGACAGAGGTCGATCCCGATGTGGTGGCCAAAGTCGTCTCGGACTGGACCGGAATTCCCCTCGGAAAGGTCCTGCGGGACGAGGCAAAAAATATCCTCAACCTCGAAGAGAATCTCAAACAGAGGATCAAAGGCCAGGACGAGGCCCTGTCCATCATTACACAGGTGATCAAATCAGCCAAAGCGGGGTTGAAAGATCCCCAGCAGCCCCTCGGTGTCTTTCTCCTGGTTGGCCCGAGCGGTGTCGGAAAGACCGAAACCGGTCTGGTTATTGCCGATCTTCTCTTCGGAGGCGATCAATACCTGGTCACGATCAACATGAGCGAGTTTCAGGAGTCCCATACCGTCAGCCGTCTGATCGGATCTCCGCCCGGCTATGTCGGCTTCGGAGAGGGCGGCGTGCTGACCGAAGCCGTGCGTCAACGGCCTTACTCCGTTGTCCTGATCGACGAATGCGAGAAAGCCCATATCGATGTGATGAACCTCTTCTATCAGGTCTTTGACAAGGGCATGCTCTCCGATGGAGAAGGACGGATCATCGACTTTAAGAATACCATCCTCTTCCTCACCAGCAACCTGGCCTCTGATGTGATCACCCAGCTCTGCTCGGGTGAGGCGAGAGCTTCCCTGGAGACGGTGGTCAACACCACCCGTCCGGTTCTGAGCCACCATTTCAAACCCGCGCTCCTGGCCCGGATGACCATCGCCCCCTTCTATACTCTCGACCCGAAATTCATCCGGGAGATTGTGGCGCTCAAGCTCGACAAACTGGCAAAGCGAATGGCGGAGAGTCATAAGATCAAACTGGTCTACTCCCCTGAGGTGGTCGATCAGATTTCGAAGCGCTGCACCGAGGTTGAAACCGGTGCGAGAAATATCGACCATATGATGAACGGAACCATCCTGCCCCAGATGTCCCGGGAGATTCTGGGACGCCTGAGCGAAGGAGCCATGCTTTCGGAGGTCCATTTGAATATGGCTGAAGACGGTTCCTTTAAGATTGAATTCGGAGGTTAAAGATGTCGCCGACATTGACCGCCCATGAATCCAGATTTCTCTTTGAGGTGCTGGGGGTATCCTATCAAACTGCGGTGTTGGGATTTAAACTCTTCGAAGGAATCTCCTCACCCTTTGCGCTTCATGTCTCTCTGGTCTCTCAGGATGAGATCAACTTCGACGAGATGGTGGGAAAAGAAGCCCTCCTCACCCTGCTTGGGGAAGAAAACGATCGCTACCTTCATGGGGTCCTCCGTCAATTTATCCAGAATGGAAGCAAGGGACGTTTCTATTTCTATGAAGCTGAGGTGATTCCCACCCTCTGGCTTCTGTCCCTCGAACAAGACTGCCGGATCTTTCAGAATATGAAAGTCGAAGACATCATCAAGAAGGTCCTTCAGGATGGTGGCATCACCGGCGACCGCTCCAATTTTCGGTTGCAGGGAAAATATCCGGAGAGGGAATACTGCGTCCAGTATCGTGAAACCGATCTCGACTTCATCTCCCGTCTTTGTGAGGAGGAGGGTATCTTCTATTTCTTTGAACATGCAAAGGATAAACATGTGCTGGTTTTTGGCGACAGCACGGTCGCCTATCAGACGATCGAGGGTGAGGAGGAGATCACTTTCAATCCCGCAATCGGGATGGTGCCGGGTCAAGAGTTTGTCTACCATTTGGCCTTCTCCCAGAAAGTCTTCTCCGGAAAGATGACCCGGAGGGATTTCAATTTTGAAAAGCCCACTCTCGACTTAACATCGAAAGAGCAGGACAAATCCTATCAGAAGCTGGAAGTCTATGACTATCCGGGCAGGTATGTGGAGGAGAACCGGGGGAAAGGACTGACCAAGGTCCGCCTGGAGGAGTCCATCACCTTTAAAGAGAAGGCAGAGGGCAAGAGCACCTCTCCCCGTTTGACCCCTGGCTTCAAATTCAAATTGATTGACCATGAGCGCAAAAGCTTCAATCAGGAATACCTTCTTGCGGAGATTCGTCACGAAGGCCAACAACCCCAGGCGCTCGAAGAACTGGCTGATCCCAAAGAAAAGTTTAGCTATACGAATCAATTCATCTCCATCCCTTCCTCGGTCGCCTTCAGACCGGAAAGAAAGACCCCCAAGCCTGTCGTAAAAGGGATCCAGACCGCGGTGGTCGTAGGACCGAAGGATGAGGAGATCTACACGGACAAATACGGGCGCATCAAAGTTCAGTTTCACTGGGACCGGGAGGGAAAGAAAGACGATAAATCTTCCTGCTGGATACGGGTGGCAAGCATCTTTGCCGGCGGACAGTATGGCGCCATCTTTACACCGAGAATCGGCCAGGAGGTCGTTGTCGACTTTCTCGAAGGTGATCCGGATCAGCCCCTTATTACAGGCAGGGTTTACAATGCGGATTATATGCCTCCTTACCCCCTCCCTGACGAAAAGACAAAGAGCACAATCAAGACGAACAGCTCCATCGGTGGAGAGGGCTTCAATGAGATCCGGTTCGAAGACAAAAAAGGGGAAGAACAGCTCTTCGTCCATGCGGAGAAAGACCTCGATATCCGTGTGAAAAATGATCGCAGGGAGCTCGTCGGAAATGACCGGCATCTAATTATCAAGCGGGATTTGAAAGAGAAGATCGAATTCGATAAGCATGTGATGGTTGAAAAGAGTGAGTTTCGAGAGGTCAAAAGTGACTACAACCTGAAAGTCGGCGGCAAGAAGGCTGTTGAGGTGACCGGTTCCTCCTCGCTTAAAGTCACGGGAAATGTGGTCGAGAGCTTTAATGCGAATCACAGCGAAAATGTGACAGGGACCTACCATCTAAAAGGAATGAATGTAAAGATTGAGGGAATGACCGGTATTGAGATCAAAGTGGGGGGTAGTTCTATTGTACTCACTCCTGCAGCCATTTTTATTCAGGCGCCCTTGGTCAATATCAATAGCGGAAGTGGCCCGCCCGTTGCACCAGTGGCAGGTGCTCTTGTGCCTCCGGCTCCTCCTGTTGAACCCGCAATGGCGGCCAGCGCAAGTCCGGGTGAGGAGCGACACAAATCAGATGAGGAGAAGAAGAGCTGGATTGAGATCGAACTGGTCGATGAGGATGATAATCCTATCCCTGGCGAGCGATATAAGGTGACCCTGCCCGATGGAACGACCGTGGCTGAGGGAACGTTGGATGAAAACGGTTTTGCACGGGTGGACGGCATCGATCCCGGCAACTGCAAGATCACCTTCCCCAACTTGGACAAAGACACCTGGGAGAAGGCGTAAAAAGGATTTATCATGCCGGAGCATATTGTCCGCCAGGGAGACTGCCTTGTAAGCATTGCCAAGAAGTATGGCATCTCAGATTGGGGCACGATTTATAATCATCGCCAAAATAGTGGCTTCAGAAAGAAACGACCGAATCCAAATGTCATTTATCCCGGTGATCGCCTCTTTGTCCCCGAGAAGGAACAGAAATGGGAAGAGGGGAATACGAATCGGCGGCACCGATTCCGCGCAAAGGGAACAAAAGGAGTATTACGAATCATTCTCCGAGATACGGATGAACAGCCTTATGCGAACAAAAGGTTTAGTCTTCAGGTAAATGAGTTGACCTTTGAAGGGAGAACAAATGGAGAAGGGCTTCTCGAACAAACAGTACCTTCGGATAGAAAAGAAGGACAACTTTATGTCTGGCTTTCAGACAATCCTGGTTCCGAACCCATGACTTGGTCAGTTCGGATTGGTCATCTTGACCCCAAAGAGTATAACACAGGCATTAAGGGTCGCTTAGCCAATCTAGGCTATCTCGCCAACGACCCGGGTAATAAGATGAATCAAGCGACAAAAGAATCGATACGCGCCTTTCAGGCTGACCAAGGACTACCCGTCACGGGCGAAATAGATGAAGCCACCCGAAACAAGCTTATTGAAAAACATGCGGGAACTTAAGAAAGAGTAAAAATAATGAGCAAACCTTTTTATGGGACGCTATTGAATAGAGGTGGTCAAATTTTTCGCGTGGAAAAGCAGAATATTTGTGACTCTGAAGCGAAACGATTTAACAAACTGTTAACACCCATTGCAAGAGAACTTAAAAATGTCGTGGTGGCACGAAAGGATATCCTTATTTTTAGACCTCTATTCAATAAAAATGATGCCCGACAGGATGTAGGGGGGGCCTTTGCCCCTCATGCCCGTCTCTTCGCTATCACCAACAAGAATGTGGTCGCCCAAAATATCTTCATCATTGACAATGGGGATAACGATAAAGCAAAGGGGCCAATCGTAGCGAAACGGGTTGACGATGTCTTTAAGGCATGGAAGGGTGACGATTGCCCAAAACTGAGCGCGGTGGCATTTTTTGGTCACGGAGAACCAATTTGGATACAATTCGGGTTCTTTAACAATCCCAAAAATGACCAGAAAGGAAATGTCAAAGATCTGGCAAAAAATATTGCGAGCAAATCCAAGCCGAATGTGAGGGTCGTGCTCTACTGCTGCTTGACCGGTGCTAACAGGAAGGAGAAGGTTTGGTGGGAATCCTCCCAAAAGAAAAAACAGATGTTAAGTGAGTGGGCCAAGAAAAAAAAGGAGTGGAATAAAAAAAAGGAGAAACATGAGAAAGAGAGAAAACCATTCAATGATCCAGAGCCCTTAAAACCTACCGCTACCGTGCCTGAACCTCCTGGGCCGGAAGAGAGAGGTGGTCAGGGTTCATTCGCATTTGCATTGAGGGATAATTTAGTAGAATGCTTCGGCTCCCTGGGCGAAACTTTCACCGGCAATGTGGACGCCCATACCAATGCGGGGCACTCAACTCAGAATCCTTATGTGAGGCGTTTTTTAAGCAAAAAGGGAGACCCTGGTCAGTGGATTGTGGAACCTGCCGTTTATTGGCCATCCGAAAAGGTGGCCGCCAGGTCAGAAAAAGAGCGATTCAAGAAATGGATAGGGTTGTTAAGCGATCCAAAGGGAACTGGAAGTATTCTGCTCTGGAGTTTTCCTATGCTTTCCATCAAAGAGATTCGCGAGTATCTGGACAGTTGGACTCAAAATGAATAGACATTATCATTCGATAAGGTTTTCCGCAGTGGCAAATTAGACATCAAGCATGGTTGCCATTAACAAAATGAGTCGGGGTCAAACCTTCAAATATCATTTTGAGTTTGGATATTTAATTTTAATAAAGGAGGACTGCTATGTTTCCTGCAGCACGAATAGGTGATCCGATCACGCATGACCAACTCGTGCCGAGTGGCATTATCGGCCCGCCCTTACCGGGGCGACCCATGACTGTTCTTATCGAATATCTTCCAGCCGCAGTCGTAGGAGACTTTGTGACCTGTACGGGTGCCCTATCTGCCGGCATTGCCCATCCGCCACAGGCAGGCCCTCCGCCATCAGTGCCCCCTTCGGTTCCCATTGTCACAGGCAGTGCTACGGTTCTGATCGGTTTTATGCCTGCGGCCCGCTGGATCGTGGATACCTCTGCCTGCGGCGTTTTTTTAGGCGATTCAAAACTGGCGGCCACCAGAACGGTATTGATTGGAGGTTAGGCGTAAAGGATGGTCCATATTGTCAGACAAGGTGATTCTATCATCAGTTTAAGCAAACGCTATGGCATCCCTGTCGATAAGATTTTAAATCATCCGGATAATTCTCCCCTCCGTGAAAGGAAACGGAATGCAAGTATCCTTTTCCCATGGGATAGGATCACCATTCCGGATAAAGAACTGAAAGAGGAGGATGGGGCGACTGAACAACGCCATCGATTCCGTTGTAATAACAGGACCAGTTGGCTTCGGGCCAAATTCCTTCGCAAGGGTGAACCAAGGTCGGGAGAGCCTTACCTCCTTATCGTAGATGGTAAGGATTTTCGCGGGAATTTAGATAATCAGGGAAAGTTAGAAGCAAGAGTTCCTTGCGATGCTAAAGAAGCCATTGTCCTTCTCGGCAGGGAAGGAGAACAGGAAAGACATGCCTTGAAGATAGGACACGTGGATCCCTTATCCGAAACAAGTGGTGTTCAGCAGCGACTGAAAAACCTTGGATTTTTTTGTGGGGATGAAAATAACGAAGTCGGGCCCAGAACCCGTTCTGCCTTGAGAAGATTCCAGGAAAAACATGGGCTTCAAGTTACCGGCGAGATGGATGAGGAGACCAAGAATCGCCTTAGGGAGGTCCATGGAAGTTAGAAAGTCAACCTATGCCAAGTCTTAACTGGATTGTCCCCTGTCGTAGGGCTGTTGTCACAGGGCGAACAGACTATATATCGATCTTAGATGAGTGGGAAACCTCTCTCTATCATCATAGAGAGGTGATCTGCCGTTGGTATAATATTGATGGAGGTAGATACATCGAGGAAGGAAGGTATTTTGATGCTTTGGTGCAGTTGATGGAATGGAAGGTCTTTTTTTGCTTAGCTGGTGAGAACGCAGCCTTGCTCGAGGGTGAAGTAACGATTGATTTTCAGGATCTGCCGGATTTCTATGTTCGACTATGGAAAGGACCGTTAAGGGTGGCAATGGAAGAAGAGGCTCGAGAATCCCCCCCCGGCAGAACCATTCAATTACCACCTTTACAACTCAACGAAAATAAGGAGGTAGTCAATCGGGATGCCCAATTTTTAGTGGGTGATGTGATCGAATTTCCTTTGCATAAATTTCTCGTCACCTGCGAACTTTCCCAATACGGCAACCTCACGTTCAACTCAAATGGAAGTTTCTTCCTTGGCACATCCTTGAAAGAAGGGGATAATTCTCCTCCAACCTCGGTTACCATCCATGAAAACATGCTGGGCAACCGTTTCCAATTGTTGCTGAATGCTGCATTAGGCTCCTTTTACAGTTTAAATCATGTGTTTACTGGAAGCGCTCAAGACAGAGAGCCAAATGCTCGAGATGGTGATTACCAGGTATACTCCAGAGGATTGGTTTATGGTGCAACGTTATTAGCTCCCCATGTAGGGTCCGATGGAAACCACTGGCGAATATTCACCAATCAATGGGGATACGCCCCAAGAGCTGGATTGACACCCAATGAGGGGGACCCCATTCCAGCCAATCTGCCAACCCCTGATACCATACGGAACTATCCTCCTAATTTGCCGTTCACCTCTGGATGGAGTTGCAGTCCGTGTACGCTTTATTTAAGCTACTTTTTACTCAATGCTTATGATTATGGAAATCAGTCCGTTCTCACTGAATGGGGAGATGCAGGAAGCATATTGAGGCAATGTTATGATATGTTCAATGCGTCTCAGGCTGTGGAAAACTTCGATCTAAATATACCAAATCAAGCGACCAGAAACATGTCAGATGTTTTTGGTGACATGAATGTAATCGCCTTTGGGATTCCAAGACGAACCGGGTATGATGGCGGTCATGAAATTGCTATTGTAAAAATATTCAAACCCGATCTTTTAATGAGAGAGGAAGAGCTCCCGGTTGCAGGCTTCTTAGCCGCCTATCATCCATTAAACGGAAGCAATTACTTCCAAAACTCAGAACGGGTTGATGAGGGACAGCTCTATATTTTTGAGACAGCTGGTTCTTTAGCTGGTAAGGATGGCGGTGGCCAATGGTGTGGGGCCAATCCCTTTCATTGGGAAATCATTCCCAATAATAATATGTATGTACATTGGGGAAGAGCCAACCGTGATCCAAGAGGCCAAAATCGGCTTCGGATATCAATGAATAGCATTCCCCTGGCCCAAAATCCGCCTACGAGGCACATAAAAGAAATGTACCTACTGCGAAGCCCTAATCCTCTACCCGGGAACTTCAACACGTCATTGGCACTTAAGCCTTTAGTCATTTATCATCCGGTTGTCAGCAATAATGTTTGGTCTGCAGACGCCGACCCTATTTTTGAAAATGTGGACCAGATCTATGCTGAACGGGCGGTTCCACTGCCAACCATGAGAGAGGCTGAGGGAAAATTCCCTCGTGCACAGGTGGTTCAACAGTTATCACAACAACACCATACGTAATGGTGATTGGACTCAAAAAATTTGGAAATATAAAGACCGATTGACCGCTGGAGAGGGGAATCTAAATAATGCCTGAATACAAAGTCAAACAGGGTGATTGTATTTCAAGCATCGCTACCAGGCATGGGCTCTTCTGGGAGAAGGTCTGGAATCACCCGAAAAATTCAAGACTGAAGGAACAGAGAAAAGACCCAAATGTTCTTTACCCCGGAGATGTCGTCTTTGTCCCGGATAAAGAAAAGAAAGAGGAGTCCGGTGCCACGGAGCAGAAACATCGCTTCCGGAAAAAAGGGACGCCCGCCAAATTGCGATTGAGAATTATGGAGGAATCCGTTGAGGAGGAGGAACCCCCACCACCAAGTTCAACCCCATCACAACCTCAGGATACGAAGAACGTCGTTTTCGAGGACCCTCAAACTGAGGAGAGATCCCAGGAAGACAGGCCCCGGCAGAACATCCCCTATGTCCTTGACATTGACGGAAACCTGACCGAAGGCACGACGGATGATGATGGGATGATCGAAGTGAGCATTCCCCCCAACGCTAAAAAGGGTCGTCTGATCTTGGAGCCAGGGACAACGAATGAGAGGGTTTTGCAACTGGACCTGGGTGAGCTCAATCCCCTCTCTGAAATAAGCGGTATAAAACACAGATTGAAAAACCTCGGATTTGACTGCGGGGATACTTCGGATGGGGCCACTCCGGCCCTGGGAGCTGCGCTGAGGGCTTTCCAGGAGAAGCATGGCCTCCAGGTGACCGGCGAAGCAGATCAGGCAACTAAAGATAAATTAAAGGATTTACATGGCTCATAGGGGATTGAGACAATGACCTTCTTAAGATGTTCAGAAGAGTGAATATCAGGAGGATAAGAGTTATATGTCGGACTACGAACAGATCAGAGTGACTTTCAGGCGTGTCCATGTCCTAATGGATGCTGATGATGTGGGATCGGGGAATTGGTATTTTATAGCGACCGTTGATGGCGATCCGGTCGGAGATCGCAATCGGATATTTGATGCCGAGGAAGGCAGATCGATCCCCTTGTTTGATGCCGAGGAAGGGCGTCTGTGGCAAAAAACAATAGATGTCCGCGGCAGGGATTTGAATAGCATGCCGGTGATCGTCCGGTTCCAGGTGAAGGACTTCGATGATCTCAGCCCTGACGATGCTCTGGGGTCAGTCACACGCACATTGCGCAGTGGTAGGAGTCAGGGCAACTTTAGGCGCTATCAGGATGATTTTGCTCTTGGGTTCTTTACTCTCGATTGGAGGGTTGAGTTCATGGTATCGGGCCAATTTGGTTTCGAGCATCCCACATATGCTGTGTTTGCCACACGGCAACATCCTGGCAGTGTATCCTGCACGACTATCTCCGGAAGGTCCTTCATGGCCCGAATGGAGATCTGCCCTGTTATTCCCCTACCACCTGACCCTGACGACATGCCTCCTCGGCCCCAAAGAGCTGGGGCACTCATGGGTATATTTCCGGTAACTAATAGAGAGGACGGCACAATAGTCAGACCGGATAGTCCGATCAATATCATCCCCAATCCCTCAGCAATTCCAATCCTGAACGCAGCGGACCTGACCGCTGCGGAATTGGACAACCAAGCAGCCCGAATTGAGTTCACTTATTATGATCCGCCAACTCTTAATTTCACGAATGACGATCCTCGCCTCGAGTGGAGTATTTCTGGACAGGGGGATGCAGCTCAATTGGCCCGATTCTTTGGACCAGGCTCCACTCCAGACGGGTGTCATTCTCACGGGACAAAGGTAATGGTCTATGGGACCGGGACAGCGGAGGGCGAAGTCCTTTTAGAGATGCGTTTCCAGGGAGCTCTTTTCGCTACCTACCGGGCATTGGTCCTGCCAGTCCGACAGATTCGATATCGCGCTAACATTCTTAATGGTCTCTCGGGAAGCCAACCCAGGAGCAGACCAGAACATGTAAGAGATCATATCCTCATTGCCAACCGTTTTCTTCGTCAGATGGCCATTGAATTGGTTCCAGATCCCGACGACACTGTTACAGATGGAGCAGAACCAACAGAGTTCCCGGGTATCTTCCGAATCCGTGTTGCACAGGGGGTTACACGCAATATTCCTGTGGGGGATTGGCCTCGGGCTACGAGATTAAACTATCGCCAAGGGGTCTTTAACTTCGCTTACATCCATTCGGATCATAATGGGAACTTTGGTGCCGCCACGGACTATCCTGCCAGCGATGCAGGAATGAACATTCGAGATAACGGGACACCCAGTACCTCATGGATTAGACGTTCCGGAATTCCACCGGATATACCTGTAGATCCCGTTGAAATGGATCTACTCCTTTCCCGTGAGCGACAAGCACCGCGGTGGAGGGTATTTCCTCAACTGTTCGCCATGTATGTCACGAATGGGTGCGGAGATCCCGATTTCGCTTGGAATCAACTGACCTATGGCTACGTCATTGCTCATGAGTTGGGACATGTTCTCAATTTAGGCCACCGCGGGGAGTTTGGCGAGTTTGGGGATGGGTTAATCCATCCTGCTAGGCAGAATGTAATGTGCCAGGGTAGAGGGGCACTTGTGAGTCAGGATTTTGACATCATACAAACACGGGCGGTTCATCAAAGCCCTCTGGTGCGGCCACGGCCATGAAGCCACTAACCCTCGTCTTGCTCCTGATGGGTCTGTCCTTACTTCGGACCGGAACTCAGCCTCAGGCAGCCTGGAGCTTTTACCAGAAGACAAAGGAGGTTCGCATGTCTCAATCTGACCCATCAAAAGAAGAGCAAAGGGCTCTGGCCACAGAAGCCCTTGCTCTGGCAAGGAGCAATCGACCCGAAGACCATTCCTTACTCCTTCAGCGTTTACGGTCTGATGATTTTCTTAAGAAACTCGATTCTGAGAAAGCATATGAAGGCCCTTCAAATCGCCTGCGTCTCAGGCACATTCTTGAAACGCTCAGCAAGAATCCCGCGCCGAGCGCCCGTAGTGCGTTGGTAGCCCTTACTCAGATCCCGGACTTCTACAAGGAGCCAGCCCGTACGGACTTGTTGATCAAAGTCTGCGCAGAAGTTCGGCCAGCGCCACCTGAGGTGATCAAGTTCTGGGACAATCACTGCCAGCCTGACGATGGCTTTACCCACTTGACCATCAAAGCCACCGTTGAAAACGGTAGTGAACCGGCCATCTCTCTTCTTGAAAAAAAGATGTCCGATCCCAAGCATGACGAGGAAGATAAGCTCCACTGGATGCACTCCAGCATATTGACCCACCGGAATGATTTGATCCTTCTGCAAGCATGCGAGCGCATGCTGGGAAGCAGTTTATCCGAGAATCTGCGCCTTTCGCTTGTCGAAGTCCTCTTTGACTATCGCCCAGAATGGTTTCCACCATCCACGGTTCTAAAGCCTCCTGACCGTTGGCAGGCAAGCCCCCAGGCCCTTGCCCAGTTGCGAAAGATTGGTGAATTTGCCTTGAAAAACATGGCGTTGACAGAGAATCTAAAAAAGGTAGTTGAAAGGACTTTGGAAGAGATCAAAGAAAAACGATAAAATGAATATCGAATAGAAAGGAGGAAACCAACATGGCAAAATCTGAAAGAATTGGAACGGGGGGTGGATCAACACCTTCCAGATCGATCCTCTCGGGAGGGAAGGGAACAGCCAGGGGAGCAGCACAGGGGTCCGGACAGGCTTCTGCCAAGTCCCCCTTTGGAGGGAATCTCTATTGTATGAAGGATCCCTTCGGTGCGGACTTTTATACCCGGAAACCCCCTTTCGGGGGAAGCTATTACTGGGAGGTCAATGGCCAAATGATCTATGGGTAACATGCTCCGCCAGAGCTGATATAGAAAGCCTGTAACACTTTCGTGCTTTGAAAAAACTGATCTAATCCCCCTTCATCCCCCTTTGTCAATAGGGGGAAATGTTTCACCTCCCTTTGAAAAAGGGAGGTGGGGAGGGATTTTACAAGACGATTTCAAACAACTCAATTGATACGAAAGCCTTAATCCAAAAGGGATAAAGAGGAGGATTTATGATGAAAAGATTTTTTCTTATTTTTCTCATCTTTCTCATCTTTCTTTTCGCTCTATTAATTCTGACCAGTTGTGCCCATAAACCCCAACCCCAGCCCGCCCCTCCGCCGAAAGAGAGGGTGAAAACAGAATTTCTATTGGTCGGCCATAGGTCTCCAACCGGTCAACCCGATCGCTCTCAAGAGGCCCTGGAGAAAAAGAAGGAGATCTATCACGCCCTTAAGAATTTAAGCGGCCAGAGCCACATCGTGATCATCTACGATGCCTCGGGCAGTATGAGAGAGAGGCTTGGAGAGAAAGAGCAGAAAAGGTTTGAGGCGGCTTATGAGGGGTTAAAACAGATTGTGTCGCTCTTCCGGCCGAAGGACGATGTCAGGGTTGTCGTGTTCGGCAGTAAAAAGGTCTCCGGGCTTACCCCTGAAGGCGTGATCATCCGGAAGGATTATCTCAAGGCTATGGAAGCCTGCGCCGATGTGGAACTGGTTTACAGTTCTCCGAAGGAGGGCTTCGATCAAAAAGACTTTCTCAGGGCCATCCAATTCCTTGGATCGGAAAAGGCCTATATTGGGGATACGCCCATCGGGTATAGTGTTCTGAAGGCTCACAGCCTTCTCAAGGGGTTACCCAACTCCACTGCCATCCTGATCACGGATGGAGAGGAGACAGGGCCGTTATTGGCCCAAAATATCTCCAAAGATAAGGCATGGGAGCAGAGGTTAAAAAAACAGTATTCCAACTTCGATGATTTGACCATCTCGGCGTTTGATTCGATTAAAAAGTTGGTGGATGAGAAGATTCATTTCAGCCCGATCCTCTATGGCCTTCGTGGTCCCAGCGATAAGGAGAGTCAAAAGATCAGGGATTTTTATCATAAGCTCGCCACGGCAAGCGGAAGCATCTATCTCGAGGCCGTCACTCCCCATGAGCTCTTGGATGCCTTCATGGATGCCGAGATGATGTCCTTCACCTATGGCCTTTACTCAACAGAATCTGACAAAAAGGGCCGATTGATGGCAAAGGGAAAGGTAGGAATTCCCTTGACGATCGAAGAGGGAAAATACCTTCTCAGAACAGATACCGAAAAACCTTTTGAACAGGAGGTCGAATTAAAGCCCCGGGTAAAGAATGTCTATTCTTTTAATATAAATAAAGATGGCAAGATGAGTCTGATGGCCATCGGAAATCCTTGATTCAGGAAAGGACAAGTAAATGAAAACAGTGTGGTTGACCTCCGTCATTCCATCCGAAGAGAGGGTAAAGAACCTGATCGCCCAATTGAAGCCTTATGGTCTTGATGTGAGGGGTCATTTCTGGGAGGACGAGATCAGTAAGATGGCATGGGCAAAGCCGAGAGAGGAATTAATCAAGCCCGAAATTTCGCTCTGGCTCATTCTAACGTCGAGTGAGAATTTGAAAAGCCCTTCGATTCGATATGGCCTCTCCCTTCTAGCCCTCACCATCCAGGCCAAAAGAGGTATCTCTTTTCCAATGCTCATTCTTCTAACCGAAGGGGTGGCTCCCGCTGCTGAAACGCTCCCCACTCCTTTGAGAGGGAGTGATTTCTTATCCCTGACCGATCCGGCGATGGCTGCCAAACTGGTCGTAAAGGTGAACACGCCCGTCAAAGAGATCGTTTCAGAATATCGCCTCGACACCTATGGCAATCCCCATATTGGGCAATGGATCGAAGTGGGCCCATGGAATGGCTCCTGGCCCGGAGCCATGTTCGGAGTATCAGGCGCTGAGATCACCTTCCATGCGGTCGGCCCCAAAGGAAGCCTTCCCACACAATCGAGCCTTCGTTATCCGTTAAAAGGTATAAAATTGAATTTAGGCGGAAAGGAGTATACAGCCTGGGCGGTTCAGAACGAAATGAACGTTGACACCTCCTACTTCGTTAAGTTGGAGGGGTTTCCGGAGTCCATCCTCTTCGGTCCCTATTCAACAGAAGAAGAGGCCGATGTCTATGTGGTTCAGTTAAAGTGATGGTCTGCTTCCATTCACCAATTAAGCTCCAATTCCACACTTTGTCCCGAAGATAAGATCTGGCGGGAAGGCTCGATCACGATCCTGACCAGGGTGGGGTTTCCGGGTTTGGGTTTTTTCGCAGAAACTTCAAACCCTCCGGGATGGATGCCACCGGATCTTTCCCAGAAAAGAGAAAAAGCACTCTTCAGTCTTTCCTCGAGCAGAGAAGGTTCAATGTCCTTCTCAAAATGGTCCTTGCACAAGAAGAGGAACTGGGTCACTCTGGAAAGGAAGAGCTGGTAATTGAGGGAACTTCCTCCTGCGGTCGTCTCCTTTGGAATAAAGGCAAAATCCTTATTGAGAGGCGAAATTAGGGGGATGATGCCTCCCCGGATGAACTGATCGATTCTCTCCTCGCTGAAATTCGTCTCCGTAGGAATCCCTCGATTGCCTTCGATCATATGAAGGGCCAGATCGCTCAATCGGATGCTCTGCCAATCCGTAAATCTTGTGGGCCAACCGGTTTTAAGAAGACTTTGAAGGATGAGGCTTCCTGCGGCCCAGACGGGAGGGATCCAGGGGTATTCCAGTTCATCGAAACGAACTAATTTGGGTCTATTATCCGGACCGTATGGATAACGGATTAAGAATCGATTGCAGGTGACGGCCATCCATTTTGAAGATGAGGACTCTTTTAAACGACGCCATTTGGCAAAGGCTGGTTCATCAAAAAAGTGCGGCAGGAAAGGGAGTCTCCCGAGTTCCTCCCATTGATCGAGATAGAGAAACTTCGGAGTGATCCAGCAGAGCGTGGGAACCAGCAAGGTCTCCGAAAAGAGTGCCACCTTTTCAAGGAGTTCGAGGCATCTCGGAGAGTTGTCGAAAGGAAGATCGAGGAGGACCAGGGAGGGAAGTTCATCGATGAGAGAGACGGTCAGATGATTCAGCGCCTCTTCAAGTGCATCGAAGGAAACAGGAACGATTTCGAAAATAATGTTTTTGTCGGCTCCTGCCTGTTTCATAAGAAATTGAAGCCCCTGCCACACTGATTCGAGATTTCTAAAATCAGGGTCTGAAAAGAGGTACCTTAGGATCTGTCGGAGGACAAGGTCTATCTGGGCGGCAAAGGGCTGGCTCTCTGGAGGTGAGATCTGGCCTTCTCCCGGAATGGCGACCATCTTTAAAATGTGATCCACAGGGCTTGAAACTCCTTCACTCGGCCTTGTGGGTTCAAATCTGATCTCCACGGGAAGGTCCGGCCATTCTTTAAGATGGCGATAGGTTTCCTCCTCGGAAAGGCCTCGGGTCTTCGCTTCTTCAATAAATTTTCTGGCCTCTAAAAGATTCTTCAGGGATGGATGGTTCTCGATGAGGGAATCGGGATGGAAGTCTTTAAATCTTTTTAAGTCGAGGGATAGGTGATCCCATCGGCAGAGATTCTGTGGGAGAGAGATGGAGACCGAGAGATTTAGTTTCTCCATCACCTGATCCAAAGAGGTCGGATCGATTCGTATCGGGTCCTGATGAGGAGGGGCTTTCTCCTGGGGGGTAAAAGGTCCTAATGCCAACACCTTAAAAGGTACAGAAGGGATTTGCATGATGTTCTCCTATTTGGGAGGGGGTTTATCTATTAGGATCCAAATATCTTTTTGAATTTGGAAGAAATTCCTTTCGGGCTTTTCTTTTCAGCTGTCTCTCCCATCTTTCTGGAAGATTCTATGGGTTTCTCTTCCGGAGCCTCCTCGATCTCGCCCAGACGGCCCTCTCCAAAAAACCGAAAGAGAGGTCCCTGAGGGCTTAAGGCCAGTTCGTCGTTGGGCTTCAGGGAGGCTTGAAATCCGACGGGCTGTCGATTGATCCGGACCAGTTTCTGACCGGTAAGGTCCTTGACCCAGTATTGATCCTGGCCGAAGAAAATCTGTGCATGCTGGTCAGAGAGGGCCGGGTGATCCAGGCGGTACTCGCACTTGGGGCTCTTTCCAATGGTGATGGGGAGTTGTTTAAAGGAACGAATCGTGGGACCATATTGGATGATGAGGGGCGCCTTCGCCGGTTGAACCGAGACTTCGGGAGTCTCCGCCCTTGCAGATGAAACCTGTTGGGGTTTTTCCTCCAGGGGACGTTTCGGTGGCAGAGGTGGCTCTGCTTGAGACGGCTCCATGCGAATCTCCCTTTCGTGTTCCCGAGGAGGTTTCGCCGGAGGGGCTTCCTTCTCCTCTAAACCTTCTTCCATCTGCGTGAGAAAGCTGACATGGGGTCCTCCTTCTCCAAACATCAAGACATCCCCGTCTTTGAGAAAAACTTCCTTCACCTTTTTTCCGTTCACAAAGGTGCCATTGGCACTCCGGTCAATCAGTTTGAATTGATTTCCTTCTCTGATGATTTCAGCATGCTGACGGGAGATATGGGTGAGGTCCGAAGAGAATCGGAGGTGGCAGGAGGGGTGCCGGCCGATGGAGATCGATGACCCATAAAAGCCCGACTCTTTCCCACTGAGGGGCACAGGGCCTTTGATATGAAAAAGTTGAACACCGATCACAGGAGGCTGTTTCATAGGTTCGCCTTAATTATACTTGATCGGCTTTTGAGGTCAAGAAAAATTATAGTTTCAAATCCCATGAGATTTTTGTATATTACCAGTATGCCCAACCTCAACTCTTTTGGCAAGTCGGATATCGGGCTTAAACGCTTGAATAATGAGGATGCCTACGCCATCCAATCGAAGAAGGGTCTCTTTGCCTTGGCCGATGGCATGGGTGGGGAGGCCGCAGGAGAAGTGGCCAGCCGGATCTTTATCGATACCGCTCTGGAGGTTTTTCCCCATGGAGAAAGCCTTTCGGAGCAGGAGGTCCTCGAAGGGGTCCAGGAGGCCTTCCGGCTCTCCAACGAGAGGATCCTCAACCATGTCGAGCAGAATCCCCAACACCACGGCATGGGGTGCACGGCAGAGCTGATCGCTTTTTACAATCAAAATTTCGTCCTCGGCCATGTGGGCGATAGCCGCACCTACCTGCTCAGGCAGAAACAGTTGAGGCAACTGACCCGGGATCACTCCCTGATCCAGAATCAGATCAATCAGGGTCTGATCACTCCAGAAAAAGCCAGAGGCCATTCTTTAAAGAATGTGATTCTCAGGGCAGTCGGTATAGAGGAGACACTGGCCGTGGATCTCATCAGAGGGAAAAGCTATCCGGGCGATCTCTTCCTCCTCTGTTCGGATGGCTTAACCGATTTGGTTGATGAGGCTTCGATTCAGGAGGTTCTTTCCATTCCTCTCTCTCTCGCTCAAAAAGTGGAGAGACTGATCGAAGGGGCCAAGTCACGGGGAGGTTTTGACAATATCACCGTGATTTTGTGTGAAGTGATTTCATAGAGAGGCCGTATGGGGAACCTTAGAGATTACGAAATTTTTAAAGATTACTCAGATGAATTGTTGACCGAGTTATCGAAGGTCATCATTGAAAAAGAGTTCGAAGAAAATGAGATCATCTTTCGGGAAGGGGATGTAGGCGACTCCGTCTATATCGTCACGGAGGGGGAGATCGCCATCAAGAGATCTCTGGATAAACCCGGCGATGAAGAGAAAACCATCGCCATGATAGAAAAAGGAAACTTTTTCGGTGAGATGGCCCTCTTTGACAAACAATCTCGTTCCGGTTCAGCCTATGCCGCAAAGAAATCCAGGGTCCTTATCCTGAAAAAAGAGGACTTCCTCAATCTCCAGAAGAAAGATCCGAATACAGCCATGACCACGCTCATCACCATCAACCGGGTGATGTCGGAGAGACTGCGAAAGACGAGCAAGAGCTTCCTCTCCAGTTTCGAATTCGGAAATGTCCTGTCCGCCATCAGGGGATTCATTAAAGGTGCGAGAGGAGCTGAAGAAAAGGCTGATAATAGTGGGAGCGGATTTGGCCGTTACCAGATCATCGGGGAATTGGGGAGAGGTTCGATGGGAGTGGTTTACCAGGCCTACGATCCTCAGATCGGAAGGCCGGTCGCCTTAAAAGTCCTGCGTCAGGATCGGGTCAGCAGTGAGGCTTTTGTCCTAAGATTCCTCACAGAGGGAAAGGCCATCGGTCGGCTCTCCCACCCCAATATCGTCAGCATCTATGATATTGGACAGGGCCGGGGAACTATCTATCTCGCCATGGAATTCATCGAAGGGGAGACCTTAAATCAGGTCATGGAGAAGAAAAGATTGGGCCTGAAAGAGATCGTGTCTCTGGGGATCCAGGCGGCTGAGACCCTTGACTATGCCCACCAGAAGGGAATCGTCCACAGAGATGTCAAACCCGGCAACATCATCCTCCAGGCCAATGGTCAGATCAAGATCACGGACTTTGGTATCGCCCATCTTGAAGACCCATCCATGCCCCAGCAGACACAGGCCGGAGAGATCCTCGGCACGCCAGCCTATATGTCCCCCGAACAGGTATTGAGTCAACCGGTCGATGGCCGCTCCGATCTCTTCTCGCTGGGAATCATCCTGTATGAATTGACCACCGGAACCAGGCCTTTTAAAGGCGAAAACATGGCTTCCATCTTTAATGCGGTTATGTTGTTTCATCCTATGGAACCTTCCAGCATCAATCCAGCCATTTCCCAGAGCCTTTCTCAGATCATCATGAAATGTCTCAGTAAGGGACCGGAAGGGCGTTTCAATCGGGGCAGAAGTCTCGCCGAGGCTCTAAAAAATATGCTTCTCGAATTGGACCCTGCCACAGTGATCCCTCCGGTCGTCAAAAAGAGACCCCGGTATGAGCTCTTCATCCCGGCAGGAATAGCCATTCTTCTTTTGGGAATACTCTTCTACCACTTCATCCTCCCGAAGGAGAAATCTCAGACCGTCGTCCCGAAGACGGAGCCCGTCCAGAAAATAGAAGAAAAAACGGAGAGAGTAATTCTTCCTTTACTCAAGGTGGAAAGCGCACCAGCCGGGGCACAGGTTTTTGTGAACGGCATGCTGAAAGGAAATGCTCCAATAACGCTGGAACTCCCCGCTGGGAAGCATCATATCGGGTTGACCTTATCAGGATACCAAAATTGGGAAACCGAGATTCAATTAAAAGAAGAAGGTGAAACTCCACTTCGTGTTCAACTGAAACCCATGGTTAAAAAAGGGACCAAAGATGCTCGCCCGATATGGTGAATGAGGAGAGAGAGGAGGAGAGATGAACCGGACAGGGATTGTAAAAGATGATCGGTACCTGGAGCATGTGATGGATGTCGGCCATCCGGAGAGTCCGGAACGTTTAAGGGTCATATATAAGATGCTCGAAGAACCGGAGATGAAAGGCTTCCTTGAAGAGGTGAACTCTCGCCCGGCCACCCGGGAGGAGTTGCAATTGATCCATGCTCCGGCTTACATCGACCAGGTGGCGCAAACCGCAGGAAAGCCCTATTACAGGCTCGATATGGATACCTCCACCTGTGCTAAATCGTATGATACCGCCCTTCTCGCGGCCGGAGGTCTGTTGGAGTTGATCAAGGCTGTGATGGAAGGAAGGTTGAATAATGGATTTGCCCTGGTGAGACCTCCGGGCCACCATACGGAAAGAGACCGGGCCATGGGATTCTGCCTCTTCAATAATGTGGCGATCGGCGCACAATATGCGATCAAGAACTTCTCGCTGAAAAGAATCCTGATCGTCGACTGGGATGTCCATCACGGAAACGGAACTCAGAACTCATTTTATGAAGACCCGCGGGTCCTCTACTTCTCCACCCATCGTTACGGTTTCTTCTATCCCGGGACAGGGTCGGCCAACGAGTCGGGAAAGGGAAAGGGGTTGGGCTTTACGGTAAACGTCCCCCTTTCGACCGGAGCGGGCGATGCGGAATATGGAAATATCTTTGAGAAGTTCCTTAAACCCATCGCTCTGGAATATCGACCCCAGCTGGTTCTGATCTCTGCCGGGTTCGATACCCATTACGATGATCCTCTGGGCGGGATGGAAGTCACGGAGAAAGGGTTTGCAAGGATGACTCAGGTCCTGATGGAGATCGCTGAGGCAACCGCTCAGGGAAAACTGGTCATCACACTGGAGGGGGGCTATGATGTCTCCGGACAGGGACGGTCAGTAAAAACCGTATTAAAGGAGCTTGCTCAGGTCTCCCCCCTCGACAAAAAAGACCTGCTCGAAAAAGAGAAGAACGATTATTCCCGAATCGGAGGGCTCATCCTTCAATTGAAAGAGATTCAAAAGCAATATTGGAAGACCTTTTAAGAGAGCTTAAAAAACTACTTTACGCTCTCTTGCCAGAGATTTCTGTCCTTTTCCAGAAATCTTCTTAGATCTTCCCCGATATATTCACCATCTCTTTCAGCTCTTTACCGACCTTGAAGAAGGGAAGTTTTTTGGGAGGAACATCGACGATCTCTCCTGTCTTGGGATTTCGGCCCTTGTAACCCCCGTAATTCCTGACCATAAAACTACCGAATCCTCTGATTTCGATCCGTTCCCCCTTCTGCAGGCTCTCCTTCATTCCATCGAAGAGGGTGTCAACGATCACCTTGGCTACTTTCTGCGTCACATTCGTCTGCTCTGAAACTTTGTTGATGAGTTCGGCTTTGTTCATAGATCTCCCTCCTTAGGTTAAATGGTCCCGGATATATTGCACCGCATTTCTGAAAAAGGCAACCCCCATCTCTTCCTCGGGTAACTCCTCCGTGATTCGTGACTCGTGTTTGTGATTCGTGATTTTCCAAAAAATTTAGAACTCCGAACTCCGGACTCTGAACTCCGAACTTTTAGAGCGTACCTCTTCCACCAAATCCTCAAACCTCTTTTCAAACCCCACCTTGTTCTTATTTGCGGACCCTGCCAGAACAATCTCTCCTTGAGGGCCCTTGGGTATTCTTATCCAGACTCTCTGATGGGAGAAGAAGAAGGAGACGATGAAGCCAATGATCATCAGGCTACATCCAACCCAGACGACCCAGACCCCCGGGTCTTTCGTCACTTGCAGGCCTGTATATTCCCTTTCAATGACCTCTTCGATACTGAGGATAAACTCATCGTTCTTCTGTTCATCGAATTGAGGGAAACCTTTTAATAACCAAAAGGCACGAGGCTCCTGATTGGGCTTGAATAGAGCCACCTGAACCCCCTCCCCAAAATTGTGTACCTGGTGAGAATATTTTAACACCCGTAGGAGAACTGGCGAATTGGGGATGGGAACCGTTCCTCCTTCAGAGACTTTTAAGAGGGCTGTCTCCTTTTTATTCTTCCACTGCACACCAATGGCGAGATCATGAATGGCTCCATAACTCGATTGATAAAAGGCTAAGCCTTTATAGTGGAGAGGATGATTGACTTCAATCGTCTTTTTTAAAACCTCTTTTCCATTTTCAAGAATTGTGAGGTCGCTTATATACTCCTTCACAAGTTTTTCCGGCCTCTGGAGATCATAAAAGGTGACTCTGAAATCGTCACATCGGATCGAAAACCCGATCGGTTTGGCCACTTCCTCATCCTTGACTCTCAGGACGATATGATCCACTGTCTCGCCTTCGAGGATATTGACAAATCCCCTGAAACCAAAGAGGGAACCCAAGATCCCTCCGATGAGAATGATGAGGATGCTCAAATGGGTGATATAAACTCCCAGTCTGGAGAATCTTCCCTTTTCGGAATAAAAGGTGATAAACGATTCCCCCTCGATCCGTTGCGGGTTTTTAAATCCCCTCTTTAGAAGGGATCGAATCTTATCCTCTTTTGCCCCTGCTGGATGAGTGAGGCTGATTCGCTCCACATACGGAAGGGTCTTGAGCATCGAGTCTCCCAACTCTTTTGCCCCGGATTCACGGAAGATCTGTCTCCACGCCCCTGGAAACCGGTGGAGAGAGCAGGCGATCAAATTGACCACCAGAAGCAGGAGGATGGCGCTGAACCACCCTGAGCGATACATGTCGAAGAGGTTAAAGAACTCCAGGACATTATAGAGTTGAATTCCGTATCTATGAATATATTCCGCGCTTGGCGCATTCTGTTTGATCAGTGTGCCGATAATGGAGAGGATGGCGATCAGAATGAGAAGAAAGATCGTGAGCTTGAGGGAACGGAAAAAATCGAAGACGATATCGAAAATCCCTTTTTCTTTATGGTCCATTGTGACCCCGGAAGTTCATCTATTTCTTTAAAAACGAATTCATGCGGGCCCGCCCGCCGGAGGTAGGATTACCGAAGGCGGGCAAGTATTTGAAATATCTAACATATACGGTTGCTTGCTGTCAAGCAAGTCTATTTTCATATTGCAATTCAGACACTGGACTTCAGACGTTAGACATCAGACTCCTCTAATATATGAAATTAATTCTATATTCCACTCTTTTGAGATTTTTTCGTATATACCAAGAGTGCCAGTTCCACTGCTATCTGCCAGTCCTTTATCTTTGTATCATCTCTGGCTATTTCTACTCTTCAGTCTAATGTCTGAGGTCTATAGTCTTATTGTCTGAATCACAGATTTTCATACTTAAATGAAGGAAAGAAAAAAGGGGTAGTTCTTTTTTAGAACTACCCCTTTTTGGCCAAAAACTTTTCAGCCTATTTTTTTGCTTTTACATGGCACTGCGTGCATCCTGCTGGACCGGCAGGTTTGCTGGCTTTCTTTGCCTCTTCATGGCATCCTTTGCAATCCTTATGATAAGCATCCTTTGCTGTAATGTCTTTTCCAGCTTTTGAAGCCTCTTTTGTAGCCTTGTGGCAGTCTTTACAAAGTTTACCAGTGGTTTCGCCTTTCTTCCAGGTGTGGTGGCATTTCAAGCAATCGATCTTCAGTGTTTCCGCATGCTTTTTGTGCGTGAATGTCACTTTTCCATACGCAGGATTGTATTCGACCACATCCTTTGCAAAGACGCCGCTGACCATGAGCAGGGAAAGAATAAACCCGGCCAGTACCCCAATGCTGATTAAGCCTTTCTTCATTCCAATTTCACCCCCTTTCTTTTCAATTTATTAGACGCCGAAAGTCTAACAGATATTCATCTTTTGTCAAGAAAAAAGTGGGGAAAAAAGTGGGGAAAATATGGGTTGCTTGTGAAAATGTTTCTTATCTCTGAAATCTTTGAGATTCAAATAAGCATCATCATGGAAACAAAGAGAAACATCTTGATTTTCTTCCCGCAATTGATATACCATTTTTTCGGAAATAGTCGTGTGGGGTTCTGTGTCATTGTATAGTTAAAATTAGGTAATTATGGACCCTTTGAACGTACACCTCGACGGTATTCCCACCGAAATCAGAAGGCTGAAAATTGACCTGAAGCAGCTCATCCTCGACATAGAAAATCCTCGCATCCAATACTTTCTCGATAGAAGGGGTGAGTATTTACGCTATGCTCCATGCGCTTTGCGCTATGCGCTCTGCGAGGTTGTGTACCCCTTACGCCTTCCGCCTCACGCCTTACGGTAAAAGAGGTGAGGGTGGATGAGATTTCTGAAAGGTAAAAATAAGTGAACGAATTCAACTAAGTCTCACAGACTTAAGTTGTTTTAGAACCTACGTTCCCCTGGCCTCTCCTGCTGTCGCGAACATGTCGCAAATTTTGTCGCAAACCTGTCGTAAAAATCAATGTCTCTTTCTCCTCAAACGGTAAAGCAGATTGTTCCAGCTTTAACTGATGAATTAAAAAGAGTATTGTCCTCCGAATAGTCTTATCATTCCGAGAATCATCTCTTCCTCACCAACTGTATCTTCATACTGTCTGGCTATTCCACTGAAACGCTTTGATTCACAGGAATTTATTTCCACCACCTTACCGTTAGTCCAGAAAAACATAGGAAAGATGTCTTGATTTTTCTCTGTAATTTTTGTAGGTTAGATCATCTTCATTGAGAGGGTGATGCATGTAACGGACGGACTCCAGAACAATTGACAGGTGAGGGAGTTCATTTCGGTGGGATGGGATGAAGTTGCATTTGAACCAATGTCCCCATCTTTGATGACGACGGGGTAAACTATACCAGCAATTGCATCTCTTGAAGATTTAAAGGTTCCTAAAAAGACCTTTACGCCATGCGCCTTACGCTCTGTGCTTTGCTCCATACGGTAGGTAGTCAGATTGAGTCTAATAGAATGAGTTTTAAAAGATGACCTTGAAAATCGTACCTAAAAGAGGTACAATCGTACCCGAAATGAGTACGGCCCCTTACATAGAGGACATCTCTCAGACCCTGTTTGGCAAGACCCGCCGAGCGGTTCTCTCTTTACTCTACAGCCATGTGGACGAAGCTTTTTATCTGCGCCAAATCGTTCGTGTCGCCGGAGTCGGACTGGGTGCAGTGCAGAGGGAGTTGAAACAGCTTTCAGATGCTGGAATTATCCAACGCATCGTCCGTGGTCACCAGGTTTATTACCAGGCGGATCCCCAGTGTCCTGTATTTGCAGAGCTGAAAAACCTGGTCGTCAAGACGATTGGGGTAGGGGCTGCGCTACAAGTTGCCTTAGCGCGCTTGGGTGACCGCATCAATGTGGCTTTCATCTATGGATCCATCGCCCGTAGCGAAGAACGCCGAGATAGCGATGTAGATGTCTTGATCGTGGGCAAGGCGACATTTGCTGAGATTGTCTCGTCCCTTAGCGAGGTTCAAAAGACAATTGGCCGGGAGATCAACCCAACCGTTTATCCTCCTGCAGAGTTCCGATCAAAAGTGGCGGCAGGGCACCATTTCCTCAATACTGTCTTAAAAGAACCTCTGTTTTTCCTCATCGGAGATAAATATGAGCTTGCAAGATTGGCTAAAAAGCCGCTGGCTCATTAAGCACCAAACGAGTCGCCAGGAGATTTTGGACTTGCTAATCATGGCGGATCGTGACCTGGCTCAATGCCGAACGCCCAATCTTAGTCCGGACTGGCAACTGAATATAGCGTACAACGTTGCATTGCAAGCGGCAACGGCAGCTCTGGCTGCTGCTGGTTATCGGGCTGCAAGGGAGGCTCATCACTACCGTGTGATTCAGTCGCTTGCTTACACCATCAAAGCCGATGCAAGCTTGATTGCTCAATTAGATAAATTCAGAAAGAAACGGAATATAGATAGCTACGAACGTGCAGGTGTGGTATCTAACCAAGAGGCAAAAGAGATGTTTGTCCTGGCAAAAAATCTAAGGGACGAGGTAATCGCTTGGCTTAAGAAAAACCATCCGGAGCTTTTATAAAGACGGGGATGGGCTTTTGTTTTTCGCCCCTTACACCTCACGCCTCACACCTTACGATGAAAGATGCGCTATGCTCCATGCCTGCCTGCCGGTAGGCAGGCGCTTTGCTCTATGCTTTATGGAAATGGCGCAGGATAGGTTGGAAGAATGTGTGTGGAGCCTCCATGGGAAAGGTTCGAGACATTCAAAAGCCGAATGGGAGGTGACATCCCGGCCAACATCGAATGGATATCTCTGCCGGGGCAAGCTGTGGTTACAGGAGCCCACTCCGGAGCAATTGAAAGGTGAGGGTGGGGAGTGAATAGTGTAGGCACGACACTCGACAGAGGAGAGAATGTGAATGGGCGAACCAGTTGGAAAAAAGGTTATCGAAGATAAGGAATTTACTCTCTTTTATGATTACGACGAACTCAGAGACGGGAAACTCAATCTCCTCTCAGATGGTGGAAAGATTGAGTGGTTTAGGTACCGCATGGAAGCGGTTTTCTTATCACCTCTTAAAAAACTTTTTGATCGAAATTCAGATGTGCATAAGCAACTCAATTCAGCTCCTGACGCGGAGTGGCCATGGACGGCGATGATAACGGCCGCTTTTTCTCTTTTATTAAATGGCATAGAAGCTCTTGGTTCATTTCTTCCAGAAAACAAAACTATAACAAAAGAACATTACAACAAAAACAAAAATAGTAGGAACTATTTTGCCTTTAAACAGTTTATTGTCAATTACATGAGAGATTGGGATGTCAGTGTAAAGGGTACTGATTACCGGGACAAAGAAGGTCTCAGATATGAGGACGTATACATCCCACTAATACTATGGGACTATTTTAGAAATGGTATTGCTCATGCTTTTGTAGTGAAAGGCGGGGGCATCGAATATGAGGCGGACAAAACAGGATTCTTAATTAAATATGACGGATACCTTGAAATTGGCCCGATCAAATTCTTTCAAGACTTTGAGAAAGCATTAGAAAATTACTTTGCGGAGGTTAGGGAACCCTATCGGACACGGTTCATTTCTCAGTTTAATAAAGCTTACCCTGGCAGACGATCAGCTTATATTAGAGTTTTGGCATGAGACTTAAGTAATTCAAAATTAAGGGCCAAATGCAACTGACCAACTGTCATGCTAAATATTTCGCCCACGACCTTACGCGCCGTTGTGCGTCCGACAGCGTGGAAAAGCTTGCTGCCGTCCTTGCCGATGCCCAGGTGGACCTCAATCCCCATCAGATAGAAGCGGCCCTGTTCGCGTTCCGCAATCCCTTTTCCCGTGGGGCCATTTTGGCTGATGAGGTTGGGTTGGGGAAAACAATTGAGGCCGGGCTCCTCATTTCCCAGAAATGGGCCGAACGCAAACGGCGGCTCCTGGTGATCGTGCCGGCAAACCTTCGCAAACAGTGGAGCCAGGAACTGGCAGACAAGTTTTATCTCCCTTCTGTCATCCTTGAGAACCGGTCTTTCAATGATTGTATCCGCTCCGGCAATTTGAACCCGTTTCAGCAAGAGGCCATTATTCTCTGCTCATACCAGTTCGCTCGTAAAATGGAACCTTATTTGCGCCAAACCCCGTGGGACCTGGTGGTGATCGATGAGGCGCATCGCCTGCGTAACGTGTACAAGCCTTCCAATAAGATCGCCAATGCCATCAAGCAGGCTGTTGCGACCTTTCCAAAGGTTTTGTTAACTGCCACGCCTCTCCAAAATTCCTTGTTGGAACTTTATGGTTTGGTCAGCATCATTGATGATTACGCCTTTGGGGATTTCAAGACCTACCGGGCACGATTCACGCGGCTTGCGAACGAAACTGACTTCAATGATCTAAAAGAGCGCCTAAAGCCAATCTGCAAACGCACATTGCGCAAGCAGGTGTTGGAATATGTCAAATTCACCAATCGCCATGCCCTCGTGCAGGAGTTTGTGCCCACACCCGAAGAACAGCGGCTCTACGATCTGGTCTCGGACTACCTACAGCAGCCCACGCTCTACGCATTGCCCGTTAGCCAGCGCACACTCATGACGCTTATCCTGCGAAAACTCCTGGCCTCATCCACCTTCGCCATTTCCGACACTCTGGAAGGACTTGCCCAAAAGCTGCAAACCGCCGCTGCTCAAGCTGAGGCAGTGGACGCACCTCCCGAGGAGCTGGCCGATAACTGGGAAGAACTGGAAGAACTGGCCGATGAATGGGACGAAGAGGAAAACGGCGGAACAACCAGTGATAAACCACGTTTCACGCCGGAAGAGATCGATGAAATGCGGCAGGAAATGACAAGGCTCCGGGAGTTCCATGCGCTGGCCAAATCCATCGTCAAAAATTCCAAGGGAGAAGTGCTCTTAACCGCCTTGCGTCGCGGATTTGCCGCTTCCGTTGAAGCGCAGAAGAATCAAGGCGCAGCCACCCTCCAGCAGAAGGCCATCATCTTCACCGAGTCCCGCCGTACCCAGGAGTATCTCTTCCGCATCCTTGAAGCGACCGAGTTTGCGGGAAGGGTCATGCTTTTTAATGGCTCTAACAATGACCCAAAATCGAGGGAGATATATCGTCACTGGCTGGAAAAGCATGCGGGCACTGACCGAATCTCTGGATCGCCCAGCGCAGATATGCGGGCCGCCCTGGTAGATCATTTCCGCGATGAAGCAGCCTTGATGATCGCCACTGAGGCCGCCGCCGAGGGCATGAACCTGCAGTTCTGCAATCTGGTGGTGAACTACGACTTGCCTTGGAACCCCCAGCGCATCGAACAACGCATCGGGCGCTGCCATCGCTACGGTCAGAAATTCGACGTAGTGGTGGTCAACTTCCTCAATAAGAACAATGCGGCCGACCAGCGGGTCTACGAACTTCTGGACGAAAAGTTCCGTCTGTTTAGCGGCGTATTCGGTGCCAGCGACGAGGTACTGGGCGCAATGGAGTCCGGGGTCGACTTCGAAAAGCGGATTGCCACAATTTACCAGAAGTGCCGCACATCGGAGCAGATCCAGTTCGAGTTCGACCAACTCCAACAGGAACTGGAGATCAAAATTGCAGAGGGCCAGCGTGACGCCCGCGAAAAGCTCCTCGATAATTTCGACCAGGAAGTAGTCGAGAAGGTGCGTATCCAGAGTCGTGATTTTCTCGACCGCTTCAATGCACGACTCTGGCTCTTGACTCGTTATCTGCTAGCGCCTTATGCCCGGTTTGAAGACGGAAATTACAGCTTCATGCTCGAGCAAAATCCCTTCCCAGGAGAGACAATTCATCCCGGCCCTTACCGTATGGGTAAGAACGTGGAGGATGCCAATACCTACCGGGTGGGTCACCCTCTTGCCCGTCGGGTACTGGAACGGGGCATGGCCTTGAGGGTTGCACCTGGGGAAGTCGTTTTTGACTATTCCCGCAGCAATAAGAACATTGCCATTCTTGAGTCACTGGTGAATCAAAGTGGGTGGCTTTGCTGCTCCCGTTTCAGCGTTAGCGCCTTAGAATCGGAAGATTACCTTATCTTCACGGGCATAACTGATACTGGTGAAACGTTGGACGAAGCTCAGTGCCGCCGCTTGTTTGATCTACCCGGCAAGGAACAGAGCGGCACTGATGTACCCGAAACGATCATGAGTGCTCTTGAAGAAACTACAGCTCTACGCAGACAGGAGTTACTCGACGCGCTTGCCGCTAAAAATGGCCACTGGTTTGATGCAGAGATGGACAAGCTCGACCGTTGGGCGGAAGATCGGCGAGCTGGCCTTAAGGCAGAACTGGAAGATCTGGACCAGGAGATCAAGGAGATCAAGAAGGCCGCACGCCTGGCACCTAACTTGCCGGAGAAACTGGAACGCCAAAAAGAATTACGAAAGCTTGAAACAAGGCGTGACGAAGCCTGGCACAGTTACGACCAGGCAAGCCGGGAAATCGACCGGCAGAAAGATGCACTTCTGGATGAGGTAAGTAGACGTCTGGAGCAGAAAACGGAACAGGAAACACTCTTCACTCTGCGGTGGGGGCTGGTATAATAATGGCGGCTTTATCGTAAATATGGGTAGTCAACGTTGGACATTATCATCCCAAAAAGCATAGTTTTGCATTATTGCCTTGACTTTTGTGCAAATCCTTGATATAAAGCCATAATGGATCGCTACCTTTATAATCCCATCAAGAGGGATCTCTCCAAAAAGATGGTTATATTAACCGGGCCGCGGCAGGTCGGTAAGACCTATCTGGCCAAGGAATTGATGAAAGAATTTCGGAATGCCCAGTACCTGAATTACGATCATTACGATGATGCCCGAATCATCCACAATCAGACGTGGTCCCTCGATGCGGATTTGCTTATTCTTGATGAAATCCACAAGATGAAGGACTGGAAAAGGTTCGTCAAGGGAATCTACGACACCCGACCAGCGGGGCAGTCGATCCTGATCACAGGTAGCGCAAGGCTCGATACCTTCCGACAGACCGGCGAATCTCTCGCTGGCCGCTATTTCCCATACCGTCTACATCCCCTATCCGTCAGGGAAGTCAGGAATTCTGTTTCCCCTCGGGAAGCCCTAAGTCTATTGAACCGTCTTGGCGGTTTTCCTGAACCATTCCTTTCAGGGTCTGATTCAGAAGCGGCACGCTGGCGCAACCAGTATTATACGGATCTGATACGGGAGGACATCCTTGAATTCAGCAGGATTCACGAGATCAAGGCCATCCGTCTTCTCGTCGAAATGTTGCGGGAACGCGTCGGGTCACCCCTTTCCTATACCTCCATAGCCGGAGACCTGCAGATCGCACCTAACACGGTGCGGAAATATGTGGATATCCTGGAGAGCCTCTGCATCATCTTTCTGGTGCGACCTTTTCACGCCAACATTGCCCGGGCAGTATTGAAGGAACCAAAGGCTTACTTCTTTGACAGCGGCTATGTGAAGGGCGACGAAGGGTTGAAGCTGGAAAATACCTGCGCCGTTTGCCTGCTGAAACATGCACAGTATCTCCAGGATACGGCCGGGGAGGATATTTCGCTCTGCTATGTGAGAACCAGGGACGGTCGGGAAGTCGATTTCGCCCTTCGCAGAGAAGACCGGATCACCACGCTCATCGAAGTTAAACTGACGGAGAATAGGCCCACTCCCGGTCTTTTGTACTTTAGTGGAAGAATTCCTGATGCCGCCGCCTTTCAACTCGTGCAGAACTTAAGGCAGGAGGAAAGTATCAAGGGTGTCTCGGTCGTCGCCGCAGGGCGCTGGCTATCGACGCTCGATGCGTAAATGCACCCCCAAGAGGAGTCATTATGGATGAACCCGAAAAACTTGACCTTCGATCTCACGATATTGCCGAGGACAAGAAACAAGAATTGCTGCGACTCTTTCCTGAGATCCTGACCGAGGGCGGAAAGATCGACCTTGAACGTCTGAAACTCGCCCTTGCCGAAACAGTAGATGTGGGTAAGGAACGCTATAGCATGAACTGGCCCGGCAAGGCCGACTGTTTCAAGACAATCCAATCGCCAAGCCTTGGGACCCTGCGCCCGTTCCCAGAGGAGAGCGTCAATTATGAATCCACCGAAAATCTCATTATCGAGGGCGACAATCTGGAGGTCCTCAAGCTCCTGCAGAAATCATATCTCGGCAAAGTGAAAATGATCTATATCGATCCGCCTTACAACACCGGCAACGATTTCATTTACCCTGACAATTACACGGAGAGCCTGCAGACCTACCTTGAATATACAGGACAAGTTGATGCTCAGGGAAAGAAGTTCAACACCAACACGGAGGCGGATGGGAGGTTTCATTCTAAATGGTTGAACATGATGTATCCGAGGCTGTATCTGGCGAGAAATTTGTTACTGGAGGACGGCGTTATTTTTGTCAGTATTGATGATAACGAGGCGGTGAATCTGCGTCACCTGTGCAATGAGATTTTCGGCGAGGATTGTTTCATCGAACAAATAATTTGGAAGAACAAATACGGATCAGGAGCGATGACTAAGGGGTTTGCCAATGTCCACGAGTACATACTTTGCTATAGCAAGACCCCGATAGTCAGCTTGACAGCACCTTTAAGCGAAGAAGCAATCGAAGAATACAAGGGAAAGGATGCTAAATATCCTATCCGTGGGGGCTACATCACTCAACCACTGGCAACAAAGAGCAAAGACGATAGACCAAATCTTCGGTTTCCTATTTTATGGAAGGGAAAGGAAATCTGGCCTGAGAAACAGTGGATCTGGTCAAAGGAGCGTGTTGAAGAGGCACTGAAAAATAATGAAATCGTAATTAAAGAAACTAATGGCAAATTTAGTGTTCGTATGAAACAGTACCTCAAAGATGAGAATGGACTAATTCGCCAAGCCAAGCCAATATCTATAATGAATGGGCCATTCAACCAGGAGGGTACTCAAGAGGTTGATGAGCTGCTCGGAGAAGGGGTTTTTAGCTTTCCGAAGCCAAGTTCGCTAATCCGCTACTTACTATCATTCGTAATTAATGAAACCAGTACCAAGACAGACCTGATAGTGGACTTTTTTGCTGGAAGTGGAACAACCGCCCACGCAGTCCTTGATCTGAACAAACAGGACGGCGGCAATCGCAAATTTATCCTCGCCCAACTTCCGGAACCTACAGGCCGGGAGGATTACTCCACCATCCCTGAAATCTGTAAAGAACGCGTCCGCCGGGTCATTAAGAAATTGAATGCAGAGGATGAAGGGAAGCTGCCATTGGGAGACGATCAAAAACAGAACCGGAGTTTCCGGGTTTTCAAACTGGCCGAATCCAATTTTAAGGCCTGGGACGCCAACCTTCCAACCGGTGATGTGGCTGTATTGAAGCAACAGCTTGAGCTGCACATCGATCACATCCGAGATGGCCGAACGGCCGAAGACATCCTTTACGAGATACTTTTGAAAAGTGGCTTTCCCCTGACTACGCCGGTAGAGAAGATTATCATGGAAGGCAAGACCGTATTCAGTGCGGCTGGCAGCGCGCTTTTCATCTGCCTTGAGCGCAATCTAACCCTGGAACTTATACGCGCTATGGCAGAGCGGAAGCCTGAGCGCGTGGTTTGCCTTGATGAAGGGTTTGCCGGGAACGACCAGCTCAAAGCGAATGCTGTACAAATCTTCAAAAACAAAGGGGTAACAAGTTTTAAAACGGTGTAGTACCTATGTGCAGGGAGTCCAAGAAAATATGAATCAAAAGCCCTCCGGAGAAATCATTATCTATCGAACAGAAGATGGGCATACCCAACTCGATGTTCGTCTCGAACAAGAAACAATATGGCTTGACGCCCATCAAATGGCAAAGCTGTTTGGACGGGATCGATCAGTGATTGTGCGCCATGTCGGGAATATTTATAAAACAAGGGAACTATCGCCCAGCGCAACCTGTGCAAAAAATGCACAGGTTGCGGCAGATGGGAAGATCCGCCTCATGGATTTCTATAATCTGGACATGATCATATCGGTAGGGTACAGGGTGAACTCACGCCGGGGGACACAATTCCGCATCTGGGCCACTCAGGTGCTGAAAGACCATATTCTCAAGGGCTATTCAGTTAACGAAAAGCGGCTCCGCGAGGAAAACATTAGACTCAAGGAACTTAAAGAGACCGTTGACATCCTTGGAAGGATCATCGAAGAAAGGCAACTGGCCGCTCCTGAAGCGGAGGGACTCCTCAAGGTCATTACGGATTATTCACTCGCATTGAGCCTGCTGGATGATTACGATTACGGAAGGCTCGCTGTCACGGGTACCACAGAACCGGCGCATTTCGTTATTACCTATGACAAGGCGCATAAGGCAATCGGCTATCTTGCCAAAAAATCAGGAATAACTGCAGGAGGGCTCTTTGGGCGTAAGAAGGATGATTCCTTTAAAGGCTCCATCGGAGCAATCTATCAGACTTTTGATGGCGGGGAATTATACCCAAGCATTGAAGAGAAAGCCGCACATTTGCTCTATTTTGTCGTGAAAAATCATTCTTTTGTCGACGGCAACAAGCGAATCGCCGCTTTCCTCTTTCTCTGGTTTCTTGATGGCAACCATATCCTGTACCGGAAAGACGGAACGAAACGGATCGGAGATAATGCCCTTGTTGCGCTGACACTGATGATTGCCGAGAGCCGGCCGGAGGAAAAAGAAGTCATCATTAAGGTGATCGTGAACCTCATTAACAAGAACAACGAGTAATTATGAAGCTTCAATTCGATCCCAACCAGCAATACCAGCTCGACGCAGTGGTGGCAGTGACGGGCCTTTTTGAGGGCCAGCCCCAGGGCGTGCCCGAATATTCTATAATCCATGTTGAGGGCATGGACGGCCTCTTTGCCGGCCATACCCGAACTGAATTAGGAGTTGGAAACCGATTACTTCTGGCCGAAGAGAGACTATTCGATAACACGCGCGAGGTCCAGGGACGTAACGACATTGAGGTCGCGGACTCGGGTCCGCCACTTGAAGCCTGGGAACTCTTTGATACAGCGGCAAACGCGCCTCGCCTTTGTCCCCACTTTTCAGTAGAGATGGAGACCGGTACAGGCAAGACCTACGTTTATCTCCGCACCATCTTTGAACTTTCGCGGCGCTATGGCTTCCAGAAATTTGTCATTGTGGTGCCCAGCGTTGCCATTCGTGAGGGCGTGCTCAAGAACATAGAGATCACAGGCGAACATTTCAGGGCGCTTTACAACAATCTGCCTTACGAGCATTTTGTTTACGATGCCAGGAAAGTGAACCGCCTTCGTCAGTTTGCGGTGAGCAACACCCTTCAGATATTGGTCATCAACATCGACGCCTTCCGCAAGAACTTCATGGGAACCGAGGAAGAACAGAAAAGCAACGTCATCTATAAGGAAAGCGATAAGCTCTCTGGCCGCCAGCCTATCGAGTTCGTGCAGGCAGCGCGCCCCATTGTCATTATCGACGAACCGCAGAGTGTTGACTCCACCGAAAAAGCCCAAGAAGCTATCAAGGCCCTCAACCCGCTTTGCACCCTGCGCTACTCCGCCACCCATCGCAACCCATACAACTTGGTCTATCGGCTCGATCCGGTGCGGGCCTTTGAGCTCAAACTGGTCAAGCAGATCGTGGTGGCCAGCGCAAGAGCAGATGGTGGCATGAACGATGCCTTTGTTAGGGTAGAGAAGATCGACTACAAAAACGGCATCAAGGCCAAACTGCGAATCCATGTGCAGACACCCCAAGGACCAAAAGAAAAAACGGTGACGGTCAAAAACGGCTCGGACCTTCACACTTTGTCCATTGAGCGGGCCTGTTACCAGGATGGATTTGTGGTGGCCGAGATCAATGCCGAAGCAGGTAACGAATACCTGCGATTCAACAACGGACGCGTGCTTCGGCTGGGTGAAGAGGCGGGCAGTCTGCGTGAGGAACTTTGGCGGGTGCAGATCAAGGAAACCATAAAAAAACATCTTAACAAAGAACTGCAGATACGGGCGAGAGGTATCAAGGTGTTGAGCCTGTTCTTCATCGACCGCGTGGCCAACTATCGGGATTATGACGAATCAGGGCAGCCCGTGAAGGGTAAATTCGCCGAGGCTTTTGAAAAGGTGCTCAACGAGTTGGCACAGGAGGAGCGCTACCGGGAGCTGGATTGGCTCAAACTACCCGTTGAGCGGCTTCATAACGGCTATTTCGCCCAGGACAAAAAGGGCGTATTTAAGGACTCCAGTGAAACGCGCAGCACACAGGCAGATGATGAAGTATACAACCTGATTATGAAGGACAAGGAACGCCTGTTATCGCTCGACGAACCTTTACGTTTCATCTTCAGCCACTCGGCCTTGCGTGAAGGGTGGGACAGCCCCAATGTTTTCCAAATCTGCACGCTCAACGAAAGCATAAGTGTCGTGAAGAAGCGCCAGGAGATCGGCCGCGGTCTGCGTCTGCCGGTCGATCAGAATGGGTTGCGTGTCTTCGACGAATCGGTCAATAAACTCTTTGTCGTTGCGAACGAAAGCTATGAGGACTTTGCCCGCGCCCTTCAGACCGAGTACGAAGAGGACTGTGGCGTAACCTTCGGCAAAGTGCCGCTTACCGCTCTGGCCAGAATAACCCGGGTGGTGGACGGAGAAGAGAGACCCATCGGCCGGGAGGTTGCCGAGACCATCCGCACCGCGCTTGTGGAACAAAAAATGCTCGACTCTGAGGGACGTATTCAACCTGCATTTGACCCAAAACGGAAAGATTTCAAGATTGAATTGCCGGAAGAACACCGCGATCTTGCACCCGCGGTTGTTGACTTGCTGGCAGCATACCAGATCGAACGTCACATCCGCAAAGACCGGGATGAAGGGTCGAACCGTCTGCGCAAAGAAGTCCAGCTCAGCCCAGAGTTCCAGGCTCTCTGGGAACGGATCAAGCCCAAGACCACCTACCGCGTGGAGTTTGAGACGGAGGTATTAGTGCGGCGTGCGGTAGATGCTCTGAAACAAATGCAAAAAATCGATCCAGCCAGGATCTACGTGAGCGCTGGCCAGATCGGTGTGACCAAGGGAGGGGTGAGTGCCACTGCTATCAGCGTTGCAGAAGAGCAGGTTTCCTACGGTAGCCGTCCTATGCCTGATATTTTGGCCTATTTGCAGAATGAGACGGAACTGACTCGTTCTACCCTGGTTCGTATTCTAAAGGAATCGGGACGGCTCGCCGAGTTCTTCACTGATCCCCAGCGCTTCATGGATGGGGTTGCAGCGATCCTTAAGCATGAACTGCATCGCCTCCTTGTGGACGGCATTAAGTATGAGCGCATTCCGGGGTCAGGATCGGAAGCAGAGTGGCAAATGATGCTCTTCAAGAATGAAGAACTCATCAACTACCTAACAGCTCTTCAAGTTAAAAAGTCGGTGTATGAGTACGTCGTTTACGAGTCTGAGGTGGAACGGGAGTTCGCCCGCCGATTAGATGAACGCGAAGATATCAAACTCTTTGTGAAGCTACCTGGCTGGTTTGAGATCGACACCCCGGTGGGCAAATACAATCCCGACTGGGCCATCCTTAAGCATGATGATCAGACGCTCTACCTGGTGCGCGAGACCAAAGGCACCCGGGACTTCTTGAAATTGCGCACAATGGAGGCCGATAAGGTTCGTTGTGGGCAGAAACATTTTGAGCTTCTGGGAGTCCCCTTCGCCGTTGCAGTAACCGCGGATGAGGTTTAGGAAAGGAATAGTAATTGCATAGGTAGCAAGCATGCTGTAGCGGGTCGGACCAAGCTAACCATTTGAATCGTAAGTTTATATCGAGAAAAATAAGGGCAATGGGGGACTTAGTGGAAGCATGGACGGTACAAATCGTGCAAATGTGAAAGCAGGCTTACAGGTTTTAATTGTATTAAAGAAAGACCAGCATTCTGGAAAACTAACCGAAGGTATAGTGAAAGACATTCTGACGAAATCTCCTACTCACCCCCATGGTATTAAAGTCCGCTTAGAAAGTGGTGAAATTGGCCGGGTTAAAAAAATAATGTAAGGAATTTGGGGAATTCTGACTGCTGTGCATCAATCTTTCGTTCTATCTTCTCAGGCTTCTTTGCCATAATAAAACTTTATTCTATCAGCCTCTTACCCAAAGCTTTCCACGGGGCCGGGGTGGCATCCTGTTACAGGATTTCGACTTCCTCTAAGATGCGTTCTTTTGTTTCAAGCGGGGTATGATTCTTTTTGGCCTTTTCTACGATCTCCTTGCCCATTAAGGCGGCTCCGAGGGCTCCGGTGATCAGAGGGTCTTCAGGCACAAGAACTTTATGACCCAACTGTTCTGAAAGGGCTTTAATCAATCCTCTATTTTTAGCACCCCCACCAGTCACAATGACAGAATCTTCCACCCTTAACCGATTGGCCATTCGGCATATCCTGTCCGCCAGTGACTGATGGACTCCTGCGAGGAGGTCGGAGAGGGGAACGCCCTCTGCGAGACTGGCAGCCACCTCCTGTTGGGCATAGATGGTACAGATGTTGCTGATCTTCGCGGGATTCTGGCTTCTAAGAGAGAGGTTACCTACTTTATCCAGGGGGACTTCAAGAGTATCGGCAATCACCTCAATGAACCGACCGCTGCCGGCTGCACACTTATCATTCATCACAAAATCGATAACCTTCCCAGAGACGTCGACCTTTATTCCTTTCACATCCTGCCCGCCGATATCGATGATCGTCCTGGCTTCCTGAAAGAGATGGACAATCCCCCTCGCATGGCAGGTGATCTCTGTGAACTGTTTGTCGGCAAAAGGGACGTTAATTCTTCCGTAGCCTGTAGCGACAATGAAGGTGATTTCCTGAATAGAAAGGGCGGCTTGTTTCAACGCTTCTTCCATCACCCTGTTGGCCAACCGCCGCTGTTCCGGACCCGTGGGACCGATGACGGAGGCAACGATCCCTCCGTTCAGGATCACCACCTTCGTCATCGTTGAACCGATATCAATCCCTGCAAAATAGGAAGTCAATAGTATCTCTCAAAGGTTGAGGTTGAGGTTGAGGCTAAATACATTGGTTCATAAATTCGCTAACGTATTTTTTCTCTATGCCCCTAAGAGGTCTATACGCAACGACATTAATCACGGAAAGGGACGTCATTCCTGCGAAAGCAGGAATCCAGGAAAACACTGGATTCCGGGTCAAGCCCGGAATTACAAACTACACAGGACCTATTTATCGTCATGTATAACACGTTAGTGTATTTATGGAATCATGTACTAAGGTTAAGGAAAGAATAAATTTATTTCTAAATCTCTGAACCTCAACCTTGACCTTAACCTTCATCGCCGGATCAGGCCGCCCTGTTTGCCCCAATGGATTCCAGGGTTTCGATGAAGGCGTCAATTTTGTTTCTCGTATCGACCTCTGAATAAGAGGTGATATCGATGATATCGCTTTCCAGAATCAAGGAGGGCAGTTCTCTGTAAACCTTCTCCTTCTTTCCGTCTTTGCCGATCACATAGACAGGAATGGGTTTATAAATTTTTGACAGTTGATGCAACTGCCAGATGAGACCCACATGCCAGGTCCGGCATGAAAATGCCTCATGCATGACCACTCCGTCAATCTTATACTCTTCGATCCAGTTGATCAATCGTTCCACATCGGGTTCGGATCCTGGCCTCTTCTTCGCCCTGTCATACCAGAAGGTCCAATAACCAAGCCACCTCCATGCCAGGTGCTCGATCGGATCCTTTGTTTCGGGAATATCCATCTCATTGAGAGGAGCAACCATTCGGTAGGTGGTCTCTACGGGAAAGGATGCTCCCCTGCCATTGAAGTAATTGAAATCGTTCAGGGCATACCAGGCGGGCAACCCGCCTCCCCACATCAACCTGTACTTCTCGTTTTCAACCTCCCCTTCTCCTTTGGCGATTTTCTCCTCCAATTCCTTCTTAAGGTCCACAAAGAAATCATAAGCCTTCTGGGTTGCCATCATAAAGTTGATTGGAACCATGGTATTCATGGCATCTCCTGTCCCCATGGGGCAGGGCACGGCCCGCCGGAGTTTATAGGTCTCGTCAATCAAATTCCAGGTCCGATCGCTCAGATCCACCAGCTCCCTCAGCCGATCATAATCCATTTTCTTTTTCGTCTGCTCTTCGAGGAAGGTCACCAGCCCGCGCAACTGTTTGACGATATATTGATGGTAATAGCCTATGACCTCCCTGTGGTCACAATTCTCCTGGAAAAGGGGATAGGGAAGATCAATATTATAGATGGGGACATCCGGCATAAATTGCTGGGAAGCCTGATACCACTTGGATCTCGGATCACAGAGGATCTGACCGCTTGAGATCATGAAATCAGGCCTGACCTGCCCGCCCCAGGGTGCTTCCGGAGGCATCTGTCCCAGTTCTTCCCTCCACTGATCGAAACCGATCCCGCAAAGAGCATACGTGCATAATGAACGGGAGAGACCGAGCGATTCAGCTCTTTGAAGGAACCTCTCCGCATCCCTCTTCGCGCCGCAGATGCCGGCAAAGTTCTCTGTCCATACCGGGATCACATCGAGAGCCCTGAAGATCTCCTCGTGATGGCAGACGATGAAGGTATAGGCCACCTTCTGTTTTCCCTCAGCCTTTGCTTGCAGGGTCCCGGTGATAAACTCCTTCACCATGGGGCCAACGGAAGCAGCCGCCTTTGTGGCTGTCATCCTCTTCTTCGGTTTCGCCTCTTTCTGCTCCTCAGCCATGATTGAAACCTCCTAATTTATGAATTCCTATTGGCCGATCATCTCTAAAAAGGCCTGGATTCTCGTCTTAAGTTGACCGATCGTGCCAGAAGAATAAATATCCTCCAGATGGAGAAGGGGAACATTGAGGGATTGATAGTAGGCCTTTCGCGCAGGAACCTCAAAGCCGAAAGGGTCACAATACTTGTAGACATAGAGAATCGCTCCATCCACCTTGAACTCTCTCGCATAGGTTCCGACATCACCAAACCGGTTTGCAATATCTCCCTCAAAAGTGCCCGCCCTGTTCGCCCTGTAGGTTTTGGGGCAATTGATCTTATCCAGATAACGATGGGCCAGTGCATGGATGGGATCTCCACCCACGTCCGTCTTCGGAAAATGATCCCTGGCTCCATTACAGATCGCATCGGCCACCACATTGCCTCCCAGTTCTTCCACAAGCTTGATCAATTCGATATTGTCAAGACAGGCGCCATCAATGAAAATCCTTGGCCCTTTCTTGAGGGGAGATTTCCCTCTTCCCTTCACCTCTGTTAGAATCTGATCGAACAGACCATTGGATTCTTCGATGGGCAGGCTCGATCCGGCAGTGAGGGCCATCGTCAATTCGGTTCCGGAGATGATGGGCGGGTCAGCCTTTCTCAACTCATAGAGGGCCCTCACCTTATCCCTGTTTTCATTATGGACCCGGATGGCTTGCCTCAGATGCTCTTCGGTGATCGCCTTTCCGGTAAACTTTTCCAGACTCTTTCTGAAGGTGTCTAACTCTGCATCGAAGAACTCAAAGGACGATTCATCACAGACGTTCGGGATGTTGACAAAGTGGAAATAGGAGAAAGGCAGTCCATAACTCCAGGCGCTGAAACTTCGCACCATGCTGTCACATCCATGAGGGATCACCAGGCCAGAGAGAAAGTCGTATTTCCCTTTTACCGAGAGGTCGAAGATACTGCGATAGTATGGACATACGATCGTTTCGAGGAGTGTATCTCCCCGGGTAATAGGCTCATGGACACTTCCTCTCACCCGAAAAGGGATGCACCCGGAGGCAGTAATGATTTCAAGGGGAACAAGGGAACAGACATAGCCAATGAACTGTTTCCCTTCACCTTTCAGTTCCTTCGCCCTGAGCCCGTAATCGTTATAATAATTTTTTACTGTATCGAAAACGTTGCTCTCTTTATCAATCATAAAGTTTCTCCTTACTTGAATGTCATCCTGAACTTGTTGATTCACATTTGTTCATCACTTCGTGCCAGGATCTATGGGTTATCTAAAATGAGAGATGCTGAAATAAATTCAGCATGACACTCAGCATTGACTTCAAGTGGAATATACCTGATTCAGTTTCTGGTTTCAATTTTATCTCTTTAAACTCTCCCGGGCGATGAGCGCGGCTCCCAGGGCCGCGGTCATATGGGGATTGGGTGGGATAAGAATATCGTGCCCTCTGATCTCTTTTAAGGCTTGAACAAGGCCTGCATCCCTTGCTCCGCCTCCTACCATGGCTACATCCTGCTCCACACCTATTCTCTCGGCCAGGCTGTTGATCTGAGCCGCAAGGGCTCTGTGCAGACCTGCCAGAAGGTCTTCTTTTGTGACTTCTTGTGAGAGTCGGGAGATCGCCTCCGTTTCCGCGAAAACGGCGCATCCGGTGTTAAACTCGACTCTCTTTTTTGATTTTAAAGATAACTCACCAATCTCATCCACCTTGACCTGAAGAACCTTGGCAATGACCTGAAGAATCCTACCGCTTCCTCCCGCGCACTTACCGCTCAATATAAAGCTGTGCACACTTCCATTCCCATCCGTGCGGAGGACCTTTGTATAGAGGTCCCCAATATCAATGACGGTCCTCACCGTGGGAAGCAGAGAAGAGATACCCTTCGCAAGGCAGACGATATCCGATTTGATTTCATCTGCGAAGATGACCAGTTTGGACCCATATCCTGTGGCGACCGTCCTTGAGATATTATCTGCTGACCTCCCGGCCTGAGAAAGTAACTCCTCTCTTATCTTTTCAGCTGTCAGCTTGAAATCTCCTCCGGAGGCGCACTCACAAGACCCAAGAGGGCCCTGATCACCGAGGGCAACCCCTTTGGATTGGGCCGAACCAATATCGATCCCTAATACGAAAGACATACTCCCCCTTCAAACATAACGAATAACAGTGAATTCATCGAATGATTTGCCAAATTCGGTGTCTTTCGCGCCATTCATATATATAAATAACATAAATTCCAACTCCCCCCAAACGAATAAAAAAGGCGAACCGACTTTTTCGTTGCCCGTTCGCCTTCCACTTTCTACTTTCCACCCCCTACTTTCTACCTTCTACTTTCTATTTAATCTTAAACGCTTCTTCCATTCCGATATACTTCTTTCTCAGTTTCGGCTTCTCGATCTTTCCGGTGGGATTGCGGGGGACTTCACCAAAGAAGATCTTTCGGGGTCGCTTATATTTCGGAAACGACTCACAAAATCTCAAGACCTCCTCCTCGGTGAGGGTTTTGCCCGGGACAACTTCCACAATCACGCCAACGACCTCTCCCAGACGCTCATCCGGTAAACCGATGGCAGCCACATCCTTGACGCCCGGCAGGGTGTGGAGGAAGTCCTCCACCTCCACGGGAAAGACATTTTCACCTCCGCAGATGATGAGGTCCTTCTTGCGATCGACCAGATAGATAAAATCATCCTCATCCACTCTTCCCATATCACCGGTGTAGAGCCATCCATTCCTGAGCGCCTTCGCGGTGGCTTCGGGGTTTTTATAATATTCCCTCATCACGCCATCCCCGCGGAGGACTAATTCTCCCACATCTCCCTTCTTCACATCATTCCCTTCTTCGTCCACGATACGGGTTTCCCAGTTGAATCCGGGAAGACCGATGGCTCCGACCTTATGTTGATTCTCAATCCCGAGGTGGACGCAGCCAGGGCCGGTCGATTCGCTCAGACCATAGGTGGTATCATAGGCCATATTGGGAAAATACTCCTTCCAGTGTTTGACGAGTGAGGGAGGAACAGGCTGGGCGCCAATATGCATAAGCCTCCACTGTTTGAGATCATAATCCTTTAATTTAATCTCTCCACTATCCAGTTTTAGAAGGATGTCCTGGGCCCATGGGACAAGCAGCCAAACGATCGTACCCTTTTCTTTGCTGACCGCTTCAAGAACCCATTCGGGTGAAATCCCCTTTAAGATGACCGCTTGTCCTCCCACAATGAAACTTCCGAACCAGTGCATCTTCGCTCCGGTATGATAAAGAGGGGGGATCAGAATAAAATTGTCTTTCCTGGTCTGATAATGATGGGCATTCTCTGTGATGCAGGCACAGATCATATTCTTGTGGGTCAAGAGAATGGGTTTCGGTTGGCCTGTTGTGCCGGAGGTGAAGTAGAGACCGCAGGGATCATCGTGGTTGATGTGAACATTTGAAGGAGTGGAGGGAGCCTTCTCAAGAAGCCGTTCAAAGGGTTTCGCATAGCTCGGCAACTCCTTGCCGACAAAGATATAGTCTTTCACCGTGGGGAGTTCGTCCTTGATTCCGGTCACCCGTTCACTGAACTCCTCACTGAAGACCATACATTGGGGCTCTGCCACTTCGCAACAGTACTTAATATCACTCCCTGAAAAACGGAAATTAAGAGGTACGGCCCATGCCCCCGTGCGGATGATGCCGAAATAGGCGATGAGCCATTCCAGAGAATTCATCATGAGGTGGACGACCTTATCGCCCTTCTTGATTCCTCTCTGCATCAGGGCATTGGCAAACCGGTTGGCCTGTTCATCGAACTGTTTCCAGGTAATCTCTCTTCTTTTCCCTTCCGCAGGAACTCTCTCAATGAGAGCCACATCATTGGGATACAACCTCGCATTTCTGGCTAAGATCTCCCCAATGTGGATGTCTAAATTCCCCATAAGAACCTCCTACGGTAAGATTGGAATAATGGAATAGCGGAATAATGGATTGATGGGTTAATTTCCTTGAGAGTGTTTCATTCGGAAGCCGTTCCGGTCAAAGTTTGAGGAGAAACATTTTTTCCTCTAACCTCGAGTCCCGTTTTACCGGGACGTTCCTTTAGCCTCCATCCATGCTATAGCCAGCGTTTACGCCGTTTGTAGGATTTGACGTCTTTATACGATTTTAATGCCCCTGAACTCACTGTTCCGAGATAGAATTCCTTCACGTCCGGATTTTCCCTCAGATGGGCTGCCGCATCTTCCATCATAATCTTGCCGTTCTCCATCACATACCCATAGGTGGCAATCTGAAGGGCCATGTTGGCATTCTGTTCCACCAGCATGATCGTCGTCCCCTGCTCCTCATTGATCTTCTTGATGATCTCAAAAATCTCTCTCACCAGGAATGGCGCCAAACCCAGGGAAGGCTCATCCAGTAGTAGCAGTTTGGGTTGTGCCATCAGAGCCCGACCCATGACGAGCATTTGCAATTCACCGCCGCTGCAGTATCCTGCCAGCCTGTTTTTCCGGGCCACCAATGGCGGAAAATAGTGATAGACCAGTTCGAGGTCCTTCTTATAGGGTTTGCCCCACCGTGTGGCTGTTCCCACCCGGAGGTTTTCTTCAACAGTCAATAATTTAAACGGCTGACGTCCCTCCATCACCTGAATGATTCCCAATCGTGTAATCTGCTCCGGAGATGAATTTTGAATGGAATGGCCTTCATAAAGGATCGATCCCTCGGTCACTTTTCCATTCTCTGGCTTGAGAAGCCCTGAAATGGCTTTCAAGGTCGTCGTCTTGCCTGCGCCATTGCTGCCTAACAGTGAAACAATCTGCTTCTTCCTCACCACCAAGGAGACGCCTTTGAGCACCTGGATGACATCCGAGTAGACGACGCTGATATTATTAAGTTGAAGTAATAGGTTGTCTTCCATATCTGCCTCGTAGGGTAGTAAGGATCGTTCCCCGAACGAATCGGTTTTGGGGGCTATCTGTGTAATCTTTTTTTCCAATCTGTGTAATCATTTTTAATAAGAAAATGGCCAGAGCCTGAAACTGGACCGAATGATACGCCACACCTCTGCCAATCCTCGTGGTTCAAAAATGATGAAGAGCACAATGGCCAGTCCAAAGACGAATTCACGAAGGGGTGCAATGGTCAGGGCAATGCCTGCAAGGGCTGGGAGGTTCATGAAGAACTCCGATGCATGACTCAATGTCTCATTAAGCATGGTGATAAAAATGGCGCCGAATACGCTACCCGTGAGGCTTCCCAGGCCGCCGATGATGATCATGGCGATAAATTCGACGGAGAGGAATAGGGTAAATGGGTCAGGAGTAATGCTGGCTAAATAGTGTGCCCAGAGGGCGCCGGCAAATCCGGCATAAAAGGAACTGACCGCAAAAGCGAGCAGTTTATATCGAAAGATGGGGATTCCCATGCCCTCGGCTGCCCGGTCATTGTCCCGAATGGCGATAAAAGCCCGGCCATACCGTGTCCGGAGAAGGTTCTTCGCAATCCAGAGCATTGCCACGAGACAGACAAATACCACATAGAAATAGGCCTGGTCGCTCTTGAGGCTCAAACCGAAGAGCGTCGCCCTCGGAAGAATGATCCCCATGGACCCACCGGTGAGGCTCTCCCAGTTCACAAAGAGGAATTGGAGGATAAACTGGCCTGCCAGGGTCGCAATGGTCAGGTACAGATGTTTGAGACGGGCAGATGGAAGGCCGAATATCAAACCCACCATCGCTGTTATCATTCCTGCGGAAAGCACCGAAAGATAGAATGGGAAACCTACCTTGGTGGTGAGGATGGCAGCGGCATAGCCTCCCACACCGAAGAAGGCTCCGTGACCGAGAGAGATCTGACCTGTGAATCCGATAAGGAGGTTAAGGCCTACGGCAGCAATAGCAAATATCCCGATGTGATTGATCACATAAAGGACGTAATTACTGCTGATTAAAGGAATTCCAACAAAAAGAACGAGGAGTCCGATCAACAACGAGAGCCTGCCGAAATCGGTCTCAAAGATGGTCAGCTCCTCTTCGTATCTCTCTTTATAGTTCCCGCAGGGATGAAATTTCAGCTTTCTCATTCTGCCTCCAAACCGCTAAATGATTCGCAATAGGAGCACTTCGTTTGAGGATCGCTTCGCTTAAGGCAAAAATCTTTTGCCCCTGCCGCAGGAACCTCAAGTCCCGTTTAGCGGGACGCTCCTCCAACGATGTTATTCTTTTATACACGTTCAATCTCCACCAGACCGAAAAGTCCGTAGGGTTTCACCAGTAAGATAAGGACCAGGACAATATAAGGGACTACTTCTCGAAGGGATGTTGAAATATATCCTCCCGTAAAGGTCTCTAAAAGTCCAATGATAATACCGCCGATGATGGCCCCGCCGATGCTCTCCAGGCCGCCGAGGATGACGACCGGAAAGACCTTGAGGCCGATAATGCTGGTGCTGTGTACATTGACGCCGCTAATAATTCCGAGAATGATTCCGCTCATGGCACATACCAAGGCAGCAATCGCCCAGGAGAGGGCAAAGACCCTCCTTACATGAACGCCCAAGGAGAGGGCAGCGGGCTGATTGTCAGCGACCGACCTCATATAAATCCCCTGGGAGGAGTACTTGAAGAAAAGGCCAAAAAGGAGAAGAAAAATAATACTGATGACGAAGGTAGCCACATAGACCGGTGGGATGTTAATGTTTCCCAATCGAATCGATAGATCGGCCGGCAGGAACACAGGGTAGGCAAACAGATTCCCTCCGAAAATAAAGAGCATCAATCCCTTGAACATGGCGGCAAGCCCAACCGTAAGCATGATCACCAGGATCAGGGATTCGCCAATCAGGGGCCGAAGAAAGAGCCGCTCGATAATAAAGCCCATGGCAAAGCTTCCTGCAAGGGTCAATATAAATGCGATGGGAATCGGTAATTTCAACCACGAAGAAAGGACCAGAAAGAAGAAGGCCCCCATGGCGAGGAGATCCCCATGAGCGAAATTGAGGACGCTCGAGGACTTAAAAATCATGACAAACCCAAGGGCGGCAAGAGCATAAAGAAAGCCTACGGAGAGCCCCTGTATCAAGAGATGAAAAAAGAATTCCATGAAAAACCTCCCATAGGAATAAATTCCAAACACCAAGCACCAATAACCAAATAATTTCCAATACCCAATACCCAAAGTTAATTTTTAAAAATCATTGTTGGGTGATTGGAATTTGGTCATTGGTTATTATTTGGATCTTGCCTGCCTGCCGCAGGCAGGGAATTTGGTTATTGGAATTTTTCGTTTCGGTCCTCCTATTCGACCGTCAATATCTTCACCTTCGTTTCAATCGTTCCCACCTGTCCGTCCCGGTAGCGGACCTTACCTGTCACCTCTAATTCCTTCTGGTCACTATACATCGCTTCAATGAGATTGATATATTGTTCATAGACAAACTTCCTGCGCACCTTTCCGGTTCGGGTCAATTCTTCATCGTCGGCATCGAGCAGTTTGTAAAGGAGAATGATCTTTTTAAGCCTCATCGGTTTGGGCAATTGAGTATTGACCTGGCGAATCTCCCCGAGGATCAGTTCCTCAACAGCCGGTTGCTGGGAAAGGTCGTTATAAGTGGTGTAGGGGAGCATCCGGTTCTCTGCCCAACTTCCCACATTCCCAAAATCGATATTGATGAATCCCGTGATATAGTCACGGTCTTCACCCCAGACTACGGCTTCTTTGATATAGGGACTGAATTTGAGTCTTGTTTCGATAAAGTCCGAAGAAATGGCTTCTCCTGCTTTGGTCCGCATGATCTCTTCCTTGCGGCCGATGATGAGGAGATGTCCATCGTCATCAATATAGCCTGCATCTCCTGTGTGAAGCCAGCCATCGCGAAGAGCCTTTTTCGTGGCCTCTTCATCCTGGTAATAACCGACAAAACAGGAGGGGGTTTTAACCAGCACCTCCTGATCTTCGGCAATCTTAACCTCTGTCCGTGGAAGGGGTTTCCCAACCGACTCCGGCTTGACCTCTCCATCCGGCTGAACCTGGAATACTCCGCCGCCTTCGGTAAGACCATAGGCATGCTTGAGATTTAACCCTTTCGCCCTGAAGAAACGGATGACATCCGGACTGATGGGATGTCCGCCTGTGACAGCAGCGCGAATCTGTCCGCAGCCCACCCGGTCCAAGAGAGGGCGATAGACGATCCTCGAAAAGAGCCGGTGGAGTAAGGTTAAATAAGAAGGAACGGGTTCTTTTTTAGATTCGCGGTCCACCACTGCCCCGCCGATCTTTTCGCCTAAAACAAAAAGTTTTCGATTGACCCATCCTGCATCCGCGATCTTCACCCTGATCTTTGAGGCCAGATCCTCCCAGAATCGTGAAGAGGTGATGATGATGACCGGTCCGATTTCTCGGAAATCTTCGGCCTGGGTTTCTAATGTTTCAGGGAAGTTCATGGCCATCCCGGTGAGGGGGGAGACGCCCATTCCCCACATCTGATCCACAATCCATGCGGTCGGGGTGATGGAAATCCAGTTGTCACCAATGCCAATCGGGGCGGTCTCGATCCATTTCCTGGCGATCTCAGTAAAACTCTGATGCGAAATCATCGCCAGCTTCGGAATCCCAGTCGTTCCGGAGGTCATGATCATCAAGGCCACCTCATTCGGTTTTCCTTTCCATAACTCCTCTTGAAAAAGATTCGGTTGCTTCTTGTCTAACTCCTCGCCCAGTTTCAGAAGCTCCTGAAAACTCATCAGCCATGGATTGCCGGCATAAGTCCTCATCCCTGTCGGATCAATGTAGATGACTTTCCGGATGTGAGGGAGTTCCTGCTTGCACTCCAGGAGTTTATCGACCTGCTCCTGGTCCTGGACAACGGCAAAGGTTGCCTGAATCCTGTTGAGCATCACGGTCAGCTCCTTTGCGACCGATGAGGTAAACATATTGACCGTGATGGCGCCCAGGGCCTGGGCGCCCAGTTCGCCGAACAACCATTCCGGATGGTTGTTTACAATGAGACCGATATTTTCGCCCCGCTTGAGACCGAGGGTAAAAAGGCCCAGAGCGACATGTTTGGTGAAACGGAGATAATCCTCCCAGGTATAGGCAAGCCATATTCCGAACATCTTCTCGCGGATGGCAATCTGATCTGAACCCAGTCGCTCTGCCTGTTTGGTCAAAATCTGCGGCAATGTCAATTGGGCTAAGGATTGAACCGCCCCTTCGTCGAAACGTTTTGTTTTATTAACTTCCATATAGACATACTCCAAGATGGAATCATGGAATGCTGGAAAGAATTTTACTTGGAATGGTGGAATATAGGAATGATGGAATAATGGGAAAATCATTTCCTTCTTAACCCAATATTCCAGTGTTCCACTATTCCATTATTCCATTTTTTTGCATCATTCCATTCATCCAATATTCCGATTAGAACTTGGTGGTCTCACCCAGATAGGCTTTAATCACTTCGGGGTGATTTTGAATCACCTCCGGTGTGCCTTCTGCGATCTTCTCCCCGAAGTTTAAAACCATGATGCGCTGGGAGACACTCATCACGACGGACATGTCATGCTCCACCAGGATCATCGTCTGGCCCCAAGCTGAGTTTAACTCCAGAAGAAACCGGACCATATCTTCCTTTTCCTCCAGCGTCATTCCGGCAAAGGGTTCATCTAAAACTAACAGTTTGGGTTCTAAAGCCAAAGCCCGACCCAGCTCTACTCTCTTTCGCAATCCATAAGGCAGAGAGGCTACCAGTTTTTTCCGGATGGGCTGCATCTCCAGAAAATCGATCAACTCCTCCAGAACTCGCCGATGACGGACCTCTTCCTTCCGGACCGATGAGGAAAAGACAGAGGCCAGGCCAAAACCATAATTGCAGTAGAGATGCCGGGCAAGAAGCATATTGGAGAGCACGGTCATGCCCGGGAAGAGTTCAATATTCTGATACGTCCTCCCGATACCCTTTTTTGTGATCTCGTGAGGGTGGTGGCCCATGATCTCCTGATCGTTAAAGAGGATCTTTCCTCTCTGAGGTTTGTAATAACCCGTGATACTGTTCATCAAACTCGTCTTTCCAGCGCCATTGGGTCCGATGACGCTGACAAACTCTCCTGTATGGACCGTGAGGCTAACATCATGGATCGCCATCACCCCCCCAAAGCTGAGAGTTACGTTCTGGACCTCCAGATCAGCCCGCTTCTCCGCGGGCTGATCTGAGGCAAAGATTCTCGGCTGTCCTCGAAATGCCTTCATCGTTCTTCCTTTTTACCCCGTTAGAAATGTAACCCCGCTGTTCTGCAGTCGGGTTTACATTTCAGATTAATTCCGCCTGCCTGCCGGTAGGCAGGGCGGGGTTTAATGCCCTGCTGGAATTTCTAACGGGGGTTACATTTCAGATTTAACTCTATTTTTTGGGCGCCCTTAAAACCTTTAACTCTCCCTTACCGGGGGCAAAGTAATTGGTCATGGGCGTATAAGTAGTATCTTCATGAACCTGAACAATCCTTGTCTGAGAGGACCCTTCGTGTTTATCCTTGGCATAGCTGATATTGGGGACGAGCCCGCCGAAATCTTCGTTCTTGAAAGTCTCCATGGCTTTGTTGATTGTCTCCGCATTGATCTTCCCGTACAATCCAGAGGCCCGGTGAGCGGCTCGCTCCATGACCATCCCGATGACAACGCCTTCCCAGTAAGAGGTATCATACTTATCCACAGACTTATACTTCTTCATGAGGTCGTCCATTAACTGCATCCCCCATATCTTATCCCCGGGAAGGGTTCCACAGAAGCTCATGAAGAGACGGTCCCGGACCAGACCCTTGCCAAGTTTAAAGAAATCGGCATCGGTGATCGTCCAGGTCCCGAAAATGGGGCCTTTAAAATCCACGCGATCCGTGGCGGTCAGGGCTCTGATCACCGCCTCGGGGAGCATCTGAACAGAGATATATTCCGCACCCTTTCCTTTTAACCGAAGCACCTCTGTGGAGATGTCGATCGTGGCCATCGGGAATTCCTCGATGCCGACGATGTTGATATTATTCTTTCCAGCGTAGTCTTTGCTTGGATCATGAATCGATTTCCCGAAAGCGGTATTGTAAGTCAACAGACCCACTTTGGGAGCATCCTTTCCTTTATGGATCGCCTTAATATACTCTAACACAGCATGGGAATCCATAACATAACTCCCAAAGGGTAAATAGATGTAGTCAACAGGCGGGGCCAGAATTCCCTGGAAGGTCGAGAAGACAACCGTGGGAATCTTATGCTCCTGTATAATGGGTTTAATCATAATGCTTGTTCCGGCATCCCAGTTGGCGATCATGTCCACCTTCTCCTCGCAGAACTTCTTAACCAGTTTCACTCCTTCCGGGGGTTTGAACGCATGGTCAACAACGGTCAATTCGATTTTTCTTCCTCCAACCCCCCCCTTTACTTCATTGACATGACGAATATAGTCGGTAATACCCTTGGCATGATACTGGCCCCAGGTCGAGGCTGGGCCGGTGAGATTGATGACTGCGCCAAACCTAACGGGCTGAGTCAAACCATTCATTGGCAAACCAATACAAATCACTCCAATCATAATGGCAAAGATAAATAATTTTTTCATCATTTTCCCCTTTCTTTCCTGGATAAAATTTCCCGTCTCACTTCTGCCTATGCTTTCATGCAATAGGCAAACATCTTCTCCATCCATTCGTTAAGACCTTGACTGAACCACCCCCTTTCTTAATCGGAATGCCTTTTGTACATCATAAGAATTTCGACATTTTTAACAGGGCGAAGCCATTTTACACATCTAAAAATTAATTGCAAGTAAAATATTTCACATCCTTACGAAAGGCTTTTTCGTGAGTGATTTCAATCCAATTTTGAATGATTCCCGTATCAAAAAAGGCCGATATCTGAAGTCCATCTCCAGATAGCGGCCCGACTATCCAACCTTCTTAACCTCCAGAAATAAAAGGACATATCTCTGAACCCGAAAAGAGAATATCTAAAAATATATCAAATGTCAAGGAGTTTCGGCAGGCGAAATGCAGGGTTCCTTAGCCCAGATGTTGCATAAACCTTTGGCCAAACGGGCATGGGCAAGCCGTTCGGAAAGGCTTCGAGGCGAACCTTTTCCCGGATCAACACTTTTGTTTCCTCCCCCTGCCGGAATTCACTTTTAATGCAATCCTCCGTTTCCCATAAGAATCCAAATGAACCGCCTTTTGAAGCCTTGAAGAGCGGTTTGCCTATGCCCGTTTTTACAACTGGCGGGTTAATTCAACCGAACGGAGACCACCTTTGAGACGCCTGGGGTCTCCATGGTAATCCCGTAGAGGGTGTTGGCCATCTCCATCGTCTTCTTGTTGTGGGTGATGAGAATGAACTGGGAGGTCTTTGAGAATTCCCTGACCACTTCAATGAAACGGTTGATGTTCGCATCATCCAGCGGTGCATCCATCTCATCGAGCAGGCAGAAGGGCGTGGGTCTGATCATGAAGAGTCCGAAGAGTAAAGCGGTTGCCACCAGGGCCTTCTCCCCTCCGGAGAGAAGATCGATGTTCTGGAGTTTCTTGCCCGGTGGTTGGGCCATGATATCCACGCCAGAGGTGGATGGGTCCTGTTCATCCATAAGGATCAGGCTGGCCTGCCCACCCTTAAAGAGCCGGGCGAAGACCTCTTTGAACTTCTCGTTGACAAGTTGAAAGGTCTCTAAGAACCGCTTCGTCGTCGTCCGGTTGATCCGGACGATCGCTTTCTTAAGCGTATCGAGCGCCTGTTGAAGGTCGTTCTGCTGCTCTGTGAGGAAGTCGTGCCGCCGTTTCAATTCCTGATACTCCTCAAGGGCGAGGAGGTTGACCTCTCCGAATCCCTCCAGACCAGCCTTCAGCTCCGCAAGCCGCTTCGACCCCTCCTCCCTTGAAAATTCCTCGGGAACCATTCCGATGGATGTCGAAAGGGTGGCTCCATAACGCTCTCTCATCGAATCCTGCAGATGCTGGAGTTTCAATTGAACCTCTGAAACCCGAATCTCCTCCCCATGACTCTTCTGCCGGATATCTTCCAGCTCCTGACGGAGATATCTCGAAGAGGCCTCTGCCTCTTTCCATTGATTCGAGAGCGCCTCCACCTTCTCTCTCTGATGGGAAAGACCTTCTCCATTCAACCGGTGGTTTTCCACCAGCCCTTCCAACTCTTTTTCCCTCTGATCGATTCTTTCACGAAGCGAACCCTTCTCCTCCCTCGAGGCCCTGATCCCCTTCACTCTATGAATCACCTGCTCACGCAGTGTTCTGATATTCTCGGAGAGGTTGAGAATCTGCATCTCCATCCCTCTCTGCTTCTCCACGATGGAGGCCAGATAGACCTTCTTCTCCGTGATCCTTCCTCCTAATTCTTCGGTCCCCTCCCTTACCTCCTCCACCGTCTTCTTCAGGGACTGAAGCTCCTCCTCCTTCTCCTTTCTTGCGGCCTCCTCTCTCTCCATTTGATCCAGGACCGTCTTCGTCTCCTCTTCAATTTCCTTTGCCTCCCCTCTGAGCTCCTCTCCTTCGAACCGGAGGAGATCGGCCCTTTGATGGAATTGTGAGATCTCCTTTCTTACCCCTTCCAGATCCCGGTCCTGATGGAGGAGTTCAATCTCCTTCTCCTGAATCTCTCTCTTCCTATTCTCCAGCCGGACTTCTCTCTCAAGGATCTCCCGATGAAGGCGCTCTTCCTCCTCAAGGGCTTTACTGCACTTCTGCTCCTCTTGTTCAATCTTTTTCTCCAACTCCCTGATCTCCCGCCTTCTCTCCAGGATGCCAAGGCCCTGATCACGGCTTCCTCCGGAGATCACCCCTGTCCGTTCCACCACCTCCCCTTCCAGGGTGACAAGGGTTTCAAATGCTCCTTCTTGCTTCATCCAGTTGAGCGCCTTCTCCAGATGATCGACCACACCGACATCCCCGATCAGAAATTCTGCGATGGCCGAAAATCCTTCCTTCACCTTGACGAACCGCATCAGAGACGCTGGTCCTTCTTCCAACTCCAATGGTGAAGACTGTTGCTTCTGTTTCTTGCCGCTTACTCCTACGGGAATGAAGCTTCCTCGACCCAGGGACTCCTTTTTGAGGATTTCGATGGCGCCCATCGCCCCACCCTCATCCGCCACCATCAGGTATTGCAACCGCTGTCCCAAGACGGCCTCGAGTGGAATCTCGTATGGAGGTTCGGGTTCCAGGATGTCGGCCACCACCCCAATGATCCGATCCCATTGCTCCTGCCCCTCTCTTTTTTTGAAGAGAAGAGACTTCACTCCCTTTTCAAACCCTTCATAATTCTCCTGAAGTTCTTTTAAGGAGAGATATCGAGACCGGTCCTGCCTCAGCTTCTCTTCGAACTCAAATCGTTCGGATTGTCTTATTCGAAAGACCTCCCTCAATCTTTCAAGTTCTCCTGCCCACCTCTCCTTCTCCTCCTGGAGCGCACTCTGGATGGAGAGATTGACCTCTCTCTCCTTCTCAACTCTCGATAAGGTCTCTTCCAACCGGGACAGTCCTGTTCTCACCTCTTCGGACTCTTTTTCGTGGGACCGAATCCGTTTCTGAAGATCCTCCCTTCTTTCCTCAAGGTGGGATTGACGGTTTCTGAGAGAGGTGATCCGGGTCAGCGTGTCGATCAATCTCCCTTTCTCCGCTTCTAATTGTTCTGAAACTTCCCGGTAGGTTCCCCTGAACTCGTTGTAGAGAACCTCCCATTCTTTCACGATCTCTTCATTCTCGCGGCTCCCCTTCTCCAGCTCCTTCCTGTTCTGTTCCGTTCTCCTCCGTTCTCTCCGGGTCTCTCTCCAGGATTGAAACCCTTTTCCGATCTCTTCCAGCATCTGGGCCTCCTGCCTCTGAAGGCCCTCTTTCTCCCTCCTGAAGAATTCAACCTCGTTCTCCATCTTCTGAATCCTCTGATTCAGATCGTAAAGCTCCTGCTGGAGAGTGCGGAGTCTCTCTTCTTCCTCCAGACTTCTCAGTCTCATCCCTTCGACCGATGCCTCTCTCTCCGCCATCTGAGCGGAGATCACAGCCTCCCTCTCCCGGAGGGCTTTTAGATAACCCCTGGCCGCCTCCCCTTTTTCCGAAAGTTCGCCATATTCCTGAAGGGCGAAGCGGAGCTCGATCTCCCGGACTTCCTTTCGCATCGCCTTATATTCCTCCGCCCGCTTCACCTGCCGTTCCAGAGTGACGATCTGCCGTTTCACTTCTGAGATGATGTCATGAATCCTCAGAAGGTTCTGCTGGGTCGCATCCATCTTCATCAGGGCCAGTCTCTTCCGTTCCTTATACTTTGCAATCCCCCCCGCTTCTTCGATTAAAAAACGCCGGTCCTGGGGATTGGCATTGATGAGATGTTCCACCCGGCCCTGTTCAACAATCGAGTATCCGTTCACGCCGATCCCCGTATCGAGGAAGAGATCGATGATGTCTCTCAGCCGGCAGGGAGTCCGGTTGATCAGGAATTCACTCTCTCCGGATCGGAAGAGCCTGCGGGTGATGGTGATCTCACTATACTGCTGGAATTCGATGGGAGCTGACCCATCCTCATTGGAGAAGCTGAGGCTCACCTCCGCCATCCCCAGGGGTTTTCTTCCGTCCGTTCCCCCGAAAATGACATCCTCCATCAACTTTCCCCGCAAATGTTTGGCGCTTCGTTCGCCAATGGCCCAGAGGATGGCATCGACGACGTTTGACTTCCCACAGCCGTTCGGCCCTACGATCGTCGTCACCCCTTCCGGAAAGGAGAGATGGAGCCGGTCCACAAAGGATTTGAATCCGGTCATCTCAAGCGATTTGAGTTTCATAAAATCATCCCTGGCTATGCATTTAACTAATCATACTACATCAAGTCAAACTCCAATAACCAAATCACAATAACCAGATAATGCCCAAATTCCAATGACCGAAGGGCCCCTCACCCTTCCCCTCTCCACGGGAGACTGTGTCGTAATCCCATTTTGATGGTAGCCGCAGGCTTTAGCCTGCGTTCAACTCATCGATTTTATTGAAACTGCCCGCAACCTAAGGGTTGCGACTACCAATTACGACACAGTCTCCGGAGGGGAGAGGGGATTTTTTCTTTTGGTGATTGAGAAATTGGTTATTATTTGGTTATTGGCCTGCCTGCGCGAAGTCCCGCCCTGCGGGACGAAGGCAGGGGCTTGGTTATTGATTATTTCGCCCTAGTAAATTACCCCGCAGCAGAGCTGCGGGGCATTAAAAATCAAAACTCAACTGCTCGTGGTGCTGATACTTTATGTATCGACGTATGACGTCTGAGGTTACCTTGTCCCCAACAGACCGAACAAAAT
>Ga0214473_10000423_pt1 | contig 59893 bp, 60 predicted proteins | sample RVTome_7_FD_203509 | JGI IMG/M metagenome (GOLD analysis project Ga0214473, IMG submission 203509) | Soil microbial communities from uranium-contaminated site in the Upper Colorado River Basin, Wyoming, United States - RVT98D197 | ecosystem: Environmental > Terrestrial > Soil > Contaminated >... | reverse complement strand
GGGACATACCCGATAGCTGGGATTTCCGGATGTATGTGAATATCGGTATTCGCCAGTGCGAACTGATAATGCGAGGGATAGACTCGAGTGGTCCATCGGTAGTCGGACTGAGACCAACCCAACGAACGCATCAGTGAACTCCATTCCCAGACATCGGAAGCGATAACGACTTCAGCGTCCAGCTCGCGACAAACGTGAGCTGGCAGGACACACGAAAAGCCGCCGTCCTTGAGCTGCAAGCCTTCGCGAGCTACGGGCCGGCGGAGTAGGCGCAAGGCGCAACTCGCACTGATTGCGGATGGAAGTGGCCCACTCGTAATCGTGTGTGGTTGCTTTAGTGGCACGATAGTCGCAACTGCTGCAAAGCGAGTTTCAAGGTGTTCGAACGTTGCCGGGAGATATTCAGCAGAGAATCGCTCCAATGTTTTTCCATGCAACAGACGGGGCCAGAATATGGACCGAGCCATGTCAGCCATTTCTCGCCAGTTCATTCCAGCTGCGAATGCCGCGCCGATGATGCTGCCTACGCTTGTTCCCGCCACTACCGCAGGTTTGATTCCCACTTCACCTAAGGCTTTGATAACGCCGATGTGCGCGAGCCCGCGCACAGCGCCGCCACTGAGCGCCAGGCCTACGCGTTTGTTTTGAAGTGAGTCGAGAACGTTTTCCATGTCGAGCAATTATCACATTGACCAGCAGGAACCCAAAACCGATATCCAACCGGCCCATGTTCGGCTTGAGTGTATTTTCCGGTTATTGCCCCGGGCCGAGAGACCAAAGAACAGGGATCTTGGCCGAAATGTTTTGACGCGCACACTCGACGCGGCGTTTGCTTTGGTCCGCAAATATCTACCGCCAATTCATTGGCTTTTTGCGGCAATGACCGCAACGGTCCTGTTTCTTTATGTTCAAATCGTCGCGGCGACTGCACGCCTGCTTACCGCCGGCGGCAGAGGCTGGCCGCACGTACCCGCTCCGAGTGTTCTCGCGTTGTGGCACCGTGACGCGCCGTCTCTCCTGGCGGCATTTGCCAAACGGCGCCCGCATGCTCGTACAGTGATCATGATTGCCCGCGATCCACGCGGCGACTATATAGCGATGCTGTGCCGCTTGATTGGTCTCGGCGTCGTCCGCGGAGACAGCGAGGAGGGCGGCTGGGAGGCTCTGCGACAACTGGCCAATGAGCTAATGGATGGCGCATGTGTAATTCTAACCGCGGATGGTGGGGGACCGGCGCGCATTGCGAAAGTTGGTGCAGTTGCTTTGACCTCGGCGGTCGGTGTTCCGCTAATCCCGCTAAACGCTGATTGTCATCCGGCAATTCAGGAACATCACAAATGGGACGTGGCGCGCAATCCTGTCCCGTTCTGTACTCTGAGGGTCTCGCTTGGGCCATCTCGAAGTTTCGACTTCTTTAAAGACCTCGCAGCGGTTGAAGAAGCTCGATTGTGGCTCGAGAAAAGACTCAACAGCTTCTAGCTCCAAATTGAATTGCAACTATCATCCACGATCCAATTCATCATTTTGATGGATGCGCATTTTATCAAGCATTTCCTGAATTCGTTGTTTGAGCACCGCCGTTACTTTTTCGTAGACGACTTCTTCATTCTTCTCGTTGGAAGTTATCGTTCGTGCGTCAATCGGTTCGCCGAAGGTTATTTTTACCTTTGCAGGGCGAAAGCGCCACGACTTGCGCGGCCAAATGCGATACGGTCCGTCCAACGCTACCGGGACAATTGGCAGCTTCAATTCTGTGGCCAGAATTGCGGCGCCTTTCTTGAACTCGTGCAGTTGTCCATCAAAGGAACGTTGACCCTCGGGATAAATATTTAGAATTTTTCCGGCGCGCAGCCCGGCAGCACCAGCACGCATTGCGCGCAACAATTGCACATCAGGATCGATGGGCACGACGTTAATGAAACGCGCGAGTTGGCCCATTGCCGCGTTGGTAAAGTACATGCTCGCCCCCACATGAAAGGTGTTTCGCAGCACGCTGCGCGGATAGGTCGCGCATACCAGGAACGGATCTATAAAGCTCTGATGGTTCGGGCAAATTAGATAAGGTGGTTCGAGCCGCGAGAGCACTTCCACGCCCTTTACCTCAACGCGGAACAAAAGACGCGCTAGAATATGAACTAACTGCAACACAACATATGAAATCAACACCAAGGCCGGCTTCGGCGTGAGAAGTTGCACCAGTTCCGGCAATTCCTCAGATGTCCCCGCTAAAACATCGCGCCAATGGAATTCCTGGCCGGCGGTCCCTAATCGGTCCCCGCCGCTGGTCTTGGCGTTGGCTAACTGAACTAGCTCGCCCACTGTTTGAGCGGTAGACATTTCTTCCGGCTTCAGTTCGATCCCCAGACTCTGTTCGACGCTAACGACGCATTCCGCACGCGCAAGCGAGTCAAGCCCCAGATCGATTTCAAAGTTCATCTGCGGGCTGATTCGCTCAATATCGCGAACGTGCTGTTTTACAGCCGCGACCACGGCGCGACCTGCGGGAGAATCAATCAGTGCCCGATCTGCTTCGCTGAGCACAATGGCTCTTGATTCTCGCCCCTCCAGTCCTCTCAGCTCATCAAGTTGGCTTCGCAGTTCGAACCGCCGTATTTTGCGCGTGCTGGTACGGGGTAACGGTTCAGCTCGGAGAACAAAATCATGCACGCGCTGGTGTTCAGGCAACTCGCGGCCGAGATTTTCGAGTTCCCAAACAACCCACGCGCGTGCATTCGCGATGTGTTGCGCTTTGAGGTATTCGAAGTTCGGCACCACGACAGCACACAGCTTTTCCGCTCCCTTAAATTGACTTAATTCGTCCTTGACTCCAAGCACGCAGACTTCGCTGACAAACGGAGAGTGTTCGTAATGTGCTTCCACATCTTCAGGGAAGACGTTCTTGCCCGATGGTAATTTGATCACGTCTTTCCTGCGACCGACGATGTAGAGATGCCCCTGTTTATCAAATCTGCCCAGGTCGCCCGAACGAAACCAGCTATCGCTGGTGAACGCTTCCGAGTTGGCTTCTGGATTCTGGTAGTAGCCTGACATGACGATGGGCCCGCGAATCAACACTTCGCCTATTCCTTCATCATTGGGTTCATCGATCCTGACTTCGACGCCATTCAGCGGAGTACCCACCGAACCAATCTTGTTATCTTCGAAACGCGTAACCGTCGCTGCGCCGCTGGTCTCACTTAGCCCATAACCCTGCAAGATCGTAAAACCTAAGCAATGAAAGTCCCGTGCGACGTTCTCGTCAAAGCTGGCCCCGCCAGAAACTGCAAGCCTGAGTTTGCCTCCAAAAGATCGGTGAATTGGCTTGAAGAAAAACCGACCGGCGTTCAGGCCCAACCAGTCGCGCAGTAGGCCATTAAAAGCCAGCATGACTTGAAACAATACTTTGACTGGAACTGGCCGGGCGTGCACGGCATCAAAAATCTTTTTATGAAACAGGTACCAAAGGCGCGGCACTCCGACCAGAGCGGTCGCTCCACTTTCCCTCAACCCTCTTTCAATCCCCGTGCTGCTCAATTCGGCAAGATAGACGACACGCGCGCCTACGATCGTCGCCAGCCACAGATTCACGATTTGTGAATACGCATGAAACAACGGCAATAGGCTGAGGACTACCTCGCGGTCGCTGATACGCATTACCTCTTGGACCTTGGTGCTCTCAGCGTAGATGTTGCCGTGGTTCAGTGGCACCGCCTTTGGCGTTCCAGTGGTACCTGAGGTGTAAATGAGAACCGCCAGGTCGCCAGGTTTGGCAGGTGGCTGAGCCTCAATGAACTCCTTTGGCGTTGCCGTCTCCGCCCAGTCTTCAAAACGACCCAGGTTATCCGGATGTGTGAGCGCACGAAGGGCGACCGCAGGGATGTTACTACCTAACAGCTGGCAGGCGGCGCGGAACTTATCCAGTGAAGCAGGTGAGACAAATGCCAGTTTCGCTTCAGAGCCTTTGAGAAATGTAGCTAACGCTTGCGTCGTCGCCGCTGGATCCAGCGGTGTAACTACCGCACCTCGATAGATGATGCCGAGATAAGCGATCGCCCAATTGGGGTGGTTCTCGCCGATGAGCGCCACCCGGTCGCCGAAGTCAATTTTCTCTTGGGTTAGACGGTAGGCAATGCTGCGTATCTGGGCCAGCATCGAGCCGAAGGTAATTGTTTCCTTCCCATCTGGCTCGATCAGCATCATCGCTACTTTGTCAGGGCGCATGCCGGCCGCTGCGACGACTCGCCGACAAAATGTCTCCGGTTGCGTCCCTATTTCCATGGGTCTATCCAATGCAGAATAATAGCGATCGTAGTCGCTAACCCGACGGAGATACTAACCGTGTTAGGCAACGATTATGCCGCCTTCAGTCTGGTGATTCCATGCGTGTTCAGGACGTTGGAAACCTTTTGCCGGGTCTCACACTGCGCAAAGTTACGCATTGCAATGCGGGAAAGATTGGCGGTTAGCTTGTCGATGCAACCTTAACCCATAGTTATCCGGGCTAAATGGGGAATTGCCGGTCTGCCCTGCCTGGGGCATGCACGTTGCAAATCATAACTCTGAAACATTGAATTGGAAATAAATGTGGCTAGCAAGCACTGGGAACATTTTGCTCACGACGCCGACATGGGCGTGCGCGGCTTCGGCACCACTAGGGAAGAGGCTTTCGAACAGGGTGCGTTGGCTCTGACTGCCATCGTTACCGATCCGGAAATCGTCAACGCCAGCGAAGTTGTCGATATTATTTGCGAGGCTCCTGATGTCGAGTTGTTGTTTGCTGACTGGCTCAATGCGCTAGTCTATGAAATGGCAACGCGAAAAATGCTGTTCAGCCGCTTCAAAATAAGTATTAACAGTCAAAGGCTCACAGGACGTGCTTGGGGAGAGAAAGTAGACGTCGCCCGTCACCACCCAGCGGTAGAGGTTAAAGGTGCGACCTATACTGCCTTGCGAGTTTCCCAGGATGAGAGCGGAAACTGGGTGGCCCAGTGCGTTGTAGATGTCTAGGTTTTGTTTGCACGAGTTAGGCAGGTGAGTTATGGATACCTCATTACTGAAACGTGAATCAGATTTCGAGTGGCAAATCCCGAAATCCGGAAAGATGAGAGTTCCTGGGGTCATTTATGCCAGCGAGGAATTGATTCGCGATATGGACAACAAGGTTTATGAACAGATGACCAATGTTGCGATGCTGCCCGGGATTAAGAAGGCATCTTTTAATTCGGACGTGATACAGCTCGCCCTTCCTGTGATGCTTGTGTGGCAGTTTAACTACCACACGGCAGTGCATAAACGTTAGTCAGGTTTTCTATCGACCTGTGAATCGTCTTCTCCGACTTATCGAAATCGAATGGTCTCTGTGTCGTAGCCTAGCCAAATCGAACAAACGGGCACAACTCGGCCTTGATTACAGGACGAGCTGTACCCACAGATGTGCCGTTTACGGCACCACAGCGATTTGATTGCTAACTTGTGTTACGCCGGGCGCGGCCCAGGCTGCGCTTGCGGCTTCCTCTTTTTCGAACCACGAGCGCACGTTACCTCTCAACGTCACCTTGCCATCAGCGGCTTGCACGCTGATCCGGCGAGCGTCCAGCTCTGCGTTTCTCCTCAGCGCCTCCTCGATCTTGTCCTTCACTTCGACCGTCGAAATTTCCGGCTTCACCTTGATGTTGTCGGTTACGCCCTTCACGGCCGCCAGGTATTTAACTGCCAATTCAGCCGCGTTCTTCTGATAGTACCAATCAACATCTCCTTGCAGTGTGATCCAACCATCCTTCACGGTCAGTTTGATCTTCTCGTCGGGAACATCAACGCGGGCTTGCAGGGCATCCAGTGCCGCCGATGCGATGTCCGTGTCGTTTCTCTTGAACAGCGGTTTTACCTGAATCTCGTTCGCCACCGCGCTGACACCATAGGTTCTGAGGCTCGCACGTTCGGCGGCCATCTTCTCGGCGTAGGTATTGACAAACCCCGTCAACGTCACGACCCCATTATCGGTCGCTACGCCGAGGTCAGTCGACGTGATTTCTGGTTCCCAGTCGAGCTGTCGCTCGACTCTGTCGCGCAGATCTGTGTCTGCAATATTGCTTTTTGCTCTATGAAATAGAATCATCGCGCCATATCTGTTCTCACGAACACACGGTCTCGATGAAGCCTTTCCCGAACCGGACGAGCACCTTTCAGCGCATCCGGCTCTCCCTCACGAGCGAGCTCTCTTCAGGTAGTGAACACCACCCTCGGTACTCCGAGGGCATTTCTTCTCCGAAGTTACTCGTGACTATGGTCCTTCGCCTTGTGAACGGTGTTACCGTCTCCCGGGATGGACATTACTCCACCGACTACTACGACCACTCTGCCCCTTACCACGACTAGTCACTCAGCCAACCTATCCCTCGTTTCCTCAGGAAGTCGCGGTTCGGTTCCGGCGTAGCTCGCATAGCAATTTACCCACCGACTTTAGGTCTCCTTCCGATCCCATTACTTGGGGGCACCAAGCCTGAGATTTATCCGCGAGATTTGCGAAGACCTCGCGACCCTGCGACTCGCAACCAGAACCACTCGTCGCAGGACGAAACAATCGAGATTACTCTTTCTTGTTTCGCTCATCTCCCGCACCACTTAGTTTCCTTAGGTGTGTTAATGGAAAGGATCTCGGATTCGACAATTACCGTCTGACCGTCTCGGTTTCCGTGGCGTGCTCTTTTTGGGAGTGAAACGCTCCCGCAAGCCTCGCCCGTTTCCCCTGCAAGCTTGATCTCATGCCCGTCCGTTGCGGCTTATGCAACAAACTTCGGCAGGGTTAGGACGCCACTGCTTCGCCAGTGACGACCGGTTCCAACCGGCCTTGCTATGCGGCCTTTTCGCCGCGCCCTCTGGCTTCCATAACTCAATCCTCTCTTTTCAAACAGCATCTTTCATCCAGAAGCGACTGCGACTCACCAAGAGCTTTGGCAGTTGCGCCTCTTTCTTTTTTCTTGTTTGCAGATTCTTCTTAGCGCAAGACTTGTGCCTATGCGAAACTTAGTACGTCTTTGTCTAATCTTAGGAGATTCGCAAAATAGCACTGAATTGGAGGTAACGGGATGCGAAGTTTCCCACACGCTCATGAGGAACTTTGCGCAAGTACCTTATTGCGGAGTCCAGATCTCCGTTTCGCGAATTTGCCAGCACTGTTTAATCGAAAAACGTCGCCGTCAGCTCCAAACTCGCCAAATACAACGCGTTGGCCGGCGTCAATTCCTTTAATAGTGGGACGGCCAATATGTGCGAAGACCAACCGCTTGACTTTGTACTTCGGAGCATCGCGGGCGACCTGCTCAGCGCAGGCATGACCGCCTACTCGACCACGAAACAGTATTGGTCGTCTCCATCCAGCCGCCTCTGCAAACATCAGATCCGCGCCTCTGGCCCACGAGGGGAACACCAGGAACTCAGGCGCCCAAACTATCTTCTTACCGCGGAAACGGATTAGATAACCAAACGTCGGATGAGAGGTATGAATTACAGCCTGAGGCTCGATGACCAAACCCTCCGACCGGAAAGCAGCGATCCCAGGTTCCAGTCCTTTAGCCTGCGCCAATTTCCGAATCTCGCGCCTCAACTCGCTGCGCTCATCTGTAATCAACCAGGCGGTAATTCTCCCGCCGGTTATCGAACCTGGCCCACCATCGATAATTACGCGCGCTCTCTCTTGTTCGACCATTAGCCCGGCGGGTGCATAGCGTGGCGAGTTCATCGCACCCACACCCAACAGAGTGAGTCGCAACGATTCAGGCTTCGGTTTCACCGGTCACACAGGTAATTCTGAGTGCCGACAGCATTGAGCTCTCGGCACTCGCAGTATTCCCTTTGGCCGAACAACGAGTGTCAGGCCGCTGCTTTTGCTTTTGCCGGCGCTTCTGCTTGTTTGATTTCAAGCCGACGGGCCTTTGGCTCACGTTGTGGCGCCTGCATGACTATTTCGAGCACGCCATCAGTGAACTCTGCTTTCGCCGTTTCAGTTTTGGCGCCTTCGGGCAGCGGTACCTGACGATAGAAACTGCCGTAGCTGCGCTCGCTGCGGTAGTAGCCTTCGCGCTTCTCTTCCTTCTCCTCTTTTCGTTCGCCGGAGATGGTGAGGATGTTGTCGGTCAACTCCACTTTGACGTCATCCTTCTTCATGCCGGGGAGATCTGCGCGCACGATGAATCGCCCGTTCTCTTGCAGCACTTCGATCTCAGGCGACCAGGCCACATGTTCAAACTCTCGTGTGAACGGGAAAAACTCTCTTCCGAAAAGACTCGGGAACCGGAAACCCTCAAACTCTTCGAAAAGTCGCTCCATGTCCGTGGCGAATCGGCGCATAAATCCAAAAGGGGCAGAAGCTGTCATCGGCTTCGCTTCCGTTTTGGCTAGGTCAGTTGATTGCTTCTTCGTTTCTTCTTTCATGATTTCCTCTTTCACTTCGTCCTTAAGGCGACCGGGCGGCGATTTGTTATGCCGTGCCTCGCTGTTAGATTAAAAGTATGGGTCTATCCGCAGATGATCTCTGATCGCAGAAACTCCCGGGGCATGACTGATAGATCCGACAACAGCGCGTTTCTCCTGCCACGAGTGAACTCGCCCAAACAAGTCGACGGCGCCATCATGGACCTCGATACGCAATCGCTCAGCTTCGCGATCTGCGCGTCGCTCGAGTGCGTACTCAATCTCTTCTCGAAGCTCCGCTGCGTCGACCACCTTCGGCGCTACAGTAATCTCGTTAGTAACGCCGATGACACCCTCAAGCCGCAACACCGAAAGTTCCGCATCCTCGCGCTGCTGCCAGAAGTCCACATCTCCTTCAAGCGTAACCCAGCCGTCCGATACTGTTGACCTAATGCGCTCATCAGGTACCAGCGCGTCCCATTCAAGAATATGGCGCACCGCAAGGGCGATTTCGGCGTCGCTTCTAATGAAGATCCCGTCTGGCCTAACCTCAACATTGTTGGCGACGTCCAAAACCCCATTAATTCGATGCGCGGCTTCCTGGGCCGCCAATTTCTGGGCATAGCTCGAAACTACTCCGGTGAGCTTCACAACGCCGTCCATTACCTCTACTCCAATCTGGGACCAGCCAATGCGTGAGTCCCATTTCAGTTCGCGCAGAACCTGTTGTTTGATCTCGGTGTCACTCTTCCTGTTCATGACTTTTGCCTTTCTGTTTACACAAATACCGTCGGGTCCCAGGACCCCTTAAAACGTGAGCTCACCTTGGGCTTACAACTGTCCAGGAAACGTTAACGTCAGACGGCGGTCGTCGCTTGTGCCTGCTGCATCGGAAGACGGTGCTGGCAAATCGATTTGTAAGTACTCACCACGTCTCCGTAAGACAGCTCAGGCGCCTTCTTATCCGCCGCTTCAGCGGCCTTGAGCACGACATCGTTCATCGACAACAGGCCTTGTAGTTTTCCGTTAGCAGCAACCACTGGCAGACGTCGCACCTTATTCTCGCGCATCGTGTTTAGCGCGCTGTGAATGTCGTCTTCCGGCTTGCAAGCGAAAACCTTCCCGGAAATTGCGTCCTCGACTGCAATATTCGATTCGTTTCGGCCCTTAGTCATCGCCGACATGCAGATATCGCGATCAGTAATCAAACCGACCACCTTTCCACCTTCGGCAACTACCGGAACGATCCCGCAGTCAGCCTCCCACATCAACCGAGCGGCATCAGCCAGATTGTCCGTCAATGTGCAGGCCTTCGGGTTTGCAGTCATTATCTCTTTGACTTTCATACTTTCTCCGTACTTCTGCAGACACTGCCAACCAGGAACAGCGTCAGCGAAAGCAAATAGTGAATTGTCAGTTTCTCTAATGACGCAATGAACGTACCGGGCGCGCTTCACCGTTTGCTCCGTATTTCGGGCCGCGCGATCGTCGCAGGTGAGGAAGTTTCATTAACACTGCGGGAAAACCCGCTATTGCAAATCGATAGGCTTAAGGAAAGTGCTGTTCTTGCAACGCTTGTAGAAAACGGCCAGCGGGCACGGGCGTTGCAATCAGACGTGGGCATTCAGGAGAAGGCCGTGGCTCACAAACAAGTTCTTTTTCGCTCGGAGGCACGTGAAAAGATCCTTCACGGCGCGACAGCGCTTGTGGACGCGGTCCGCGTAACGCTTGGCCCGAAGTCCAAGTCTGTCTTGATCGAGAAGAAGTGGGGAAAACCAATCGTTTGTAATGATGGCGTCACTATTGCGAAAGAGTTTGACCTCGAAGACGCCGAAGAAAACCTGGGTGCTCAAATGATTCGCGAAGCTGCGGAGCGGACCGGAGACGACGTGGGCGATGGAACCAGCACGGCTACGGTTTTGGCCCACGCGATTCTCGCCGAGGGCGTGCGTAATCTCGCGGCGGGAGCCAGCGCGGTTGATCTAAGGCGTGGTCTCGATCGCGGCCTTCGTATCGCTGTCTCGGTATTGAGAGAGATCTCACGTCCCGTAAGCAGCCGCAAGGAGAAAGCGCAGGTAGCCACGATCTCAGCGCACAACGACTCAACCATCGGTGAACTAGTGGCCGATGCGCTGGAAAGAGTCGGCCAGGAAGGCGTCATCTCGGTGGAGGAGGCTAAGGGAACAGAGACTACGCTGGAAGTAGTTGATGGAATGCAATTCGACCGGGGTTTTCTCTCACCTTACTTCGTCACGGACTCTGAGAAGCTCGAAGCCGTGCTCCAGGAACCACTCGTGCTGCTCTGCGAAAAGAAAATTACTAACCTGAAAGATCTGCTGCCGCTCCTGGAACAAGTGGCCAAGATGAGTGGGTCGCTCCTAATTATCGCCGATGACCTTGAGGCAGAAGCGTTGGCAACTCTGGTGGTCAACATGCTTAGGGGCGTTCTTCCCTGTGCTGCGGTAAAAGCACCCGGGTTTGGCGACCGTCGCAAAACGATGCTTCAGGATATAGCGATCCTCACTGGCGCAAAAGTGATCTCCGAAGAACTCGGCTTAAAGCTGGAAACCGTCACTATTAACGAACTCGGAAAAGCAAAGCGTGTTGTTATCGATCGTGAGAACACAACGATCATTGGCGGCGCTGGCTCTAAGGAAGCGATCGAAGCCCGCTGCAGTGAGATTCGAAAGCAAATCCAAACCACAACATCCGATTACGATCGCGAGAAACTGGAAGAACGTTTGGCGAAGCTTGCCGGGGGAGTCGCCGTGATACGCGTCGGGGCTGCTTCGGAAACTGAACTAAAAAGCCGCAAGGAAGCATTTGACGATGCGATTAATGCGGCCAAGGCGGCAGTCGCGGAGGGAATTGTGCCGGGTGGCGGGCTCGCGCTGTTGCGTGCGATTGAAGCGGTCGAACGGGAAGCTGCGAAATGCGAGGGTGATGAAAGAACCGGGCTGCTGATTCTTAAACGCGCGCTTGAAGCGCCGACCCGACAGATTGCCGAGAATTCGTCGGTAGACGGCGGCGTTGTCGTCGACAAGATGAAAAGTGGGACTGGCAATTATGGTTTTGACGCAGCTCGCAAAGAGTATTGCGATCTCCTCGAAGCGGGAATCATCGACCCGACCAAGGTGGTTCGGGTTGCGCTAGAGAACGCCGTGTCTGTATCGAGTGTGCTGCTGCTGACGGAAGCCACGCTGACTGAAGTCCCTGAGAAAAAGACCGATCGTGCGACTGCCCTCGAGCAAATGCCTCAGTAGCCAATTAAAGGCGTGGTTTATGCCCTGGCAAACGATTGTCAAAACTCAAAAAGACCTACGCCAGGAGCCAAACCTGGCGGACTACGAAAGACTTGCACGGATTTCTCATGTCTCTTGAGGTTTTCGGCAGCTGAGTTTGTGATGCCCACGCTTGGCGCCGACATGATCACGGCACTTTGTTGTCCTGGATAAAAAGCTTGGTACTGCCGAAGGGGGGCCTGAAGCGATTGATTCCCTTCTCTTATGTTACTCAGGAAAATTGAAAACGCTGCGTCTTTCATCAACTCTCGCTTCCTGCAATGAGTCCGCAGAGTGAACTTTCGCCGCGCAGTTGGTCACTAAATGGACACTAAATAAACTGTTAACTGAGCGAGCCCTTTTCACATCATCGTGAAGCTCGATATGGGGCGCGCTGCGGAACACTTTATCACGAAAGCAACGCTCTTGGTACGTCCTCGATCCAAGCGCAGCGTTTGGTTCCTCACGTAAACAAGTCGGGAAGCGGAGGTCGTTTCGGTACCGGTTTACCGGCTGCCTTCTTGGCCCAGTAAAAAGAGTTCAATGAAGTCGAGACGCTTTAAGGAGACGGCCTGTTGCAGAGCCCGGTTCTTTAGGTCTTGGCTCGGCTCATTGCGAACGAGCAGTTCGACAAGACTGTGGAAACCAGTGTCCGGTGCAACCTCCAAGGGAGTGGTTTTTGAATCGGCCGGTACAGAGGTTGAGTTCCCCGCTGCGACCCCAATTCTGGATCTCAAACAGCCTTCCCGTTTTGCACGGTCGGAGAAGCTCCGTGGCCTCTGTGGCCGGACGTTGGTTTAGAACTCTTCCCCAAAACTCCATGTCTTTCGGATAGCCTTCAGTGTATGAATTCATCGTCGAGGTTGGGGTCGTTTCTGATGAAGCCATTCCTAAGGATTCCTTTGGCAACCTCGAAACCATGTGTTTGAACAAGCTCTTTCCAGGCCGCGGAGTCTCCATTCCCAACAATGAACCCTTCGACTAGATCGTCGAGTTCCTCCTCAGTGTAAGGGGTTCGAACCGCACGATGATCGTCTTGTAACCAGGCAGGGTCAGACACGTTGTTAGACCTGGGATTTTCTGGGCGGCTTTGCTGTTCTCTCTTCATGTCATTTATGGGACTAAGATCGAGTGCCCGGGCGAGGATATTCTTCACAAAGCTTCCGCCCAAAGCCTCACTAGCGTTGACTATCTTCCGGGCGCGTTCGCGCGTCGCCTCAACCGCGCCGAGCTTGCCCGCTGCTTTCATCGAGGCATCGTAAGCAGCACAAACGTCGGTGCTGGTGATCTCATAGCCATAGCCCAGCACCAGCCAATGCAGCGCGAGCAGACCCGCACCAATGGCGAACGCCGGATGCTCCTCACCAGCGTCACGGGCGGCGCGAGCCAGCGTTCTCGGGTCACAAGGCGTTCGACTCGCGAGCTGCAGTGCCTCCTCGTAAAGCCCTGCATCCTTTGCCGCGGCGAACCATTTGCCCTCCTCGCCGGGCGTCGTTTTCACCAGATCGGCCAGAATGTCGGCGGCGCGTTTATGCGGGTACTTCCTTGTGACCGCTCGAAAGGTCGCCAGGTAGGTGCCGCACTTGTTCGCTCGCAGGGCGTAACGCTCATATGCCTCGTCGACTAAACCGGATGAGAGGAGTAACTCCTCGCTGAGCCCATCGATGTCGTGGTCGCTGGCCCAGGGGCTCCGACACGCCTCCGCATACCGAATGGCCTCGGCCTTTCTACCCTGTGCGGCGAGCGCCTTCACCGCCCAGCGCTTATATGACCAAATTACCTCCGCATCAACCAGCGTGACTATCTCGTCGTAGCGTTCAGCACGATAGAGCGCGCTCAAGCAAGCGGACGTTCCGTGAAAATGGCCGCGCAAGGCCCTATCCGGACTGAGCGCATGACGCGTTACTGTAAGCAGTTGATCGCCCCAGTCCGAGGCGACTTCCTTCGATCCGCACAGCTCTCCCCAATAGTCGGCGAGTAGTTCAATGTACGGCATGGCGTCTGCCGCGTGCGCCTCCCACAACCGCTCCAGCCATTCACGGCGGGTCTCCATCTCCGCGGGAGCTTTTGCGATAACCGGCACGAGCGCGACGATGGCGTTGTGAACCGCCGTCCCGATAGCGCCCGACGAGCCGTCGACGTGTTCGAGTGCCGGAGAAACGCGCTCGAGAAAGGTCACGGCCCCTTCGGCTCCAAGCACAGGGTTCTTGCGGGCGACTTTCTTGATCTCGCTCACAGCCTCCTTCACCCGCTGGATGGCCGGCTTTGACCGCCAGCCAAAAGCGTGGCGACGGAAACGCGCTTTGAATGTCCACTTGTGAGCTTTGACTGTTAACCTTCCTTTCTTCATCACCTCAATGTACTGAAACACTGCTGAGCACCTCAAGGACAAATTGGGAGACTCCAAACATAGCGTTCCGCACTCGCTGGCCGCGCGACCAAACGTTGATGCGAGGCCCAGAGCGATTCGATGCTCGGGAGAATCGGCGATAGCGCAGCACTAATCAGAGAGTTCGCCCGCCAGGCAGACTTGTCTCAGTAGAGCCTTTCAACGATGATGTGGCGGCTCACCGTCTAGCAGTCTCGAAGATGGGACGACGAGTGTCGGCTAGATAATCCGTGCCGCACGCTGAAGGTTTGCGCAGCAACAACTGGATCCCCAATCGACAAACCTCCAACTGCACCTAATGATGACAAGACCACTACTGAAGAAACCCTCTCCTGCGCAGCTGCAAGAATTGATCGGCGAAGCTACGATAGATTGCTTCGGTGAAGATGAAGAGCACACGGGTCTGCTTACCATGATTGAAGAGTATGTCGTCTGCCCGTTTCGTGCGACGGTGATTGGCGAGCCTGTAGAAGTCACCGGCTTTCGCTGGCCCGACTCCGGTTACGGTCTGCTCGCCGTTTGCCGACGCAACGGAAAGACACATCCGGTAGACATAGACTCGCTTGAGTGGATCGAGCCGTTAACGGAAGGCTATGAATGGATTGCCGCTTACCAGGCCTGGCGAAAACGCATTCAATGACCAAGGGGAACGCCGTGGCCCAGAATGCAACAGTACTCACCAGAAACCTCAAAGACTTCAGTCCTGCGGGTCGAAGATTGGACCGTGTAACGCTTAGACTAAAACGACCAAGGTGAAACTGGTAACTAAACTGACCAGATGTAACCGAGTTTTTCCAGGCCCTGCCGAAAGCTTTGCTCGTGCTTCGAGGACACCACGAGATAGCGGTCGCCGGCGCGCAGGCAAAATGCTTTCGTGGCTTCGGCGCTGGCGATGGTTTCGGCCAGAGTTGGGTCCGCGCATTCGATTAACCGAGCTTCGCCGCGATCTTTGACTGCGACGGCGCGATTAACCGCCTCAATAAAAAACTTGCTGACGGTGTCTGGCAGAGGTTGTTCATCACGCGACTGCAGGAATTCGGCGAGCACGTTGCTGTCGTGGCCGCCTTCAATTGCTCTCAGCGTCGGCACCGAGCTGAGCGACCACTCGGTTTCCGAAATCCGTTCGGCAACCAACTCGAGCATAGTCAGTTCATCGACTGAGAGTTCGCCTTTGACGATCACTCGCAAGCTCGGCATCACGCTGAACGATGTTGTCGAGCTGATTGGTTTGGGAGAGTATTCGGCGGTGGATCCCAGACAGTACGCGCCCAGCGGCGTCAACCTGAATCTAATAAGACCGTCATAACGACTGAGGAAATAGAGGCTGTCAGTGCCCCAAATCTCGCGGAAATCATCGCGCGCATTAACCGGGGAGTCATACCCGACATCGATTATTCCCAGGGTCGCCGCATACTCAAACAGCAGGCAGAAAATGTACCGGCCCTGGAGAATCTCCCAGTCGTGATAACCCTGATGGCCCAGGCTGCCGTAATGCGAATCGCTGATGTAGAGATCCCAGGGATTGCGCGACACTTCAAAGTAATGATTGGACGCCTGCATGAAGCGAAAGAACTCGTCCACTTCGATCCATTCGCCCACCGGGCATTTCCGCAAAGCAGCGCTAATCACTTTGCGTCTGGTGACGACTGAACTGAAGGTGGTCCGAGCTCTTCCTTGTTGTCCTTTGATCGCTTGGATGCGCCGGAACTCGTCGAAGCCGGTGTACTCGGCCCACCGCTTCCAGATGACACTCATCGTTTCGTGGGGAGGTGCGGCCAGTGCTTTATCACCCGCTTTCGTGAGCTTCAGGCGCTTGCCATCTTTCACCACGAGCTTGGCGGCTTGCAGCAGTAGCGGCCAGGCAAACGGTTTGATTGGGCCAACCTTATTAGCAGCTCTGCTGATCTCCGCGGCTGTATGTTCAGGCGAGTAGAAGTCGCCGCCGGTGAGCACTGCTTCAATCGCCTTTGCGCAGGCCTTGCTGGGCAGTCCGGTCGTGTCACCGACTCGCAGCTTTCCCTCACGCGCCAACAGCAATATCAGCTTTAGATCGCGCTGCGCTGCTTGCTCCATCACAACCGTAGCCGCGCTATCTGATTCATAGTCTTCCGGTGCGTTTGCTTCCTTGTTCGCGTCTTCGCCAGGTTGGGCCGCGCCGGTCTTGATCTGCGCTGGCGCCGGTGCGGGAACAAACTCTTTGAGGCACGCTGCAAGTTCGCTGGCTATGCCGCGGGGATGAAGGAGCAGCCGGGCAAGCGTCGGCCCTTTTTTGGAATGCGCATAGTAGTAGTAGTGCTCGCTCCCGACGTCGGGGAGTTGATCGTACTTCGCCTTAAAGCGAGCTTCGTCAAACGTGAGGCTCGGTGAATGGATTGTTTCCGCTAGCGCAGCCTGTTGAATCTGATCGAGCTGGCGCCACAACTCGCGCAACCTGTCGCCTTTCAGATGTCCCGCGATGAGGCTGATGAGTTCAGCTTTGCGGATGATCCTCTTGTCTCCACCGAGAAGCTTGGCGAACCATTTCAGAGTCTCCGCCGTTTCTCGATCAAGCCCATCTCGGATCGACATCCCCTGCGGCGAATTAGACGATGAGATCATGTGGTTCTTACTGCCTTAGTTTAGTGAAGATCTAATAACCCTTGTCGACGGCTTGGAGCGATTGATTCCCTTCTCTCGTCTTACTCAGCACAATTGAAAACGCTGCGGATTTCATCAACTCTCGCTTCCTGCACTGAGTCCGCAGAATGAACTTTCGGCGCGCAGTTGGTCACTAATTGGACACTAAACCACTAATAAGTTGTTACCACTATTCCGCAAGTTACCTAATTCTTTACCTAATTAATAGGTAACTTACCTAAATTCAGTAAACAGTCCAAAACCCGGCTGATTTACTGCGTTTTTCGCCAAACTGCGCTGGGACCTCGGCCAGAGGGCTCAACTTTTCCGGCTGCCTTGAGCTCTTTGAGGCGACGCCGAATGAGATCCAGACTAACGCCGGGACAAATCTTCTGAACCTCTGAAATCCTTCACGTTATGGGTAACAATATAACGGCAGCCTGCTCCTCACGATGCGCCGGAATACGCAGCTCGATGTTATGGCTTCGCTTTCTTTGGCTTGCGCTTCAAAGCATCCAACAACGCGCGTTCTACCCAAGCGGTCACTGTAATTCCTTCCAAGTCCGAATTCTTATAGGTCCGAGTCAGCACGTCAATAGGCAGCCGCCAACTAACTGTCTTTCGGATGGTTTGGCTCGTTGGGGGTCTGCCTGACCCTGGTCGTCTGCCACCTCTAGGCAACGGCTCTCTTCTCCGCCTTCTTTGTTCGTCTGATCAGACCCTGTTGAACCCCTAACTGCAAAGACATGTCTTTAAGCGCCAGATATAGTTCACTCTTCAGAACGTCTATATGAGACCTTCGTCCCTTGTAGATCGGAGATCTCATACCGAAAGCAAACTCGTCAAATGACAACCAGTTCGTGTTCTCCTGAAATTTCTTTAATGCTTGTCTGTAGAACTTCTTCTCTTCAAGAGTCAGGTCGTCTAGATTAATCCTTACTCCAGTTTCCAAGTTCACATATTCCATGTTCAACTCCCCCTTCCAATTGGGGTATCCATCAAGATTAGTCACAGTTTCCTGATCTCAGAGGATCAAGAACTTCTTTTGTTTCCCTTATCACCTTACTTACAAGTTTCATCAGCCCCACTAGCTGACCCCTCTTACTTCACGAGCTCGAAACGAACAGCGTGCCATTCAAAATACATGCTCTCTTGCCTGAACCGTCGCCGGGCCATTTGGAGAAAGCTTCGAAGTTGATTAACCTCCTCCTCGCTTCCAACAACGGCCACTATCCATCGATTCTGATCAGAGTGACCTTCCCACCATCCTGCTACAACTCCCAAATCCGTAAATCCTGCGACGAGTCTAGTAATCTCCTCGCGCCACCAATCCCAAGTATCTTCGTCGAACTCATTCCCTTCGTTATCCCTTAAGGGGAAAAACATGGTTACTTTAAAGTATTCTGTACTCTCGCTCATGTTTGTCCTTTTCGAAACAACAAACCACTGGCAAGAATATCCCACAGACGTTTGAAACCGTCAAGACGTTTTCAAAGACAGCCTGTTTCGAGGGGTGTCAGAGGTTGGACAAACCGCTTTACATTCAAATGCTTAAGCTTTCAAGGCTTTAGTCCAAGGCTGGTTCTCAGGGAGCTGCTGGCATTGAGGCTGGCATTATTAACTTCTTACTCCTACCGCGACAGTTTGCGGCAACTCGACCGTCTTGGGGTCGAGGCCGTGATGCTTGTACTCAACAATAGCTCGTTCGGAAACGCGGCCGGTTACTTCTTCTGCCGGCGCTTTTGCAACTCCTCTGAGAAACCTGAAGCCAAGATCCCTGCTGGTAATGCAAAGAGTCCGATTCCAAGGAAAGCTATGATTCCTCCAATCACTTTTCCCACAGGTGTAATCGGGTACACGTCGCCATATCCTATGGTGGTAAGTGTGACAACACCCCACCACAATGCCTCGGGAATACTGGAAAACTTATCGGGTTGGGCTTCGCTTTCGGCGGCATACATCGCACTGGACGCAAAAATCAGGAGTAAGAGGATCATCATTACCGTTAATGTTAGCTCTGCCCTCTTGGCCTGGAATACGTTGTGAAACGTTCTCATCGACTCCACGTATCTAGTCATCTTGAATAAGCGAAAGAGTCTGAAGAGTCTCAGTAATCGGAGTATTCTAAGATCAATCGTCAAAGCAATCGGAAGATAGAACGGTAAGATCGACGCGAGATCGACAAGGGCGAGTGGGGTCAACGCGTATCTCACTCTACCCCAAACTGGCCTTTGGAACGACGGATTGAGCGTTATCGCCCAGAGACGCAGTAGATACTCCAGCGTGAAAACTCCGACTGAGATCACTTCGAACAGAAAAAAGTACCAAGAGTACTTCGCTTCAAGTGGCTTGACTGTTTCCAAGAAGACAGCCACTCCATTTGCTATGATCAATGCAAGAAGACTGATGGCCACAACGCGGTCGGCGGGTTCATCGACATTTACGTCGATCAGGACATCGTACACTCTGAGCTTCAGGCGCTTTAACACGGATGTGACTATTCAACCTCTATCCGGACTGGCGTGTATCCAAGAGGATGCAGCGGCAGATGAGAGGGCGCGAGACTTATACAACTTCGTCCCCAAGAATGAGAAGCTCTAAACACAGAGACAACCTGCCCTATTGTCAAACACTTGACTTGACCGCGAGCAAGACTTCAGGAACAATCTCGTTGCAAAATTATTGGCTAGGTTTGTCGGACTCAACACCCCGGCAGTCCCGAAAGTCTAAGACAACGAGGCGTTTGGCCTCCCTTCTCACTAGCTACTTTAGTAGCAAACGTAGTCCTCAGAAACCAAGCCTTCAGCACCAGATATGCCCAGCACGGAACAATACATCAAACCCAGATGGCTTCGTGATCTTCTTAGGTTCCTCCCACTCAAGAGCCAGTTCCTGCTGTCTGGCAACGTAAAAGACCTCCAAACTCAGGAAGTTGGTTCAGGAGTAATTGCAGCGGCACCCCTCATCACTGTGTTGGCGTCGGAGCTTATGGATGCGGGGTTTGCCCAGGTTCTCGTTTACGACCCAGTTAGTGGGTTTCGAGTGGCTGCGCCGTCAATTGAACTCACCGAAAGCTCGCGACTGCTTGAGGGCTTTGGACTCTCGCAGGCGAACGGCGTCGCACCGGCGGGCTTGGACTTGTTAGCGACAACTCTAGACCGTGTGGTTTCAAGCGAGGGCCCGTCGACTGCGGTCATCGTAGATTTCGCCTCCAGGCTGGTGACCCGAACCGATTATCCGTCACCTTCAGAACATCAACTCTTTACCCGTGCGCTCGTACTAACGCAATTAGCACAACCGCGTCCAGTCGGCCGCAATCGGGCCCCACTATTCAACGCAATACTCTGGGTTGTCGATAAGGAAGGAGATTTACCAGACTGGCTAATCATTGATAACCCGCGGCTACGCCACATTCCAATTTCACAGCCTGATCGGTCCGCGCGTCGGGCGATTATTCCTTCACTGCTTCGTAGCCTTCCAGGTGGTGCAGAAGCCAATCAGAGTGTGCTCACTCAAGCTGAAGAGGATCTCGTTGATGAAACCGAGGGGCTACTCTTGATGGATCTTAACGCCATCGTTCAGCTTGGCCGGACCGAGGGTGTGGACGTGTCCAGGATTTCGGACGCAGTCAGACGGTACAAAGTCGGAGTGACGGATGACCCTTGGCGCAAAAATCGAACGGAACAGAATTCGGTCTGCTGCCGATTTTGTAACTCAGCGCGTGATCGGACAGGACCATGCCGTCACGCACATGTTGGACATAGTAAAGCGAGCATCAACTGGCATTAGCGGCTCCCGTCGAGGGGGTCGTCCTCGTGGCGTCGCATTTCTCGCCGGCCCGACGGGAGTGGGAAAAACTGAGTTGGCAAAGACGATCACTGAATTGTTGTTTGGCGATGAGAGTGCCTACATTCGCTTCGACATGTCGGAGTTTAGCGCCGAGCATGCAGATCAGAGATTAATTGGGGCGCCGCCGGGATACGTGGGTTACGACGTGGGTGGAGAGCTAACTAATGCCATTCGGGAAAAGCCATTCAGCGTTGTGCTTTTTGACGAGATTGAAAAAGCGCATCCCAGAATTCTCGATAAGTTTCTTCAGGTTCTTGACGACGGAGTACTTACTTCCGGCCGCGGCGATCGGGTTTATTTTTCTGAGGCTCTCATCGTTTTCACCTCAAACCTCGGAATCTATTCGGCTGATCCAACTGGCGCCCGCGTTCCTAACGTCACTGCCGATCAACCCTTTGAAGAAGTTAGCCGAAGAGTGCGACAAGAAATTGAGAACCATTTCAAGCTCGTACTGAACCGGCCAGAGCTACTGAACCGGATAGGCGAGAACATCATCGTTTTCGATTTCATCCGGCCCGCCATTGCGGTTCGTATCTTTGACCACATGGTTGACGTAATTCTTTCGAACGTGGGAGAAACCGGTCACTTCGTCGCCATCGCTCAGGAGGCAAAGACTCAGCTTCAATCGATTTGCCTCGCCGATCTTTCGAATGGAGGCCGGGGCATTCGTAATCAATTGGAAGCGCACCTAATCAACCCACTTGCCCGAGCGCTCTTTGAAGAAGATGCGCAGAGCGGACGTTTTCGTATCGATGCGCTTGAGAGCGGGACAACTACTACCCTAAAGCTCGTGAGCACTTAAATGTCATCGATTGCCATATCTCGTTTGCACTTTCCCGTCACGACACTTGGCCCCGGCCGGCGTATCGGCATCTGGTTTCAGGGGTGTTCGATTCATTGTCCCGGATGCATCTCCACCGACACCTGGGCCACCAGTCAGGGACTGACGACGACAGAATCGGTCATTGCAGCGCTGCGGCCGTGGCTACCTCATGCTGAGGGCATTACCATTTCAGGTGGTGAGCCATTTGATCAACCAGATGTGCTTAGGATTCTCCTGCAAGATTTGCGCGACCTAACTCCAGCCGATGTACTTGTCTATTCCGGCTATCCGATCAGTGCATTAACAGAGTGGTTGCGGAAAAACCCGGGTCTCATCGACGCCCTCATCTCTGAACCATATGACGCAGGAGCAGAGCAGACCTTGCCGCTCCGAGGTAGTGACAACCAGCGGCTTCATTTCATTTCGGAGTTAGGGCGGGAACGGTTCTCATCATTCAACCGTCCCATTCAAACCGCTGACCGTCGACTTGATGTGATGTTTGATCAAGACGGCAGCGTCTGGCTTGCCGGCATTTCTCAAACAGGTGACTTTCATCGACTTCGCTAGATGTTTAGAGCAGCGGGCCACACGGCCGGTTTCTCCGACTCCCATACTACCGAGGTTTCTTCTTGATTCGGTTCTGTCCCAACTGCGAAACCGAACGTGGCCTTCACGAAATTCTCTGCCAGGGGAAAATTGGTGAAAGCGATTGCGGTTGGAATCTGACTACCCTACCCACGCGTCCTTCGGGATGGCGCCCGAACCAGCCCCCAGCAGCAGTCCAAAATCAAAACGCGATGCAGCAGTGTCCAAATGGACATCCTCTCAGCGTTGGCGATCTTCTTTGTGCTGTTTGTGGCGCCGATCTCAACGATGCCTCCGCATCGTCCACTCCGACGGAAACCGAAGAGGTCACGATCATCGAAGGTTGGCGACTTGGACGACGACTGCCATCGGATAGCAAAGTACGCGAGCGTTTCCTCACCGTACATGACGAGAGCGGAGACCTGGGTGTGCTGACGCTTTATAACTCCGGGAGCGAACCAGACCCAACCGTTTATGAAGTCCTTAAGTTGTTGTCGATAGATCACGTCCCAAGAATCATGGCGACAGGTCGATGGCAGGACCAAGCCTTCGAAGTAAGTGAGGAACTAACAGGCGGTACCCTCGCTGATCTCGGCCTACTGCCAAACGATGCTGCCACGCTGTCACGGATTGTCGACGAGGTTGCGCGCTCTCTACACAGTTTTTCCGAACATGGTCTGCGCCATAGAGACCTCAGACCAGGCGCGATAGTAGTCAGGTCGAGAGATCCCCTTGACCTCGTTGTAACAAGCTTTGGCTCCGCGCGCTTGTCGGATTTTGATTTGGACATTGTTTCGCCTCTGGAAACTAATAAGTACACCGCTCCAGAAGCCATCGCCGGCGGCGTGGCTGCCGCCTCCGACTGGTGGAGCTTGGGAATGATCCTGCTGGAGCAGATAACCCGCGGTGCCTGTTTTGAAGGCGTCAACGAGCAGGCTTTTCTGATACACGTGATGACCAACGGACCGCCAATCCCAACGGACATCGAACCTCGTTTTGCTCTCCTCTTGCGAGGACTATTAGCGAGAGATCGGAGCGAGCGCTGGTCGTGGCATGAAGTCAAACAATGGCTTGACGGTGAAGATGTCAGCGCACCGGACTCGGTGACAATCGAGCAGCCTGCGGTCGGGAGTGGCCGGTCTATTAACCTGGGCGGTCGCAATTACGTCAGCCCGACATCGTTCGCCCTGGCAGCCGCCGACCCCGACGTGTGGAACGAAGCAAGAGACAAGTTGCTCAAAGGCGCCATAACAACTTGGGCAGAAGAAGCAAATTTGGATTCAAGGATCCTCGCCGGCCTTCGCCAACTTCGGCTCTTCGAAGATGTTTCGGATGACTTCCGCCTCTCGCTCGCACTGAAGATCCTGAATCCGTCGATGCCTCTGACTTGTCGCGGCGACACTCGCTGGAAGCGTTCCAACGTGCAACCTACAAATTCACAGGAATAGCCGTAAACGTTCACATGATTCGTACAATTTGGGCGACAGAATATATCAAAGCTACAAGAAATGTGATTGACGCTGCTTTTATGCTTGGCGACACCGTGGAGACGGTGTTGAAAAAATTACGCCAAACTCCTGGACCAGGATTGTGGTAAGCGGGCCAGCGAATGGGTGGCAAAAACACTCGGGAATGAGCCGCCGTCGGCGAATGGTAATCTCAACTTTTCCCACGACGAGCTCAAGAGGGTCCTTCGTATGCTGAAAGCTAATTTGCTAGAGGGAAATTCCGACGAGCAACTTCTGCAGTCGATGAAGGACCTCTTAAAATGATCATCTAACCTTCACGCCAGCCTTCTAGGTCACTGTTAGCAAACGCCGACAGTTCAACCCAGTCACTGTCTTCGATCGCGAACACGCTAAGCCGGTTGAAGCGTTTGCGAGCTTGCTAACCGCGAGAATTGAGACCCGGTTTCTATACAAAGACAAGCCTCCAAGTACTGACGATTAAGCTTAGCCCCGCTTTTCCCAATCAGTTCAAGCAAAACAAAGACAGACTGGTCACTTTCCTCGGGACACGCCCCTGCGGCACGGCACGTGCCCTAGGCACTATGCGGATAACGCGGCGAACAGCCTGAGTTCTCTAGCATTAGTAAAACGATCTTTCAGAGTCAGGTAGCAGAGGAATAGCAGACCAATTGAGCGGGCAATAGCTCGAGTGACCCTCTTAGGGCTTAAAACAACAGTCCAACAAAAGGGGCGGCTGACGACTACGGGAATAGCCTAAAGAGTTTTGATGCCACAGCAACCATGACATTCATAAGTTGTCGGAAAAACCCCGGTCGTCAGCTCACGGGGCCGATAACTGCGAACCAAGATGTCGTATTCCTCAGCTGCCCAGCGTAAACATCAATAGCGGACTTGAAAAAACAGATTCGGAATCATCTCAGGCCCTGACGGCCAAACAGGAGATTTAATTATGTCCCTCATTCGCTCTAAGCGATCAAACAGATTCGAGCAAAAGTACCTTTCTGTTGCCGAGCTCGCCACCCGTTGGAGCGTCTCTCCAAGCGCCATATATTCTCGAGAGTGTGGGACGAGCGCGCTCTCTCCCATTCGGTTTGGAAAGTCAATTCGGTTTCTCCGAACGGAGGTCGAGGCCTTCGAAAGAACTCGCGAAGCTCGGGCCAGTAAGGCCCAAACCACTCTGCACAACGACCGTCCTGCCAGTGCCGACTTAGCGGCATGAGACGAATCCAGAACCTCATATCAACCTAGGCTATCTTGGGAAGCCCATACAGCGTGCGTGCTCCATTCTTCAGAAAAGATGCGGCTAGCGCTTTTGCGTGAAGATGAAAACAGCAAGTAGCAAAGAACGGACAAGGGGCTCAAACCAGATTAGAAAGGTGCAGCGCTCTAAGGGAGAATTCTGGGGATATGACGTATGGCTCCGACAACCAGACGGGACGCGCACGCGCTACCGGGAGTTTAGTTTCTCGAGTAAGGCCGAGGCTGGACAAGCTCTGGCGGCATTGAAGACATCGGGGTGGAAGGCGCGCTATGGTCTCAAGCCGCCGCCCACGGTCGCTCAAACTACTATCAGCAGGGCGATTGCAAGTTACCTAAAGGTTGCCAAGGCTAACTTAGCAGCAAATAGGACCGACGATAGCAAGTACTGGCGTAACATGCCGGGCCACATGCGAACTCTTGAACGTTGGGGTGAGTTCGCAGGCCTCGAACGCCATGTCAGCACAATTCAATCTGATGATTTTGTCTTTTGGATGGCCGCTGAGATGGAGCGCGGCAAAACCAATCGCCAAGCCCTAAAGAAGGCGACCATCAGACGTGGGCTAAACACAATCCGGGCTGCTTTGAATCACGCCGTGCAAACGTGTTCGGATCTTAGAACCTACAAGGTTCCCCGAAGTCCGCTTACAAAGAAATCAGAAGAAGAGCGCGACCGTCCCTCTCTGATGAAGAGATTTCCAAGATTTCAGTAGCTCTCTCTAGTAAGCGTGAACTAGCTGATGCCCTTTTCTTCTTTCGAATCGCTTTGATCACTGGCGGGCGCATGGCGGAAATTCTGCGGATGAAATGGGAAGAATCCAGCGAACGATTTGGGACGGTAAAACTCTACTCTTCAAAAACCCAAAAATGGCGCACCATTAAAGCGCCGGCCGCCGCCGCCCTTATCGCGCAGCGTCGGATGCAGCAGAGAAACGCACCCATGGTCATCGATCGCCCCGACCACTGGATTCGAGGTGTACTTCAGACAGCTTCGGAAAGTGTCGGCGTAGTTTATGGACAACAGGTGCCAGGTGGCTGGTGCCCTCATGATCTGCGGCACACATGCTTGACGAATCTTGCTTTAGCGGGCGTGCCTCTGAATGGGATTAAGGAATACGCGGGGCACTCGTCGATCGTAGAGACACAGAGATATTTGAAATTCATGCCGGAGTCAATCGAGTTAGCAGCCATGGTAACTAGCCGACTTGCCGAACTCACCCGTGCTACCGCCGAGTCACAACCAGGAGCGAATGCTATCGAAGATCCTGATGATGGTGGGCTAGCGCCGCCGACCTCGCGGGGTCGGTGACGTATAAATAAACTCGCGATCTGATCGGGGAAACAGACTACAGTCCCAAGCGCACTCACGCTTCTAGCAGCACTTCAGGATGTCGCTTAGCAATGGACAGTAACTTGAGAGCGGCATCGCTGGGCACTCTTATTCCCTGCTCCCACGCCTGTACAGTCTTCGGGCTGACATTCAACACACGAGCAAAAAAAGATTGAGAGTATTTCAGTTGTTGCCGTAGGCGCGCGATGTCAGCGGATGACATCGCACTCGGGGGACGCGGCAGCGCAACCCGCGTGACGCGATGCCCTGAAATCCTCGCCCCGCTCATACGCGAGCGCCTGCTTAGCCGACTTCATCAATTCGGCGAACTTCTCATCCGTCATGTGTCAACTCTTGGTCTTCTTTCTGCTCATATGAGGCCTCTCTCTTGATGCTGGCAATGATCTTTCCCAATCTCTTACACAGTAGGACTAATGTCAAATATCGAGCAGTCGTACGGACCTGGGGTTCAGCTCCCCGCGCACCTAAAATAGGTTTGGCCATTCCAATATGTAGTTGACTACATAATGTTCTTCGGTACATACTATGAAAGTGAAGTGGACGGTATCGTTTCATGACGAATTCGACTCGGAGTTTGGCGCCTTATCAGAAGCTGTGCAGGACGAAATGCTTGCTCACGCCAGATTGCTCGAACAGTTTGGTCCGCTACTCGGAAGGCCCCGCGTCGATACTCTGAAAGGCTCCCGCCACGCGAACATGAAGGAACTGAGATTTGATGCCGATGGTGGCGTTTGGCGCGTTGCTTTCGCTTTCGACCCGAAGCGCAAGGCTATCCTTCTCGTCGCGGGTGATAAGTCGGGCGGCAGTGAAAAGCGTTTTTATCGGCAGTTGATAGCGAAAGCCGATGAGCGGTTTGACGGTCATCTGTCACGCTTGAAAAAGGAGAGGAAGAACTAGCATGAAAACCCTGAACCAGAAAATGAAAGTCATCGGTGCCGAGCGCCGGAAGAAGGTCGCGGCCCGCGCTGCAGCCCTTATTGCCGAAGAAATGACGCTGCAGGAACTCCGGCAGGCTCGCCAACTCACTCAAGTGAGGATTGCGAAGGCTCTCGGCATCAGCCAGGATGGCGTTTCCCGTCTGGAAAAGCGCAGTGACTTCTTGCTTTCCACGTTACGAAAGACCGTTGAGGCAATGGGCGGCAACCTGTCCCTAGTTGCTGAATTCCCAGACCGTGAGCCAGTCGTGCTGTCGGGCATTGCCGAAGCAGAACCGGAGCCTACGCCGACCCGACGGAGGCCCGCTCGTTCCCACACGTAACATGGGCCCAGGGGTTTGGAGGCGATCAGCTTCGGCTGAATCTATCCCGCCTCTTTGGGAGCCACCGCTAATGGATAAGAGCGAACTCGATCCGGTAACTGACTAGGCGGTCACTTGGCTACCTCAATGAATGCGACCACGCCAGGAGCAAGAGAAACTGACTGGCATTGAAGATTTCAGTCGAGGCAAACCGTCGTAGTCAGCTAGAAAACCCTCTTACCCAAAATTTGGTGTCTCAACTAAGTCTCAACTAGGGGTAAAAAGTGCTGGAGGTTTGAACAGTGTAAAACGTCGGCCGAGCGAAAAAGCCAGTAAAAATCAAAAAACCGCATTTGCATGCGGTGTCTTGATCGATGGTTTGGTGCCGAAGGGGGGAGTTCCCCAGCGTCCCGAACTCATTATATTACCAACACTTACAAAATATCACAGAATCTCAAGTCTCAACGAAGTCACAAAACTTTTTAGAGAACATCTGAAGTTACTCTGAATTGAGAGTCAATTTCTCACCAGAAGACCTTGGGGTTGTCATGCAAGCCAGTATATAGCGGTCTAGCGGACTCAATCCCAGCCCGCTACCGTTTATCTGAGCGGCGAACCTCCGCATAGTCGCCGAATCCTTCGAGCCATTGGGGAACTACCTCTCCCCGTTCCTCTGATTGTATGTCCCCACCACAGTAAAGAGGTTTCGTGAGCATCATGACCGGTGCTGGTAAATTCTTTCTTCACCGTGGCTCTCTCTTACCTGCAACGATGTGTTCGGTGGCGATTGTTTCCAACAAGACACCTGAGATTCGCCAACCAGTGCGCCGGACACCGGCAGCCCATCGAAGCATGCTCTTGCTACTTCGACGCAACATCTGCCTTCGCTCACCGCAGGTGGGAGCTACTTCCTGCTTGCTCCGCGCAGGCCCTGGATCTGAACCATCGGCTGTTACTTGAGTACATGTTGCCGATATAGTCTGGCCATGTCCGATTGGTAGCTGGCTGGAACGGCGGAAGGCCTGTCCGCCTGGTTACTCTTTAGCACCGTGCGCGCGCTTCGGGCCCTGATCTTTTCTTCTCGCGCAGTCTTCGGAATCGTTAACCCATCGAGGTCCGTTTGTGCTCGCGCGTTGACCGCTTCTCGATCAAGTGTGAGCGAATGCGTCGTTGATGCGAGAGGCACACTTTTGCCGCCTGCGAAAATCTCGTGGCGGCCGTGCTCTTCGTACCACTTCACGAGCGTTGCCGTCATATGCATCTTCTCGACGATCTGGCGCCAGCCGTGCTGCACACCCAATGCCTTCACGGACTGCGTGGCAGACTCCACGCTCGGATATATCCTCTGCTTCGCGCGCCGATTGCCATCGATGGACCAGGATGTCCGTCGCGGCTTATGGGCCAAGCCGGACGCCATCTCGCTAAGAGAATGCACCCTCGGCGTGATCGGAGTCGGGAATATCGGCAAGGCCGTTGTGCGCCGGGCGCGGGCGTTCGGGATGACAGTGCTCGGCACCGATCCGGTGCCAGTGTCACCATCGTTTGTCGGCGAGACCGGGCTTACGATGATGGGGTTGCATGCACTGCTCGAAGAAGCCGACTTCATTACGCTGCACTGCGATCTCAATCCGACGTCCTTTCATCTGATCGGCCGCCCCGAATTGTCGCTCATGCGATCCTCGGCGTACCTCATCAATACGTCTCGTGGTCCGGTGATTGATGAGCCGGCCTTAGTCGACGCATTACGCGAACGCCGGATTGCCGGCCCCGCGCTCGACGTCTTTGAGATCGAGCCGCTTCCAGCCGACAGTCCCTTGCGCGCCATGGACCATTGCCTGCTCGCGCCCCACAACGCGAACAGCGGTCCTGCTGCCCGGAGGCGAGTCCATGAGTCGACAATCGCCAACCTCCTCAGCGGACTTCGAGAAGCCGGGCGGGCTTGCCGAGGACCAAACTCCGATCACAAGGGGCATGCAGACGTATCGGCAGGTGACGCGAATCTCCCGTCACATCATTGAAGACAGAGGAGAGACAGAATGGAGAAATCTATGAGACACGCGTGCCGCTACCCAGTGACAGGTGCACTCGGTGCGATGGTCCTCGCGCACCGCGGATACGTCGTTACGATGTCGGCGTTGGACACTTCGTCATTCACGCAGACAGTGCTCCCGCTCGAAGCGTTCGAGCAGGGTTGGGAGTTCGCGCGCACGCGTTCACATCTCAAGGTGCTCCTTGCGCCAGGGAGTGCGTGAGTGGATGAGCCATCAATTGCAGACGCACGGCGTTCCGGAAAGGGGCGCAAGCGGTGCCCATGACTGGCTGCTGTTTCGTGGTATCAGGAACATCCTCCGCTGCGACGAAGCCGAAGTAGTTCACGGAATCGCTCGCTACGTCGTTTCACAACATCGCAGCTTGCGGATTCTGTCGGTGTTGATCGAACGTAGTCGCGGAACGCCCTTTCCGGGCGTAATTGCGCTCATCGGTTGGTTGAGAAGCTTTCTCTCAATACATTCAGGTGACCGGTCGGACGGCGCCGTTTGGATCGCAAGACTCGGTAACGAGCGCCGCACGCTGGAAACGCTTCCAAACCTCGTTCCTGAGTTAGACTGGACTGAGTTGAAGTTCCGGTCCCGGCCCAATGCCGCAACACTTTCTGCGTTGGCCCGCAAGCTCGGTCCACGACGTATTTTCAGGATCGTGCGACGATTGCATCGGCGGCACGAATTCTTCAAGGTACTCCGTGTTGTCGAACTCATTGGTTATTACGCGCGGTATCTCGAAATTTTCCAGAACGCGCGCTTCACCATCGCCGTCATGTCAAGTCACAGCAACCCGCACGGTATTGCGTTTAACCTGGCCGCGCGAAAGTGTGGCGTGCCCGTTGTGCTCGTCACGCACGGCATGCCCGTGCGGCCCGTCGCCAGACTCTCATACGATCTGGGGCTGGTCCATTGCGAGGCCGCGCGGCAGACGTATCTCAAAGAGGGTTGCAAGATGGATCGCATTTTGATCCACGGCCGGCGGCAACATCATGCGCCAATGCCCGCCGGTCCGCTCCGCGAGCGGCTGAGCGTCGGAGTATTCCTTTGCAAAGACGTGAATGAGAAGCGCCTACGTGAAGTGATCGAAGGTTTGCTTTGCGACCGGCGGGTTTCGCGCATCATCGTTCGCCCACATCCAAAGAACCTCTGGCTCGGAATCGACGCGTGGATCGCGTCGCGAAACGACGCTCGGATCTGTCGGACTTTCAGCAGCTCCGTGGTCCGCGACGTCGAGGCTTCGGACATCGTTCTCGCAGGCAACTCGAGCGTGCTTGTCGAGGCCGTGGCCGCAGGCCGGCCAAGCGGCTACGTGCTAGGCCTGGATCACGGTTCTCCGGATCTCCACGCGTTCGTCGCTCGTGGCTTGATCTACCCATTTGATGAGCTCGGTTTCGATCCCGATGCGATGCTTCGCTTTTACCAGCGGCCAGACTGGTCGACCGTGCTCCGGCTCTTCGCTAACGTTGACGACGACGAGGCCTCAGTTGCAAATCGACTCGGTGCCAACCTGCGAAAACTAGCCATGTCGAAATGATTCCCAAAGGTATTATTTCGCGCGGCTGCTTAACTTAGACGCGCGAATACTGTGGCATTCGGCTACTCACAGAAAGCACCTTTTGGGGCAGGCGGCAGTCCTAGAGCCGATATCAAAAACAGCCGGCTTCGTGCGAGGCTTGGACGACAAGCGGATTCAAACAATGACAGGCAGAGCCAGGCAAGTGCGACTGGGAACAGCCACATACCCCCAGATTGAATTCGCGATTGCAGATCTTCCTGTTTTCGAGAGCTATATGGGGGCGCAGGGCAATGTCGGTCTGCTGGGAAACGACTTCTTACAAGCATTCACAAGGGTCGAGATAGATTTCGACCATGGAACGGTTCGACTCTCAAAATAATAGCTCGTCAAGGCACTGGGCGCTTGGAACTAAAGACATGTGAGTGCGTGATAGAACAGTAGTAGCTGGCTGCCAATACTTTAATGAGGGGAAGACCAAGGGCCATGACGACTGATTATCATAGCGTGGGATCGTGTGCAGGTTTTTCACGTGCTTGTCGGCTCGCGACAATGGGGGCGGTGTGGGTGCTAATTCTAGCCACCTCTTCCTACGCGCAAATGCCACGCATACGTTACACGGTCGAAGTTAACGACCCGACGAGCCGGACGTTCCACATCGCCATGCAGATCCAGTCGAGGGCCGGAGTGCTCCGGCTCTCGATGCCCGCCTCGACCCCTGGGGAGATAGACATTAAGAACCACGCGCGCTACCTCTTGCATTTCAACGCTCAGGATGAGCGAGGGCAGTCTTTGCAGAGTCATCGTTTGGACAAGTAAACCTGGCTGGTAGATGTGCCGAAGTCGCAATTAGTAGTCGTCCGTTACGATATACGTGTGAACGAGCGAGATGTATTAAGGCTTGGAACGAACTGGGTGGATAACAACGGGGGATTCATAGAAGCGGCCTCAACTTTTCTCTATCAACCGGAACATCTCGATTCCCCGATATCGCTGCAATTCAAGCTGCCATCATCATGGCAGATCGTGACCCCCATGCGCGCGACCTCGGGCGGTGGATACGCCGGCGATAATTACCGCCAACTCCTCGATTCGCCCATCCAATTCGGCAGATTACAGGAGCGCACGGTTTCAGTCGGTCAGGTGCGCTGTCGGCTCGTCTTTGACGCTCAACTACCAGCCTATGATGAGCGCGCCTTCGACGAGAATATCCGTAAAATCATCGCCTACGAAATGAAACTCATGGGAGGCGCCCCATTCCAGGAGTACACGGTGCTATTTCACTGGCGGCCCGATCTCGACTATGGCGGCGGGATTGAGCACGGGAGAGCAATGATCATGAACGTTGGCAAGCAGTGGATGCTGGACCTTCCGACAAATGTCTCAGGCACTTTTGCCCACGAGTTGTTTCACGCCTGGAATGCCGGAGCGGTTCACCCGCGAGACTTAGATAAGTGGGACTATACGCGCGAGAACTACACGAGATTGATGTGGTTCATCGAGGGAGTAACCAACTACTATGCGACTCTAGTGTTGAGACGCACCGGCATTCGGCCACGTGAAAGTTTTTATGATGTGTTATCGCGCACCGTAAGCGCGTATGAAAACGAGCCCGGCCGCGGCTTGGTTACTCTGGTTGACGCGGGCATAGCCGAATGGATTAGACCGGTTGAGGGCCTTGACTATTACAGCGGCGGAGAGGTGATCGGTTTTCTCCTCGACTTGGAGATCAGGATCGCGACGCAACGGCCGTAGCCTGGATGACGTGATGCGTGCCTTATACCGGCAGAGTAAACAAGCTCCGTATCACGGCTTCACGGAGGGCGAATTAGTTAGGACAGTTAGTGCAGTTGCGGGACGTGATCTTAGCGGCTTCTTTGATCTTTATGTCAGGGGAAAAGGAGCCATTGATTACCAGGTGCTGCTTTCAAGAGCGGGTCTGGCAGTGCAAGAGTCCGCCGGCGAAAACGGCGCGCGTAATTACTCACTCAGTGTTAAGACCGGGATTACGGATGAGCAGAATAAGATGTTGAATAGTCTGCTCGGCGGGGGCGAGGGGTAGTGGCTGGAAGCAGTTCACATGGCCAAAGAGATGATGATCAACTATCAGGCTGGAAAAGGCGGTCCGCTCTCCCAGTCGTATCAAGATCTCGAGACGTTTATCGCCGAATGCCTGGTGCGGGCTTTGGACCACCGGATGCGCGTGAAATTGGAAGCGAGGGATTCAGCAACCAAGCAAGCGGAAGATATGATCGCTGACATGACCCGTCAGGGATTGACGCTGACGCGACCGTTCTATCTGCTGCTGGAAAGATTACGAGAAAAGCGGCAAGCGCTTCGACGAATTCATGCCGTTGTTATTCGACGCACTGCCAAAGAGCGGACCTTGAGATGTCTTCGGGCGCGTCCCTGCCGAGGAATGGCCGGCGACGGCGCGCCGACAAGTGGAGAGTAACCAAGCGCCGCAGTTACTGGGCAACATCACTCCCCGCGAAAGCGCGGCAGACTTCCGCATGGTCTCTCGTCACGAGATAGTTGCAGGCTACGCAGAGAGCACGCACGGTTCTTAGGGGAGGGGTGCTGGCAACAGTACCTCCTTACCCGACCGCCGTCGGGTAACTGTGCGCGGCTTGAGGTTCTAGCAAGTATGAATTGCTCGTGAAAGTTTCACGTTGGAGTACGCACTAATCCTGGCCTCTTCAAGAATTTGAAAATAGTTGGAGCTACAACCATGAGACAAAGATTCAGCGCAGCACTTATGGCGTTCCTGGTCATGGACTCAGCCGGCGCGCAGGCCGCTGGACAAGCCGCAAATGTAAATTCAGTCCACGCAAAGGCGCAAACCAAATCGCAAAGTACTTCAAATGCTACGAGCTCTAAGAGGCGCCAATCTAAGTTTAATGGCGTAAGGATCCCCAGGGAGATAATTGCCCAGGGCTTTCGGATCGATCAAATCGATTTAGGAGCAGCCGAGGTCGACCTACACTTTAGCCGACCAGGAGATCTGAGCATGGATGAGCTTAACAATCTTGTACGAGACCGAGGTTCGAACACTTTTTCGATGCGTGTCAAGAATGAGACGGCGAGCGCCAGGTTATTCATCGTAAGTGTGCGGACAGAAGGAGCCCCCTCTGTGTCAACGTGAGTGAGACACCGACCGCCCCAATGTGGTCGGGGTTTTAGAAGGCGGCAAACCGGGCCGGTCGTTAATGTTCTGCGGACATATCGACACCGCGGGTGTCGAAGGGATGACTTCACCATTTGATCCGGTCGAGCGCGATGGCAGACTCTACGGGCGGGGATCGTCCCAGAAGTCACTCCAATCAACACAGTAAACTTTTTTAAGGCAGAACAAAATGTTGAATAGTCTGCTCTGCGGGGGCGAGGAGTAGTGGCTAGAAGCAGTTCACCTGGCGAAAGAGATGACGATCGCTGGCGCGCATAGGCGCCACTAGCAAAGAAGGGTTGATTAGCTATGAGAACTAGAACGACGCGGGCCGCATGGACGGCGGGATTAGGGCTTGCGGTAGCAATCGGCGGCGCGACTCTGATGCGGAGCTTACGCTCAAGGCGGCAAGGCTCAGCTTGAGCCGGCGGGCGTCGCAGGCCCTCGGAAGACGGCCGCAAACCACCTACAAGTCGATCCGCTGCTTGTTGCCCAAGCTGCCGAAGCCTGGACCGTCATAGGCCGCGAGGACAACCCAGTCTGGCCGGGTTGGAACGCTGCGGACACGCCCATCTTGATCTATATGCCAGGGGTCCAGGACCTCCTTATCAACCACCCGCAGCCGCCTATGGGGTTCACGCTTTACGAAGGGCCGATCCGCTTTCCGTACGGCAAGATGTGGGTGAAGAATGGAGAAACCAGCGAAAAGCTCGATGGGCAGAACACCGCGCGGAAAGTTAACGGCGTTGACACGCTCATGATCGCGGATTCGTTGTCGACCAGGAGGCAATGGATCGAAGGAATCAGCGAACAAGCCAGAACGTCATCCGATGATCTGAAGTCGACCATCGACGGAGGTCTTAACCCGAACCCTTACGATAGCATGGCGATATTCGCCCACGAAGCGTTTCACGTTTACCAACATAAGCGAACTCAGCAGAAGGGTGGCAATGAGTTGGCGTTGATGGATTACCCGTCGCTATCGGTTGAAAACAATGTGGGCTACTCCCTGGAGGCCGACGCGCTTCGGGCTGCGATCGGGGCCAAAGATCCGACCGATTTGCGCAAGTTCGCAGTCCAATGGCTGGCCATCCGCCAGGCACGCCGGAAGATCCTTAACCAGACCTTGAACGGCTACGAGGATGGAACAGAATTCAACGAAGGCACGGCTAAGTATGTGGAATTCAGGTTCATACAAGCGCTGGAGAAGCGCAAGCCTTCACCTGACATGTGGTTCGTTCAAGGGTTCCGTGGCTATGACGATCTTTCTGCCGAGCGAGAGCGAATCCTTAATCGCATGTGCGAAATGATGGAAGGCAAGGTTAACGTCAACAACGATCCGTACGGTGCGTCGCCCGTTCGCATGAGACTGTACTTCTCCGGAATGGGGGTTGGCGCTCTTCTCGACCGGCTGGGTGCGAAATGGCACAACCGTGTTTTTGAGCCGAAGACTACGTTGACCGCATTGGCCGAGGAGGCCATTCACGCCACGCCTCCAGAATTACAGGTCGCATATGCAGAGGTCGCGAACTCGCAACGCTTTAAGGATCTAAGCGCTGCGAAGCAGCAACTCGCGAAGGATGGACAGGCACACATCGATAAGGCTCTCGAAGAGTTCGATAAGGCGCTCGGTGTTATCGTTCTCGACTATTCCACGCTCTCAAAACCCAAGGTGGGCCTGGGCTTCACTCCCTTTGGCATCCTGCGGATCGACGCTGACCGGACTCTATTTCGGCTCCTTCCGTTGCGGGGCATTGTCAACGAGATGGGTTTCCAAGAGGACTCCGCGCGACCGGTGCTGCAAGACCGGCCAAAGAAGCAGTTCGTACTGATGCTTAAAGAGGCGGTCACGGAAGCTAAGCTCGATGAACTAGCACCGAATTGGCGCTCCGGGCCGGTCAAACTCGAGAGCCTCAAGCTGCCTGGAGTCGTTCTCAAGAATGTAAACGCGTCGATCAAGTTGGAAGGGCGGCGGCTCATCATCAAGGCGCGTGACGTCTCGTAGCGGCAGTAGACTGGGGTGCCGTGCGAAGATGTGCGCCACGCTTTGACCTCGACCCTGAAACCTGTTTGGGTCGCCCTTTGCTGCTACTCCCTCGCAAAAAGACGAGTATGCAATTTGGCGTCACGATGAGCGGGCTGAAGGAAGTGCTGGGGTTGTGGATCGCGCAAATTTGAAGACGATCTACACCTCGGCGACCGAAGCAGAAGCGGAGCAAAGACTGGCCGAGTTTAGCCTGAAGTGGGACGCGAAGTTTCCCATGATTGCGAAGTCCTGGCACAGCAACTGGGCCCGAGTAATTCCGCCATCGCTCGTTCCAGCAACTGCTACTTCTAAAACCAAAGTGTATATATCTATCAATGCCCTTTCTTTGCCCGGATCAATGGTCGTTCAGATCTCTCCTTCATATAGTCGTTTTTCACCTGTCTCGCAAGCAACCTCTTCTAGCTCGTTTGCCTCACAGGTGTGAAATGAGACAACTATCATATCTTCCTCTTCAGGAAAGAACTCATGAGGAACACCTTTACCTATTACATACCATGTATCTGCCAGTGAATCATCCGGTGATCCAAACTGAACCATTCTCTTATATGTGCCTGCCACTTTCGACATCCCTTGTCCTTTGATTGTAACCATATGCTGGATACTATTAGGGTGATAATGGCACCCGGACGATACATCCTTCTTTAGAACAAAAATCCAACATGACCTGATACTTTCAGGCAGTTCACGATCTATGGAGTTCAAGTCGATTGCGGACCAAACAAAAGGGTCTTGGGAATGATTGATTTCCTGACTCAATTGCTCAGTTGTTTCCAGGAAAGTCTTTTGATTGATGAGGAATTCGACAGCGGTATTTAGTTTTTCAAGATCATTGATATTCATTTTGCTAACTCTTCAGAAAAGCTATTGTAGCTAAATACTCTAGCGCGCACCTCATTATGAACTAATCTGGTATCTGCTGAATACGCTTTCCTTATTCGCCTGCTTCTTCACAAGCCGCCGAACGCTGGAATCGACCGGGCGGAGAAAAATCTGCGAATAGCATCCAAGTTCTCGATCACAGACGAGCTAATTCCGCTCCGGTCGAATGACTTGTTAGATTGCGGCGGCGGCACGAAAGTGGGGCGAGCGCTTCAGTGCTTCACGCGATAATGAAGCAATACGACGCCGTCTTCGTAACTCTTGCTGTTGATGAATTCCAAATCGATCTGCTTGGTGATTCCACGATTGAGCTGAATGCCTGAACCGAGAAGCACTGGATTAACATACAGGATTACATCGTCAATCAAGTTTTCGGCAAAAAGCGTCGTGGCTAACTCTCCACCGCCGCACAACCAGATGTCTTTGCCTATTCTATCCTTCAACTTTCTGACCATCCCACACGCGTTCTTAGCAACGATCTCGACTCGCTCATCTGGGCTTCCTTCCCTGGTGCGCGAGAAGATGTAAGTCTTCATGTTCGGGTACGGGTCGGTTACTCCGACTTTTAGCGCCCCTTCGTATGTTTTGCGTCCCATTAAGACGACATCAAACAACTTGAAAGAGTCGAGATAATCAGCCTCATGTTCACCTTCCATAAGAAAAAAATCAGATGAGCCGTCTTCGCGCGCAATGAATCCATCGAGGCTGCAAGACAGGTAATACTTTAGTTTTCGCATGTCTAACCTTCCTTGCTGAGTGAATGCGGCGGTGGTGCTCCGTTTGTTTTTACATCGTCGCAGAACTAAAGCAATCTGCAGTGAAAATAAAAGGCAAAGTTTTGATTCTATTAGACCAGCCTTATTATCATCTGTGGTGGAGAAGTCACCTCTGATGGCTAACGCTAATTAGATGCGGCATTTCTCTATTCGTCGGTGCCCCTGCCTTTACATGCTATCGACGCGTTAGCTCGTAACAAATCACTCTATTTTCAGAAGCGCAGTAGCTCTTGGCTCGCGTAAAGTCTTTCTGCTCAAGCGCAGAGTGCAATGCCCCAAGAAACGAGTTCGTCTTAAAGAAGCGATGCTGGATAGACCGATCATAGTCGGAGTATGCTTCAGCCAAGCGTCCCAGGGAACGGTATACATCGGCGCGGATGACAGAGAAGGCATTGAAGCCCAGGTCGATTCCTTCCTGCGCCAGTTTCAAAGCCTTCTGTTTGTCGCCTCCGACTGCGGCCGGAGTGGTCAGGTAGGAATAGGCGACATAGTAGCGATAATAAACACCTTTGGGTTCCAGCTCGAGAGCCTTTTCGTAGGCTTCTTGTGTGCGACTGTGCCACTTCCAGCGGTCAAGTCCACTCGATGCTTTTTCACGCAACTGAAAACAGATCAACGCTTCTTGAAAATAGTGGAGATGCTGACGCGGCGCGGTTTTGATGGCCCCTTCGATTCGGTTGAGCGCAATATCCAAATCGCCATCGTGGCGCTCTATTTGCGCCAGTAGATTAAGGGCGCCGTCATCAGCCTTTCCTCGTGCAACCAAGTCCCTAAGGGTTGACTTCACACCTCTCTGATTGCCGCGTTCCATTTGAGCAACAAAACCCGCAAGCGACGGCCATGTTGCTGAGTAGATAACACCCTCAATATCAACTGGCTGCTCAAGATGAGTAATACCGTTGCGTAGTGGAAAATCTTGTGTGTTCGAGTGCGTCGCTTGCCCGGGAGTCATCGTGAGTGCAAGAGCCAGAATTGCGGTAATCATCATATTGCGTCACCTTCGTACCTGAACCTTTTGTGTTGATTAGCCTTACGAAATTGTGAATCACGAAGTTCGCCGGCGTTTGAGTTCACGCGGGCCGATTCATGAGAAATCAAGTTCGGGGCTTGCCCGCCCAACAATAAGTCCGAACTCAACCTCGTGCTTTCTATCTAGTTCGTCAATTCTGTTGAGCGCTCACCCTCATCAACGCTACGATATTATAGCGTCTAACGGTTTGCGTCAGCGGGCGGCGCGCGCAGTACTGAAGACGCCATTAGAAGCCCGCTCGCGCAGCCCCGTTGCACGCGATTGTTAGGCGGCACCTTATACGACAACGGGGATACTATTCTTGTTCATCAGTTTCGTGCTTGGAAAGAAGCGATTTTAACAACTCGATCGCTTCTTCTTCGTTTTGATTACGCTTCCTTGATTCTTTCTTATTGTGCTAATGCCGACAACTCCGATCAGCAGCAATGGCGATTCCTGGCCAGATCTACCGAAAGGTATTCAGAAAGGTCAACCACTCGCCTTCCAGATCGCGGAGACTCTTGCCATAGACAGCTACCCACGAAGCTTGCATCGCCGCGTCGTCACCGGCCTTAGCCACACCCTGATAAATCTCTTTTAGCTTCTTCAGCGAATACTTCTCGACAAGGAATTGCACGAAAGAACCGGCGGCCGGATAGGCAACGGTGGTTCTCGGGTCCGCGCCAATAGATATCTTGGCCATCTCGCCCAACGGGAAGAGCTTTCCCGCTCTCAGGTTGGTTTGCGTGATGCGGTGGTTGCTGCCTTTGTCCGTCGCCATCGCCTCGGCATACTTACCGATTCCTTCACCCAGAAATGAACTGGACCCGCCCCAGTTTTGGTCGATCAGCGTATGGGTATTCTCATGGGCAGCCAGTCCGAAATCGGGCACCGCCCCGTCGAACCACATAAAATTTCCGGCATCGCTTGACAGTCCTCTACCCCAGTGACGCACATAGAACACCTTGGCGTCGTAACCGCTGAAATAGGCCGTAAACGTTTTCCTCCAGCGGGGTTCGGTCTCCTTGAACAGATTCAGAATGAAACCGACCGCTCGTTCATTGGTCTTAGCCAGAGCCTCCGCCTTGGCGCGGGGGATGCCAGGCTGAAAGGCGAAGGTAAAGTTGTCGGTCTCGATCATGTCGAATTTGCTGTCCATCCTCAGGTCGAGCTTGGCGATCAGTTCACCCGGACTGAACTTGCCTTCGGTCTCCCAGGTGCGAAACGTCTCTTCAGAATTTCGGCCATCACTGGCGAGGATGACCGCTGCGTTGCGCTTGTTGATTACGATGATCGGAATCTCGGGGATCTTTTCGATCTCACGCTCTCGGTAACTCGGAAACGGATTCTCCTCGAGCGCAGAGAAGAGCAGGACGCCGGCTGCCTTCCGCTTCACAGCTTCGCGGACGCGCTCCTCCATCGTCACCTTCATTCCATCAGGATGCAGTTTGTCGGGGAAGTCGTATGACAACATGACGACTTTCCCAGCCACATCGAGTCCGCTATAGGGATTCGATATCTGTTCGCGGACGATCCCGTCACCCACGAAGACCACTGGCGCCTGCAAGCGGATGTCTACTGAGTAGCGATTGCTTCCGCAGGGCGCGCCTTTCGCGTTGACTATCGGGAGAAAAGGAATCTTGCGCCGGGAACCGCCGTCGAAGTAAATATGGCAGGCAGCAAATCCAAGATCGGTGTCAGGATCGGTCAGAAAGGTCAGCCTGGGTCCCTGAGCGAACAGCGACGGCACACAAAGCAAGGCCGCCGCCAAGACAACAATGACGAAGTCTAGTTTTGAATGTCTGGCCATAGAATCTCACTTACCTCACTAATGCCGCTGGGTAGCAGCCTAACGTCAGGGTTGAGCGCGGCGTGATCCTTAGATATGATCACGCGCAATTCGTTCTTAAGCCGGTACTCGCTGGTGGGAAGATGAATCGATTTTGGAGTGCCGATCTTCCGGTCGTTCTTTTGCGCTACGACCACGCCCGCTTTCCGCGCATCGGCCATGGTCGGCGCGAGCAGGCCCAACATAAGAAGAGATGGTGCCAGAAATCTTCTCATCATGCTCCGCCGGTCTTCGGGTTGAATGCGAATTATCGTTTAGCCGTTCACGAAGGTAGTCTGTAAGAATCATATCGATCCCCAGCCTTTCAGTTAAGAATCGCTCTTGAATGAAGCTCCGGGGTGCATCAACAATATTGTCGCCCAGGCAAGGAAATGGTTGACTCACCTATTAGGCTCCGTCGAAGTTGTAACGACTACTTTTTTTATGATCCAGTCATTAGGATCCAGTAGAATCCTGATCGGCTTCTTCTCTGATTGAAATGAAAATGTCGCCTGTTTCTCCTTCAAGAATACCTTCTCCACCTTAATGCCTTCTTCCGTTTGGATTCCGATCTCAACGGGTAGATGATAGATTTCGCCTATCTGCTCGAGGACACACTTAATCTGGTAAGTGCCTCCCACATTTTGAACATCAGACCCCAACGAAATGACTGGAACTCGTCTCCTTTTGAGCCACTCGTCCCGAAACCATTGAAGGGACTGTCCGCTACCTTCTTCTAAAGTCGCGAGGAATTCATCCATAGTTAGGGCGTGAAACTTCTGCTTCTTGAATAGAAGCTTCATCGCCCGCTCAAATCCCTTGTTTCCGATCACGTATCGGATGAGATGCATGAGCCAGGGATACTTCCCATGTACAAATGCCTGATCTGTACTGCCCCGCAACTCGCTGTAGAGTAAGTCCTTCTCCGCTGGTAATGCTAAGTATTTGCTCCTGAAGAACTGAAAGATCTTCGGAAGAGGCTTTTGATGTTTCTCACCGTAGAGAACCTCGGCATAGTCGCCGAATCCTTCGAGCCATTGGGAACTACCTCTTCCCTCTCCTCTGATTGTGTATCCCCACCAAAGTAAAGAGGTTTCGTGAGCATCATGACCGGTGGTGGTGAATTCCTTCTCCAAGTATTTTGGTTCATAGCCGACAGCGTCGGAAAACGCGCGCCGGGCAAACATGCCCTTGATCGTGATGAAGCTGAACTGCGCAAAGGGATATGGGCAAAAGGTATCGGAATAGAATTTCAAGACCTGACTACTCGAAGCGAGAATCTGTTCTGCGAACTTCTGGCTCTCCGGATGCAGCAGAGTTTGCATGCGGATACCATTCAGCTTCCGCTCTGTTCTTATCCACTGCGTGTCCGCGAACACAGAAAAATTTACTTCCGGGACTGTTGACTCAAAAACGTGCCTGGTCTTCGGCCCCTCATGCTCAAGCTTTATTTCTCTGCCCGGGGCGACTACCTCAAATTCAGCAGGGAGAATTATAGTTGTCTTGACCGTAGCCCAATCGCTGAAGGTTATCGGATAGAATCTATCTGACCAGAGTAAGAAAAGGCTCGGGTCGTCAATGACATCCCGCTCCTCATCCATACTCTTGCCGAGTGAACCTCTTAGATTGAAGACGAGCGTGACCTTCGGCGCAGGTTTTTCCACCGTGACCGTGATCAGCCCGCGTTGCCTTTGGAAGGCTACGGGAGACTGAGGCGATGAGACAACTATGGACTGGTAGCGCTCGTTGAGCTCAAACGAGAAAGAACTTTCGAGCGTCGGATTATCAATGACAACGCTCGCGGATAACGAGATGTGCTTGGCCGCAAAATCAGGTTCGATAGATAGCTCATAGTGTTGCACATCGTAGGCCTTAGCCCGAGCACTCAACGACAGGATGAAAAAGAGTACCGCTATGTAAGGTCGCCCTCTCAAACTCATGCTCCACACTCCTTCCAACGGACGAGTTCAGGTGGCCGCGAGTCGCGACAACCTAAAACGACAAAGACTTGATGAAGGGCGAGCACCACCGCAGCCCATCTGCATCGAATCGTTCTGCCGCTGGGTTGCAGCAAGAACGATTATTTCTTACTGCTCATCTTAGCTTCGCGTGCTTTCGCTTCCGCAAGTGACGGAACATCCATCAGCCGCCGCAATTCATCTGTAACACCTGTGTCCACGGTATAGAGTTGGAAAGGCCCACTATTCTGTGACACGAATTGTGTGCCGAAACGTTGCGGACGACCGATTTCCATGAGAAACTCGCTTCGCGGCCGCCGCTACATGCGCTTGTTGAGCCGCGTCGAGTTAATGAACCTGTTCCGCCTGAGCGAGCATTTTATCCAATGCCTTCCGGTCAAATAGCCGTCCATTCGATACTACAGCATTGATTCTTTGAGTGTTTCGGATATTTTCAAGTGGATTGGCATCAAGTAACACAAGGTCAGCGATCTTACCTTGCTCAATCGTTCCAAGTGTCTTGTCCAACCCCAAAAACTTCGCTGGGTTGAGAGTGGCAGATCGTAATGCTTCAACCGGAGTTAGTCCGGCCTTAACTAACAACACAAGTTCGTCGTGCAGGCTGAAACCAGGAAAACAAAATGGATTACCTGTATCCGTGCCGGCCAGGAACTCCACACTGGCTCGCCTCATCGCGCCCACAATCTCAAGTTCTTTCTGATAAACCCTTTTCGCGTTGGCGTAATTTGCTTCGTTTCGACTAGCAATCCGCAGGCTCCATCTCCCCTTTATTTGGAGCGATACATACTTGAGCCTCTGGTCACTCCTGAAGCTCTCATCACCCAGGTACGCATTGCTCCTCAACACTGTCAGCGTCGGACACTGCCAAGTCACGTTCTTCACGAATCGTTCAAATAACTCCGCTGCTTTTCTGTTATTGTAAGTCTCAAGCGCTATCGCCTCAGCGCGGGCGCGCACTGCGGGCGTGTGAGCTTGAACAATCGCTTCTCTTAGTTCGGCCTCTTTGTCCGAGCACACAATAAGGATCCCGGTCAAATGCTCGATGCTTTTCTGTCCCGCGTCAGAAGCTTCTGCTGGTGACACTGAAGTGGGTACATGTCCGACAAATGGGATACCTTGCTGTTTGGCTTCGTCTGCGATGCCGAAGTACGCGTCACGCGGCAGCAGCGAGTATACCTTGACGAAGTCTGCACCCAACTGCTTCACCTGTCTTACAGCCTTTCGCCCTTCGGCCTCGTTGCGCACCGTGATGGAGTTAGGCCAGACCGGCTGTGGCCCGTCAATAATCGGACTGGCCACTACCATTCGCGGCCCTTGTAGCGAGCCTTTAGCTATATCCTGACGCCATCGCAGGAGGTCGGAGTTGCCGAACATCTGGCGGATACCCGTCACGCCATTAGCCGTGAAGAGCGGAAAGGACTCTTTGCTGTACCAGTGCACATGCATATCCCACAGACCGCGAATTAAGAACTTGCCGGCGGCGTTCACAACCTTCGCGCCTGGCGGGACGGATACCTTTTTGGCCTCTCCAATATCAGAGATACGATCATCTGTGATAACAACGGTCATATCCGGCTTGGGCGGGCCGCCGGCAACATCAATGACCGTGACGTGAGTCAAGACCAGAGGCTCTTGTTGAAGGTCGTGCTTTGATTGTGCCAGCAACAAGGCAGGCAGCAGGATAAAAAATAAAGCAATGTACCTTTTCATAGCATAGCCGTATATATCGCTCGAAACTCTGAAACAACTGAATGTGGGGCTCCTTCCTTAGTCATCAGACTGTTTCCCTAGCAACCCAACGATCCGCATCACTGTGCCGCGTAGTTTGCGGCTACGGTGCATGCGGCGAGCTAGGTGCGTCTCCTCATCTATTGACGCTTCTGCCTATAATCCTGCCCTAAGACTCGCTTCAGTATTGCATCTAGCTCGCTTTCAGATGTCACTATGAACCAGTTCTTATGCAAGGTGAAATAAACCGGATAAGCAGCCTCCATGGTTTGTGTGTCATGGGTTATTGGTTGTTCGATAACGTACTTGTGTGGGACTGTCTCAGTAGCATTCTTGGTATAGGTTACTTTGATCCTCTCGGCATCCATTGGACCCGGGAAAAATACTATTTCAACAATACCCTTATCCGTTCTTATGAATGCCGCTTTCCCAACACCCCGAAACATCCCTGCTAGCTTTGAGCCGTGCACGCTTTGCACGGTGACACCATGTGTATTGAGGTATTGAGCGAATGCAATTGCATCGGCGTATGCAATATCGTTGGGTCGCATAAGAGACTCATCTTGAATTTGGCCAAATGAAGAAGACGCGGGAAGCTTCGTTCGAGAATGTGTGCAATTAAGTAACCCAAGAGCTAGGATCGTGATGAAACCGCACAACGTTAGTACCTTCATTTTGATTATTCCTTTCTCCCTCATTCATATTGGTGAATAGCGCCTAACGATCGAATTCACCGGGCGCGGGCGAGCAGCATTCTAGCATCACCGGATAAAGTCAGTTGAGAAGCACGCTGCCCCGCGCTCCGGTGCAATGAGTTATGCGTGACATAAGCAGCTACTTGGGCACTCCGAGGATGAGCTTCTTGGCACGGAGGTCAATCGTGACGATGAAGTGTGACAGAACGTCGCTGCCGAGCGCCAGCGCAACGGGAAGATCAAACCCGGTTCCGCGGCGAACAGGGCTTTCGCGGAGTTCGTCGAGGATGAATGCGCGACCGCCCAATTCCAAAGGAACCCGCTCGCGAAAACCCTTGAACTTCCCGGACCGCTCGACGCGAGCAAGGCCCTCGGCAAAGTCTGGGTCGATAAAGGACACGTTGTAGCCGGTATCGAAATACACAATCGCCTCACGCCCATTCACCTTGGCTCGCGCATACAGGATATTCCCCTGGGAAGTCGGAGGCGCGATGAGATCAATCGAAACATAACGCTTGTAATCGAGTTTCTCCGGGACCGGCGAGGGACTGACGCCGACTTTGCGTGATCTGTAATCCAATGTCAGGCGGCGATCCAGGAAAAAGTCGAGCCCCACGGTTCCATTGAAGGGTTCGGAGGAGAACATACGCCAATCGGACAAGCTTCCCGCGACGTTTCTGAAAACCTTCCCAAGAACGGACATCCTCTCGATGCGAATCCGAAACGACTCGCCACGATGGCTACCGTCGGCGTTGAGTTCTTCCATGTGTTCCTCAACGCGATGCGGAACCGGAGGTGCATTGTTCGTAATCATAAGGCCTCTGGCTGTTCCCGAATCTAGCATGAGCAACAGTTTGACTCCGGAAACATCCGCCTCTACAAAGGGAATACCTAAGACGTTAAGAGTCAGCGGATAAAGCTGACTTCTGCGGTACCCAAGATCTTCTGACCACTGCGGGAACGTCGTTGCTTCAAGCGTGGTCGAGACCACTGCTGCTTTTACAGTTTGACCCGCCGCGGAAGGCGCGCAACTCAAGACGATCGCGACGCTCGTAAGCACTAGAAACAGCGGGAGTCTGGCAATCAGTTCTTTTCTCATTGTTGCGACTCCATAAAGAGCCCTAAGACCAGCAATGATTCGTGCATGTCTCCCACACCTCCCTGGACATGGACGGCAAACTTCAGCCGGGCCAGAATCGAATCATTCAATTCAACTCCGAGAATGATCGGAAAAGCATAACGTCAGTTGACCGGGCGCGGCGATTGGCAAAAACCTGGAATCCAATCAAGTTAAAGAGGGCGCGATTCCGCGCTCCGATCCAACGACTTTCGGCAGGGCTTCTCTCCAGAGAAATCATCTTATGCCGACAATCAATCTTCGACTTGGAATATCGAGCGTCACTTCGCGGTTCAACCAGAAACCTGCGCCAACAACTCCATCATAGATGAGTCCCACCTTGAAAGTTACCTCCGGCTTTTCCATCTTCACCTCTGGCGCACCAAGCAACGATACATTGGACACAGTAGCCCGATACCGGATCTCCGTTAAACCAGTGAGGCCTTTGGATTCCATTCGCTTCACACTGTCGGACTTTTCATCAAGATTCAAAGGTTTCATGAAGCGAGCATCAAGAATCAAAAGACCATCAAACCCCGTATCCAATTCGCACTCACACGTCAAAGAATCTCCGACCGTTAAATCTACAAACAATCCCAGCGTCTTATCCCGATCTTCCAGGACTTTGAGGGGAGTGACGCGGCCCTGTCGAAGGCGTCGGTTTAGAGTTTGTCTATTTTCAAAGACCAACTCATGCTTTTTGAAATCGAGGCTGACAATATGATGGTCAAAGAATTTTGCTGCCAGCACGCCATCAATTTTGAATTTATCGAGCACCTCCCAAGCGGCGACGACAGGATGTTCTTGTCGAAATCGACCTATGCTTAATGAGGCGATTTGGAATAAATCAAAATCAATTCTTTCGCCGGTATTGCGAAATCCCGTGTAGTGTCCGGCAGCCTTAGAACTTAACTTGTGCAAGAAGCCTTTGGAGAGGACATGAATGCCGGCGCCAGTATCAAGGATGAACTCGCCCTTTACGCCGTTAGCAGTTACTTGTATAAGGATCAAACCACCTTCTGAAACCTTAAATGGAAATCTTGTTTGTTTTGTCCTTTCAGTTGACCCAAAGCATACAGAAGTAAGAAAGAGACATAAGGAAGCAGTTAGAAGCCGTTTTTTCGTTTCCATGATCATAATGAATCGCATTCGTTAGCTGCCCAACCTGATAAGTGCTAGTTCCCCTGGAGCGCTTTTTCAATCATCTTCACAAATGGCGGATATGCTTCTACAACAGCGCACGCACCAATCATCGAGGGAGCATCGCCCTTGTCGTGTTGTGGTCCCAGGGCAGCGGGACGCTTAAACTCTCCGCGATCTACCATTAGCTTGATTAATTCCCAACTCAAGTCATGGTAAGCCACATCCCAGGCGTACTTTTTCATCGATGTCCATAATCGCAGTCAGCTTTTGCACGTGAAGATGACGCCTTAATCTTTCGACGTAGGAGTGAGCCGTCTGTTGCAACAGGTGGTAGAGGGGATCGGTTCGTTTTACAACCGGGATCAGCACTTGACCTTGCTTTCCCAACAGCCCTAAACGGCGCAGTTGGGTAACAGCGTCATCATCGATCGGTTTTCCCGCCAGCGCCGATGGATAAACAGTCCGCCAGTTCCCACCGATTAGCCCAAGAGTGTTAGCCCCGATTGGACTCCAGCTCACAACCAGCAGGTCGTTGCGCAACTCGTCGTCTGGATAGTAGTTCGTCCCTGATTTAAAAGGATGTGACGGGTAAACCACCCAGACGAGTACCGGTGTGAGTGGTGGAGCAAACCCTCGTTCGATCATCTCAGTCCAGATGAACTGCGAGTCGAAGACTTGCGACCAGACAAAATGGTAGGACCAAGCCTCCCAGCCTCTTCTCCTTAATTCGCGTAATAGGTCGCGTACGTTGGGGAGCAGCTTGGGATAAATCTGTCTCGCGGCCTGAACAATCAAGCGGTTGTATTCTTTACGCTGCTCACCTATCAGAATGGGAAATGCAGTGCGGATTCTATCAGCGCGGCGGGTGATTAAGCGGGCCTTCCCCAGAGCCTCTAAACGCTCGTCCAGTACCTGCGTTGAAGAAACCAAGTTGAGTAATTGGGCATATTCAGCGCCATTTCTTGCGGCAATAAGGAGGCGAGCGTTGGTCTTATCTTTGACCAAATGGGAGTCTAGAGGATTCTCCCCAATCCCATGTGAGAGGTGTGCAGCTAAGACCTCCCGTGGATCCACGGATTTCGCGCTTTGCCGATTTACTTGCGCCCGATAGGTAGTCGGCGTAACTCCTGTTAAGAGCGTCACAGACAATATGAATGTAAAAACCGCGCGCGGTTTGGCCATATCAATCCTTACTCCATAACCACTTTTCTTATGATCCAGTCATTAGGATCCAGTAGAATCCTGATCGGCTTCTTCTTTGATTGAAGAGAAAATGTCCCCTGTTTCTCCTTCATGAATACCTTCTCCAACTTAATCCCTTCTTCGGTTTGGATTCCGATCTCAACGGGTAGATGATAGATTTCGCCGGTCTGCTCAAGGACACAGGTAATGTGGTAAGTGCCCCCCACATTCTGAACATCAGACTTCAACGAAATGACTGGAACTCCTCTTCTCTTGAGCCACTCGTCCCGAAACCATTGAAGGGATTGTCCGCTACCTGCTTCTAAAGTCGCGGCGAACTCGTCCATAGTTAGCGTATGAAATTTCTGCTTCTTGAATAGAAGCTTCATCGCGCCCTCAAATCCCTTGTCTCCGATCACGTATCGGATGAGATGCATGAGCCAGGGATACTTCCCGTGAACAAGTGCCTGATCTGTACTGCCCCGCAACTCGCTGTAGAGCAGGTCCTTCTCCGCCGGTAATGCTAAGTATTTGCTTTTGAAGAACTGAAAGTTCTTTGGGAGAGGCTTTTGATGTTTCTCACCGTAGAGAACCTCGGCATAGTCGCCGAATCCTTCGAGCCATTGGGAACTACCTCTCCCGGTTCCTCTGATTATGTATCCCCACCAGAGTAAAGAGGTTTCGTGAGCATCATGACCGGTGGTGGTGAATTCCTTCTCCAGGTATTTTGGTTCATAGCCGACAGAGTCAGAAAACGCGCGCCGGGCAAACATGCCCTTGATCGTGATGAAGCTGAACTGGGCAAAGGGATATGGACAGAATTTATCGGAATAGAATTTCAAGACCTGACTACTCGTGGCGAAGATCTGTTCTGCGAATCCCTGACTCTCCGGGTGCAACAGAGTTTGCATGCGGATACCATTCAGCTTCCGCTCTGTTTTTATCCACTGCGTGTCCGCAAACACAGAAAAATTTACTTCCGGGACCGCTGACTCAAAAACGTGTCTGGTGTTTCCCCCATCACGCTCAACCTTTGTTTCTCCGCCGGGGGCCACTATCTTGAATTCAGCAGGGAGAATGATAGTTGTTTTGACCGTAGCCCAATCGCTAAAGGTTATCGGATAGAATCTGTCTGACCAGAGCAAGAAAAGGCTCTGGTCATCAATGACCTCCCGCTCCTCATCCATGCTCTTGCCGAGTGAACCTCTTAGACTGAAGACAAGGGTGATCTTCGGCGCAGGTCGTTCCACCGTAACTGTGATCAGCCCGCGTTGCCTTTTGACAACTACGGCAGACTCTGGCGAGGAGACATCCACCGATTGGTAGCGCTCGTTGAGCTCGAACGAGAACGAGTTTTCGAGGCTGGCGTTGTCAATCAGAACGGCGGCGGATAGTGAGATGTTCTTGACCGCAAAATCAGGTTCAATCGACAGGTCATAATGTCGTACGTCGTAAGCCCTGGCGTGAACACTTAAGCATAAGATAATAAAGATTAGCGTTATATATAGTCCGCCTCTTGATCTCATGATCCACACTCCTTACTGACCTTCCCGAAACCTTGAGATGAGGGTCCGATTCTGGAGTGCATTTTCTCGTCGCCTCGCTTGATGCTCAACAGATATCGGTATGAGCAACATGTGGTTGTCAGGCACACTTTTAGAGCGTTCCCAGCTTCTTGAGTTTGCCCAAAGCATCTCTGACCCTTACGTCTGAGGCGTAGTCAGCTGACCTACTCAAGAGTGATCCTCATGGACTTGAAATCGAGCGTCACTCGACGCGCCTGATCGACTATGTCCAAGCCGCGCCAGGCATGCCACTAGCGACTGTCGCGATGTCGTCTCAGGAAAATTCGAGCGGGACGTAAGCATCAAAGCCGCGGACCCGGTAGGCCTCGGTCACGAAAACCACAAAGCCTTCGTTCATTGCGCTCTTGCCACATACCCACGCCGCGTGCGCACGTGCAAGCCAATAAGCCCGGAGGCCACGTTGATTCGACGATACTCTTCCACGGTCGCCTGCACCAGCGGCCGCTTTGGCGTGTAAGTCACGACGTATTGGCTGTCGATCTCTCTCGCGATTTCGTCAGCCCGCGGAGCCATCTCTTCCAGGGAGCGCGGCATGAATACCAGACCGCCAGTCTCTTCCGCCAGAGACCGCAGCCATAACTCACCCTTCCGCGTAGCTTCTTCGTAAGCGCCGTGCTTTTTGCGCATGGCAAAATCAGTATCAACTATCACATAAATCTTCTTCCGTCGGTTTATTTCGGCCTTTGCTGCTTCTCTCGGAGACATCATTATCTCGGCAGCAATATCCGCAGCGCTTCTTCTTTTCTTATTCGTGATCTTCACTAAAGGATGCTGCTTATCGATCTTTTTACGTCCGAGCGCACCGTAACCAATAACATGCACGGTTACGTTGGCATCAAGCAGTTGCCTGATCGCTTCAGTCAACGCCGCCGAGTCGTCCGACGCATCAACGCCGTCTGTAATCAAGACGATGTGACGCGTGCCGGCTGGCACTTCCTTCAATCGCAGGGCTGCGGCGAATAAAGCTTTCATCAACTGCGGCCGCTTGCCCGAAATCAATTTGGTATTAATAGCCCGAATCAACTGCTCTCGTTCAGTCGTCCAATCGTTAAGTAGTTCCAGATGGCTGCCGAATTGAATGGCCGCGACGCGATCGCCGGTTCGTAGATTTGAAATCAGACGCGTGGCGATTTCCTTTGTGGTGGTCACGCTCATCGCCGGATTCAACTCACCACCAGTATCCAACAACAGCAAAACGTTGGCCGGAACGCGACGGATGCTTCTAACTTCCTGCCGCACATCATCCTCAAAGACAAGAATGTCGTGGGGTTCGAGGGTGGCGCTCAGAGGTCCGCTGTCGTCGTAAGCCGTGACGGGAATCACCACTTCTTCCGTAAATACTTTGACTTTCTCTTGGGACTCACTGATCGCTGGTGTTGGGCTTGGTGTCGGCGATATCGTCTGCCCCTCACAGGGCCACGTGCCCGGCCAAAGAATAACAACAAGAAGAATAATCGGCAGTGTCAGATGATGTGAACTCATAATTGAAGAGTAAAGGTACGTTTGAATATTTGAGATGCAGAAACGAACAACCGCGACTGCTCCTTCTCAATAAAGTGATAATTGGCCATTGAACAAATCCTGGATAGCTGCCGCGACGCAGGTGAAGTCTACTCAAAATTTATCTTGACTCCGACGCCTGCTTCATAGACGCGCTCCGGTCCAACGACGTTATGTTGCGTCTGAATAAAAAAAGCAGCGTTTACACAAATTCAATTTGGTTTGTAGGCGTCAAGGCACCGCGTGGCGACGACAGAATTTAACCCAACCTTACTTGGCGAACTCGCCGAGCTTGCGCAAGCGGAGGTTGGGATTGCTGGCAAAGTCGTGCTGCAGCCAGCCCAGATGGCCGGCCCGAAGATGACCAGCACGCGCTCGTTCGGAGAGTCGACGAGTTGCACGACGTTGCTGTAGATGCGCATGTTGCGCCGGAACCAGTCGGAGACCAAGTCGGCGCCGGCCCAATCGTAGGGCTCGCCGAATTGCGCCTCGCGATAGTAGAACCCCACGTCATCGGCGACTTCGTCGTCCGCGTTCATGTACAGCAGCGTCTCGAGGATGGTGTGAGAGGCGAGATACGCATTCTTCGCCTTTACTATGCCGCTCCACTCGGCCTCAACGGCGGCGAACTCCTTCGACCGGCCGCTCGCCTTGGCATAGTTGACGAGGCGCTGGTAGGGGAACTCGCCGTCGGCATCCACCGGGTACACGCTCTTGTGGCCCAGCTCCTTCGCCAATCGGTATCCGATTTGATCGATCTCATCACGCGACAGAGTGTACTTTCCCGCGAGGTAGTCGGAATACTGTCGCTCCACCCGCTGGCTTCCGCTATTGGCTTCAATCGCAATCTTAGTCGGATGGAATCTTTTCAGGACTTCGATGAACTGCGCCATCTCGGCCTGGCGTTTGGGCGCGAGTACATCGTCGGCCTGCGTGTTGACAATGTCATGTCCCGGGTTCGCCATGTGGTAGACGCCGAGCGCCAGCACCTCGGCGCGGACGGGCGCCGCAGGCGTGTCCGCGGGCGATTGCTGCGAGACGGCGGGAAGTATGGCGCGCTCCTGCCCAGAGGCGATGACCGCGCTTACAAAAACTAAGCTGAACAAGGCTACGAGTTGTTTACGCATGCTTTCTCCTTTGGAGGTGTCGATGACAAGCTCGCCGATTCGCCCTCCGCTGCAATGATTTGTTCGGTGGCGATAATCACAAGCATTCCGTTCATGGCTCAATAATGAATCACCATCGGAAGATCGGGCTCGAGGTTTTTGGTTTTTCGCTGCTTGCCCTTGTCGAGGGTCACCTCGAGCAACCAGCGCTTGCCGACGTCAAACTTGACCAGCCCAAGGCGGGCAGTGTAGGACGCGGCAGGCGGGAAGCTGTCCGCACTTGGCGCGACAACGCGCAGTGCCGTCAGGCGCCGCGCACCATTGGGATGAAGAAACATCGCTCCCTTCACCGGATCTCGCGCGACTATCTCATTCTCGCTCTCGCGCGGGTTCGGGGGATGGATGGAGAGCGAGACCGCCTTCGGCATTTCCTTCGGCGTCATCATCTCGATGAAGGTGCCTTTCTCCATCCACTCCGGAGAAATCCTCCAGGTTGCGAAAGGGAATTTCTCCGGCGTCGCCGGTGTGCGATCAAAGACGATGCCGATCGGAGAATAACCGCTCTCGCGCCACCCTGACTTCAAGCGAAACTTCTCGGCGCCGGCTTGCAAGGCGGGCAAGATCGGCACGGTCGGGTCGGGATAAATGAGTTCGAGAAAACCGTTGAGGAATTCGACCGTAACCGACGCTGTCCCCTGACCGTCATGGCGGTTGACCATCGGAGCGATGCGGAATCCCGCCTTCTCCAGCGCCCTGCGTTCCGGCGCGCCGGTCGTGACAGAAATCAAAGCGTGACTGAGCGCGAGCGGCGGAGGAGCGTCGGCGGCGAAGGCCGAACCAATGGACGCGACCGGGTCATTCTGTTTCAGTTTGGTGGATTGGGTGAACGCTCCGGCTAACGACACGGCAACTAGCGGAGCGCAGAGCGATAAGGCTTTGCTAAAGTGCCTTCTCGTAGCCTGCTTGGTTTGCATAGACAGTCCTTTCACTTGCGGCCCATCGGTTTCGTATTGCCTCGTTTAGAGGAAGCTGCCGAACGTCGAGTGCCAACAGTACCCCGTAAAAAAAGGCTTTCCAGTTATGCCTTTGTCACTCCAGTTTTTAGGACTAAACACAGCGCACCCCTTCATTCCTTTACGCTATGGTATGTAAGTGCTGATACCCTCGGTTTTGTTGCACATATTTTGGGTTATTGTTTTGATCTTAATTAATCACTAACGGCCCGCCGAACGTTCGAGACCGGGCGAGGCGACTAACAAAAACCTCGGCAGCAACGAACAACCTAAAGAACGCGCGACGCGCTCCGATCCAGGGTCTGATGCGACGATCAGTTCTTAATGCGAGGCAGTCGCGTTGGCGCGCGACACCTAGCTTAGCTAAGCTAGCTACGATGGCATTCTTGCGCTTAAGAAGCAGCTCAGAATTCGCTACTTATCTTTCACAGTAGCCATGATAGCGACCGGCACAATAAGAGCGACCGCTAATCCTATAAGCATACCGATCCGCCGTTTCTTCTTACCGACACGATTACCAAGCGGCCCTTTTTCACCATAACCACTCTCTATGTTTTTTACTTCGTCATAGCGAATGGTCGCGCTAGTCTTGAGATCGACATCGGTCATCTCAAAGAGTTCATCATCGATTCTGGTTACAAAGCCGTGATAGGTCTTTCCATTTCCCAGACCGACCGTGAGATCTCCACGAATACCGATCTTTTCGACTTTGGCCTTGATTTTGGCAGTCTGCTTGTCTGAAGCTGCCCGCGTTGGCATTGTCTGGCCAACAGCAGAAAGGTGCAGCGCAAACAGCAAAGAACCTACCAGGCAAAGCGAGATAATACAGTTAGAGAATTTGTGCTTCATGAAATTGACCTCTCAAGTACATCAGAAGTAGCGGCAACCCCAAAGCGCGGCGGCGGAGACTTCTCACCTGATGCTGAGCAGCGCTCGGTTACTGGATCTTCCCGCGTAAGTTATACCTATCTGTACATCCCCGGCGTTTCTAAGATCATCCGAAAGTCTTACAACAATCTCCGTTAGCCAATCGTGATTTGGAACTTTTCCTACAAACTCAACAGGCAGGTTGTAGAGTCTGTGCTGCGCATCCTCCACTTGAACGGCTACCGCCGAGGCTTCTTCGCCAGGTCTCAGAGCCACGTTTGCCGCAAACAACATGATGCGCGTGTGTTGATCCGCACTAAAGTTGAGGCTTGTGTCCACCGGAAAAGGGTCACGCAGCATAGTCACCGAATCCAACGCAATCGCCCGCGACGAGTTCTCTTCAGTAATTAGCACCGGCGTTACATCAGTCACCATGAAGTTGGCGACCTGGTTTCCAGACAAATTGCTAAAGCTCGCACTTGCCGGGTTGAACGAATAGCCAGGCTTCGTTGGAGCCACCACAAAGTTACCACCCGCCGTCAGGTCGACGAAAGAATAAGCTCCACTGTTACCGGTGGTCGCGATTGCTGCTTGAGGTCCGTTCAGGTTGAGAGTTACCCCACCAATTCCATTGCCGCTCCCATCTGTCACACGCCCACTTATGCTGAATCTAACAGCGGCATCGCTGCGCCAGGTTGTGCCTTCACCAAAAAATCTGACGATGGAAGCCCAGTTGTTAAAGCTCACGTAAGGATCAGAATTTTCTGGCGCGACGGGCTTAGTGTAGTGATCGGCAAGAATTTCATAGAAGGTCATCTCGGTAGGATTGAGTAATCTCTCATGGCTCTCAGCGACAAATCCAATCGCAAAGTCTCGCTTCGCACTCGAAGGGCCTGGACTACGAACGCCATGCGCATTCTGAATATCACTGAAGGTAGTCGTCTTGATCGGTTCAGTAATGAGTCCACACTCGACATTCCCCGTGCCAGTCGCAACTCGTAGGGTGCCCCACCTGCGTGCCATCCGTCAGGCCCATCATGTACTTGTCCAGCTCTGATGCATGATGCGCGGCATTGCGCCCTTCAGCGCAGTTACGCATGAAGGAGCCGTTTCCGTTGTCAATCCACTGGAATCCGCCAAGTAAACTTCCGACGCTGCTCTTAGGCTGGTAGTGCACTCCGTCACTTAGCCCGAAAGACGGACTAATGTAAGCTCCCCATTGGTGCAGCAGTTCATGCGTCGCGTTTTGACTGGTGATACCCCGGCTGTAGGCATCCAAAGCATTGACGGCAAGGAGACGCCCACTACTGCCATACGAGGCACTGTCGTTGAAGAGGTTCAGTCCAGTGCCTGTATAATTGGTCTGCACGTGATAGTGGAGGCCCGCCGTGAAGTTAACGGTTGAAGTGGCAGGAACCAGTTCGATCTTGTTCGTTGAAAAGAATAGAAAGAAATCAAACTCATCAGGAAGAACCTGGTAGATTGGATTTGTGATATTGCGAGGATTCCCTCCCAAATCACGCAGAAGCCGCTGGGTTTCTTGTGTGCTCGTGCGAATGTTAATGAGATGTGAAGACACCTGGATGTTGGGCGATAATGCGACCATAGACGCTGCTGGAATTCCCGAGCCCAGAATCCCCACGGCGGGATCGGTAAGATAGTGCGTGATTGTTCCGTCTAGCGCCTCAATGTTTACCCTTCCTACCGTCGCTGAATAGAGTCCAGCGGGGCTTGATGGATCATCCATGTAGAAGGCGGGCAGAGGGAAAGCGGTGTTGTAACGGATGGGGTCACTGGTGTAGATAAAATCTCCCGAAACCCGATCACCACCCTGTCCATCATCGCGCAGTCGCAAACTCGCAGGTCCAGAAGTCGTTAGAAGTGCAGAAACACTATCAAGTGTGACCGCGGCCACCGGGCCATTTACATTGACTTCCAGGTGGAAAGAATCGACCCCATCATCCCGAATCACATTGGGAATAGTTTCCCAACCCCGCGTGCCGGTAGGTAAGACGGTCGCTTCCTCTTGCTTTTGTTGAGAAAGTTTTGTTACAGCTTGAGTTCCCGTTGTAGTACCGCACACGAGGGGAATACCCTCTGCGTCAACGCCCAGAACACTGTTCGCGCTAATGCCTTGTTGCAAAAGCAAGAGTTCTTCATTCCTGGCCCGTAGCTCTCCGGGCTCTGACATGGCGACAGCGCAAACTGGTTCTCGAGCGGCCGGCATCTGAATTTTGGACCCAGCCTGAGATCCCGTGGTTGTAGCGTTTGCGTGAGTTGTCGATAACGGTGCGAGTGAGGCAGAAGAGTAATTCAGGCCCGATGGTCCAGACAACGTAACTGCAAGGGCAACAACTGACGCGAAAAAACGTACAGGAAATGCGCGCCACGGACACAGGAATGTCCGGGAAGGCCACACTCTAAGCTTGCTGAGTAACCTATCTTGGTTTCTTCTTGTCATTCCTTATGGAACATAGCCCTGCCCGGAACAATTGATCGTTGTCGTCACTGCACGAGCCGTACCAGAGACTAGGCAGTGCTTTTCCTGATCCTAATCGCAGGGCCGGATCAGCGATTGTAAAAATCCCTTTTGGATCGCGGATTTTTCCGCAGACATGCACATCAAGTGTCGATCCAACAAGTATCGGTGGATACGTGTCGTCAACGGTTACCGGAGAGTAAGCTGGCGAGCCCCAGACGAGCGTTGTATTTGGGTCAAGCGTGTCACCAAAGCATTTGAAGTATCTTCCGAGTTGGTTTGCTCCTTTGCGTGGATTGAAATTACATTCCCGGCTCGTCTAGCGGCTTGCGCGCCGGCTGAGTACATGACAAGGAACGCCATAAGTGCTGCACTGAATCTTTGTCTCACGGTTGTCGCTCCCACTAATTTCAAATTTCTTGAAGAGGCAGATTTTACTGCGTACACGAACGTGAAACTTTCACGAGCAATTCATACTTGCTAAAACCTCAAGCCGCGCACAGAGCCGGCAAGGTCTTGAGGATGTCATCTGTCATTCGTCTTGATCATTCCTTGGATACTGCATGGACGAGTCAGCGCGGGATACGGGCGCGGCAGGGGCCGCACTAGTCGTCTCGGAGGCACCGGCAGATCTGACAAAGTGCACCAGCACCATGGCCAACCACAAAATGAGAATCCCAAGAACCATTCGCATCAAGAGCTGAACCTTCCTTCTTAACACAACAAGCTCACTGGCATGAGCATAGACCGATGTTGAACCGTTCATGATCTCTCCTTTTCAGCGGTAGGTCCTGAGTTGAATCCCTCCGATGAGATGAATGTATCCTCGCGAATACAAAATGCCGCCGAAGCAGAAATGCAGAGCAACCCAGGCCACTTCCAATCAAAACCGACTTAAGTAGGACTTACTCGCAACTCTTCCCCATCATAAGCAACCGAACGCTTGTTGGGCTGCCTTCCTCAGTCGTGCGAAATAAACGGGCTCAGACTGAGCCACATTGCCCCGACTTGCAACGCCGCAAATATGACGAACATCAGGATACGTAACGTGCGACTGGCCGTGGTTGGCGTGCGTAACGATGACGCCACTCCACAAAGGCAACATACGCCGATTATTACGGTGGATACGATCTCGGCTGGCGTGAATCGCCCGCTCACGATTCGCGCAATGCCCAACAGGTATAACCAGATGAGGACCATAATGATGAACCAAAAGATAAAGATGGGTAATGCCGCATGCGTCTCCCATTTAGCGCGCCGCGCAACTGCCACTAGCGCAGCGACCACCGGAGCAATCTGGATGACATGCCTAAGCAGAGTTGCGCTAACAACTCCGACAAGCAATAAGGAAAGAATTATGCCGACGAGACAAATAGCGATAACCAGTGTGTTCCGTGACATAAGTTTCACCTTTCCAGCAGCCCAACGTAAGAGTTCAGGGTGTCCGCGCGAGTCAGCACAACAACCTACTAAGTATCACGCAAACATGATGAGAGGCCCGGCTTGATTAAGGCGTTGCCGGGTTACTCTCCACTTCTCAGCGTGCGCCGTTGCCAGCCATTCCTCGGAGGTGACGCGCTCGAAGAGATCTCAAGGTCCGCTCTTTGGCAGTGCGTCGAATAACAACGGCATGAATTCGTCGAAGCGCTTGCCGCTCTTCTCGTAATCCTCCAGCAACACGTAGAACGGCCGAGTCAGAGTCAACCCCTGGCGGGTTATGTCAGCGATCTGAGCTTCCACTTGCTTTGTTACTGCATCCCTCGCTTCCAGTTTCACGCGCAGCCGGTGGTCCAATGCCCGCACCAGGCATTCGTAGATAAACGTCTCGAGATCTTGATAATACTGGAAAAGTGGACCGCCTCTTCCAGCCTGGTAGTACGCTCCGAGCTTGCTCTTGTACTTCTCGTAATTCGTCTTCACCAGCGGATTCACGATCGAATGCAAATATTCGTGCACGTTCAGGTCGTAGGCAGAGGCGCCCGGGCTCTCAACCGCGTAATAGTAGTTCTCGTAGCGCGCGCCGATCGCGTTGAAGTGCCGGTCGAGCGGGTCAGGCACGTGCACGATGACGTACGCATCGCTCCGCTTCATCCTGAGGTATTCCCAGAGAAAAGAGACCTGCCGCTTCATCTTCTCAAAGTTGTACTTCTTGAGTTCGGCGATGTAGTCGGGCTTGACCGCGTTCCAGACCTGCTCCAGATTCGAGGTGACCCAAAAGTCGTTCAAGATCTCCGGCAGATCGTTGAGCATCAGGGCCGTCAGGATGTATTGGAGTTCGTTGTTCGGGCGGATGCGCTTGAACGGATAGTCAGCGCTGAGACTGAGCGCCCAATCCTGGAAGTGGTAGTTCTTGAATGTTTTGCTCTGATAATACTTGCGCCAGGCTTGCAGCTTCTCGGGGCTCTTCGCCAGGTTTGCGGCAACCATCTGGCGCACCTTGATTCTGACGGGGTGCATCTGTTGGCCTTGTGCTTCATCGTCATAGCCTACGGCATTGAGAAATGCCATCACCGCGAATATTCTGCGGTCAGCAAGGACCATGAACCCTTCGCCCGTCACCATTTCGTCGGCGTGAGAAAAGACAACTGATTCAACCTTCACATCGAACGCCGAGCCGTGCGCCAGTCTTACCGCACCCAAGTGTCCGGCGACCATGAAGGCAATGCAAGCGACGAGTGCAATCGCACGGCGGCGCGTCCGCGTCCAAGCGACTCCCAAGAGAGTGCCGTAAAAAGGATATTGCAGCAACGCAAGACTAAGAACGATCCATGGGCTGTTAAGAAGTGTTGGATCAGCAGCAAGAGCATAAGGAAACAAGGCTTGGGCAATGGCAGTATTCCCGGAACTGCCGGATACCGCGGAAGCGGAAACGTAGAGCAGCGCAAATCCAACGACAGCGCCAACAACGCCTCCGATCAAAACCGGCTTGAGTAGAAATTTACTCACGACTCTTTGCCATCACAAGCAACCGA
>Ga0214473_10000422_pt1 | contig 59905 bp, 44 predicted proteins | sample RVTome_7_FD_203509 | JGI IMG/M metagenome (GOLD analysis project Ga0214473, IMG submission 203509) | Soil microbial communities from uranium-contaminated site in the Upper Colorado River Basin, Wyoming, United States - RVT98D197 | ecosystem: Environmental > Terrestrial > Soil > Contaminated >... | reverse complement strand
CAAACGATGTGGTGATGGTATGCAAACAGGGAGGTAGGTCTACTTCAGCCAAATCAAAAACAGGTTCAAATCCAGAGGATGCTGAAAGGATCCCTAGTGTTTTCCTAGAGAAGAATTCTATACTCCGTCTAGATCGATTTCTCCCAATTTCGCCTGAAATAAAAAACTGATGCGAGCATGGCATCCAGCATAGCATAAGGGCTTAGAAAAGATAGAAAAAAGAGAGTGCACCCCACTGCTAGACCAGTGGAGTATAGGCATAAGACCTTACGATTCAGTGTGGTCTGTTTCATGTCAGGAAGATGAAGAGGCTCCCCGTTGCAGGCTCTCCCTGCACACCATACCCACTCTCCTGTGTAGGTCTCTGCTTACGCTCTCTCTCTGCGTGAAGTGTGAAGACATAGCGTCTGGCTAAGTTGACCAGCTCATCTCCTCAGTCTTCACTGTCCAGCATTGTCTTCGAAGACTCCATAGAGATTGAGTAAAAGACTACGAAGACTGCCTACAAAGCATGAGTACAACACTACGAAGACATGACCACAAAGCATGCCTATAACACAACGAAGACATCCTACAAAGCATGAGTAAAACACAGTGAAGACTGCCTACAACACAACGAAGACCTCCTACAAGACTACGAAGACTGCCTACAAAGCATGAGTGCAATACTACGAAGAGATCCCAATATATGCCTACGACACTACGAAGACATAGACTCTCTGAAGACTGAGTAAATCACTAATCAAAGACAGCCTAAGAGAGTACTCATAGATACAGTTAATCTCCACGAATAGATTTTTGATGACTTATTGTGAATTTTGACCTGGTTAAAATATATAATTAATTAAGCGATGCTCTTTTACTATCTTGTTATTTTCTCTAGGGTTTTAGCCTGTTTTCTGCCTGTTGGAGGCTGTTGAGGTGAAAAAACCTTAGCTACAAAATTTTATGGTAAGCTCGAAGGATCTGTTGTGCTTTCAGTGCTGTCATGGTCGTCATGCGTGGATCCATCAGTGCTTTCTGGTGGTAAATTAGCTGGTGTTTCGTGAGGGGTGACCATAGATGCTTCGACCATGTTTTGTGCTTCTTGTGCCTGCTTGACCACATGGTCTTTCTTCGTGGATTTCTTTATGGTCTTTACGATCTTTTTCTCTTCAGGTTCATAGGTTGATTTGAGATGATCTACGATTGCTCCTGGAGCACGACCTTTATCTGTTAATGCAGACATCTCTGCAATGATTAACGGTTTTATCTCCTCATAGGTACTCCTCACACATTTCAACACCTATTCACAAGAACCTCCTCACACTTTCCTGAACCTACTAGCAGGAAGCTCCTCACACTTTTACCTATGATTCGTGCAAACTGGTGAAGGCTTCTAGGTAGATGTCTGAAATAGACTTGCTATGCATCTCAGACTTAAGACGTGCGTAGTTGTATCTTGGAATAGATTTGGTTAACCTCCATGTTCAGTTTATCCATAACCTCAAGTGTGTTTAGACCTTGTTCAAAAAGATGAAACGATTTGATCTGGTCTGAAACGACTGTCGACGTTTTCTCTAGGGTTTTAGCCTGTTTTCTGCCTGCCTTGGGTTGGTGAGGTGTAAAAACCTTGCCAGCAGGAATTTCAGGTCCAGCTGAAGGGATTGTTATGCTTTCCGACCTGTTCAAGTCCTCCTGAGGAGGTTCTTCATCAGGTTCTTGTTGCAATTTATCATCTGTTTCGTGAGGAGGAACCTGTTGAGGTTCGTCCTGTTTTTCAGGTTGGTGTGAGGGGAGAACCTTAAGCTTCTCCTTCGTAATTTTGGTTGAGGTTGTTTCATCTCTAGGCAGAGGTATGATGCGAAGTTGACTTACCAGTCCTCTTAGAGCTTGACCTTATTAGCAACTTCAGGTCTCTTGAGTATCTTAACTGGTTGGCCTCGTAAGGACGAGGAGATGAGCCTTTGACATGGGATAAGAGTATGGTGTAATGGTACAACTTTTCTCCGATGCCTCCGGTAATGTTTACCGCAATCTTAGGATGTTTATATATGGACAAGTAGATATGTTCCATTAAGTGAGATTGCCTTGCAGGTCAGCTACGCACAAGTTCTAGAAGAAGATGATGTGATTAAAATGCTTTTCAGTCATAGCGACTCTGTTAAGGCTGCAAGAACATTTGTTGACTGGTTGAAGAGTAAAGATGGGATCTGTACTCATTCCGATATGAGTGAATTCAGTCACAGACTAGCCTCTGGAAAACTAAAAAGCCATTTGAGCAGAACGAATTTTTACAAGACTATTCTCCATCACTTTCTCGACTTAGGCTTGATAGCGGAGATGCCTAGCTACGATTACGAACGCCATAAGGTTGTGAAGATCTACCGAGCGATTATACAGCCAATCGGAAAACGGAGGCCTTTAGGTCCCTCCTTCATTTTACTCGCACACCAAATCTGCGAAAAGTGGAACGAAGAATTCACGGAAAAAAGACACCAAGGCGCCTAAAAGAACCACATAAGCATGGAATAAGCGGTATATGAAATCTAACTGTTGGATGATTATGGGTTAAATTTCTATCAGAAATTAATCGCCGAAGAGGTGATAATACTCTATCAATGTTATTCCAAAAGGCTTTGGTTACTCAAGTCTAGCTCTTTGAACGCCGGTTTCATCTTATCGAGCATGTTTGTGACAATTTCTCTCGGCATCTTTATATTTGTACTCGAAAGAAGATTATGAAATCGCAATATCTCGCTAAGCTCTTGCTCTACATCACTAAGTTTCATGTCTTTCGCCATGCTAGCGGCTATCGAACCCCATAATGTTAGTAGAAAATTTTGTTTTCTGAGTTGAAAAAGTATCTTCAACACATCCTCATCTTTGAAGGCTTTCATCAAAGATTTAATCTGCTGGCGATTGTTTCGAAACATTTCGCCAAATTCTTCTAAAAGAGAGATCTCTATCAAAGGAAACACAACCATGTCTAGCTCCTCAAGATTAGGTGAGAGTATGGTAAAATCAGAATGAATATGTCGAAACTCTTCCAGCATACGCAGAACCTCTTTCTTCACAGGAAGAATCAAAGCCTTCTCGATAAAGTGGTATGGCACATCATTCTTCATCAAGACATCTACAAGTCTTAATATGAGGCTATGACTCGAATTGTATTTCACAAAATTCCTAAACCCATCTTCATCATTGATAGGCATAATGGCAAGAGTGGCTATGATGCCTTTCTTGGTTAGACTGTATAAAGGTACGAAGGTTGACTTTTTCTTACCAATTCTCTTATCAACCTCATGAATATAGCCCTCTTTCTCCGTCTTCAACCTCGCCACACCTCTATATGCTATTGAGTAATTCTTGTGAAGCGCCAGCTTTACATCATATGCCGTGGCTCTACCCTTAGTGCCCACTATCCGAAGAATGGCTCGTATATCGTCCGCTCCTTTTCCTTTGAAGATGCTTACCTTTTTTCCGAGAGGTGAAGAACCTCTAAGTTTGAAACCGTCTTTGGAATACTTCAAAATACTATTACAACTCACGCATTGAATATTACGGTCGGTTTCTGGCTGTGGGATGAGCAGTTCATTATGATAACCCATCTCAGAGCATATTGGACAGGGTACACTAAATATATGCTTTGACATCACATTAGTGTTAGCAAAAAGCATATATTAATACCCTTCCGTTAATTGCCTAAAGACAGGTAATGATATTGAGCGAAGAAATAATTAGCTTAGTGAAGCCCTACGCAGTAGGAAGGTCGCCAGACTCATTAGTGGTAGTCATCCCAAAGGAAGTTAGAGACAGACTTGGTATCAAACTGGGCGTTCGACTACATGTGAAGATCGACGGGCGTGGCAGGATAATCTACGAGCCAATAAATTCGGAGATACTACAAAGACCGAATCCTTCACATTCCAAGATAGAAAAACGGCTGATGACTAATGGCACGACGTAAGAACCATAACGTCACTAACTTAGCAAATACTCCTGTGGATGCAGTGAGTGGTCCTGTTTTATGCAGGCATACCTGCGAAAATGGCTTACACCCAATCTGCGAATGCGGAAACCTAGTGTTTGCAATTATTGGCACTCCTTTGCTCGAGTGTGAATTTTGCAGAAAAAAATTCGTCTTGAGTGAGGTTGTTTGAGTTTTGCAGGTTAGAAATATTCAGCTGTCACGTGAAGGATTTATTCAGCTATACAGGGCTCATGGGTTTAGTGTTATTCCTCTCTCATCTGGAAGTAAAATTCCACTGAAGGGTTTTGACCTGGATGCCTACTTGAAAGGTGATAAGCGGCTTTCAGATGAAGAAGTACATAGATACTTTAAAGATCCGCATGTGAATGTTGGTCTAATTCTCGGTCAGCCATCCAATAATCTTACAGTTCTGGACTTTGAGAATCTCGATGATGCATTAGCTTTTCAGCCTGATATTGAGAAGGTTGCAGAACAGACTATAGTAGCTACTACAGCACATGGAGGAGTTCACATCTACATGCAGACTGACGATCAAATAGGACGCACGATCAAGGTGTGTCAAGATCATTTCTTTGACTTATTGGGTAAAGGTTTGATTGTTGCGCCACCCTCATCCATCTATCACAGTCGATGTGAGAAGCACAAGCCTTGCGGTGGTAAGGTGTACAATTCGACATATCAAGTGGTTAGAAGTTATCAGATTGGCGAAAATTATCAGATGGTCAATAACTTGGCAAAATCTGTCTTGGCGAGATGCAAAGTTCTTGAGTGGAAGGTGAATGAATCAATTCACCCGAGTCGAAGATTAACAGAAGTGAAGCTTGAAAAAATACTTGCCGGTGTCAGACAAGGCGAACGAAATACAGCTGCATGCACGTACAGCATGTATCTCTTAGGTAAATTGAAGTTTGATTTAGACCTTGCATGGCATGAGCTTCAGAGGTGGAATGAGTCGAATAAACCTCCTCTAAATGATACTGAACTTGTTCAGATAATGGAATCAGCTGCAAAAAAGATAAACGAAAGAAGGAATCACTATACCACCTGTCACATCTGTAACATTGAAGTTGAAAGTAAGGCAACCCTCGATGAACACTACTGTACCATACATCCAGAGGTAGGTGCCAATAAATGAGCATCAACTATTCGAAGTTTATCCGTGAAAATCTCTCATTCTTTACAGTCGTTCCCTTCTACGCCAAAGACCGGTCTGAGGTTAGAGCTGATGGAACTTTAGACTATATTCGAGAATGGAGTCTTTATGAGGCGAAGGTGAAACATGACAGTCAGTCTATCTTCATCGTTGACATTGACGGTTTTGTGAGGCAAAAGGAAAAGAAGTTCAGTATAATTCCCCTCAGAAGAGACAGCGTACCTAGGTACTTTAACACACTGCCTAAATCATTTCAAGACAAGGTGAAGATACAACTTGAGGCATGGGGTTATAATGTTCAAAAAAAAAACCCAGCGGACGTTCTGTTCAAGTCTAAGATTTTCACTACACCTGTACCACGTCTAATCAACCCGAAAGAGCTCGAAGGATTAGACTGGTCTCAGGTGGTCCGTGACCTGACAGAGTATAAAGGTGAATCACCCGATACTCGAATCGTTCTTCTCAGGAAATGCACTACCTTAAGAGGCGTAGATCAACGGCTTAACGCTCACGCCTTCATCTCGACTCAAGGAAATACTGGGAGATCTGACTACTACAATCTCGCCGGTGATCTCAGACAGAAAACTACGGCCAACACACTCTTAGGATTCGCCAAATCGCCGAAGGAAATATTCCCAGGATCTGTTGATGGTACTGAGCTGCCTCAAGCCCTAGATCAACTCGAGTCTCAATCTTGCCCTCAAATCTTCAGATATCTCTTTCAAATTATGGAGACTGGTGAAGCAAATGTTGACACTGGAGCAGTCAGCTTCCCAGTGCGAAGCATGTCAGTGTTCATAGTGATATCAAATCCTATCGGTTATTCTGTTGATTCAACTAAGAGCTTCTGGTCGCTCATAGAGCATCTCTCACCAAACCCAGCTCTAGGGAGACGTTTCGGTCTCATATTCTTTGGAACCGACTACATAGAGCTAAAGGTACAGCTCAGTCAATCTGATATCGACCAGTGGAGGGATATCTTCACTTTTCTAAGAAGTGTCGAAGAGTACGCGAGGCTCAAGCTTCGAGCGATATACAGAGATCCTAGGGTGTGGAAGTGGGCGAATCTTCCGATAAAGGTGGATGGAAAGATCACATATGCAGAGAAGGGTACTAGTTTAATCGAATCTGTCGAGGATGAAGGGCTTAGAAATTTCTTAACACACCACTTCAAGAACGCAATCACCCATATTAGAGGCGCCGCTATTTCAAGTGCAATTCTTGACAATCTGAAAGATATAGCTATTGATGGGGGTGACGTTCTGAAAATACTCCGTGACGCAGAAAGTTATCTTAAGGAAATAACTTTCACTAACCTTGAGAGTGTTGAGAACCTCACAAAATCTTATAGAGAAGTTATGGGTAGCCTAGTCAAACAAGCTTTTGACTCCTTGCCGAAATACTTGAAGATCATTGTTTCAGCCGTAGAGCTCTTCCGACGTGAGAATCAGGATAAACCAGCACCAGAGATCGATGTAAATCTGATAGATTATTCTCCGAACGGAAGTTTAGGCTACACCTATCTAAGTGTCGCTGAAAAAGACGCTAGGAAGGGAAACTTCGCCCAACATAATCAGAAGCTCAGACGTTACTTCAACTTCGAGTTAATAGACAGAGGCGGCTTACTTGTAGCCCACTACCTAGATACAAAACCAGTTGACCGAATTGAACTATTTGGAATTTTAGGTAGAAAAGGAATTTTGGAAGACTTTTCTGACAAACAATCCAGTCAAAACACACTTGTCAACGAAGATGAACCTGCCACCAAACCATTCCAAAATTCCAAAAATACCCCAAATTCCAAATCTGACACTCATACAAGTGAGAACAAAGACCAATCTTTCAACCATGTCAGAGGTTCTGGAGAATTCAATACTACTATATCTGAGCAGCTATTAACACCATCAGACACGCAGCTTGAAGGTTTAGGAACTTCTGGAACGCCAAACATAACCGCCAGAGAAGCAATGTTGAGGGTTTTGGAAGTTGACGTCAGTCTAGGCATAATTCGGTTTAAGAAAGAGGTTGAGAAGCTTACTGGTCGTCCGTACGGACTGGAAGAGAAAGCAACCCTCTTGGAGATTAAAAATGAAGGGGTTTGCGATATTGGTGAGGAATCAGTCACGCTCACTCAGTTCGGAAAAGAACATGTCAAAAAACTAATTGAATCAGAGAAAACTCGCGGACTAGATACTTCAAACATTCCAACGGAGGAATCTTAGACGCTCATACAATTTCCTCTCAGTAGATTGTACCCGATTCAATTGCTTTTGAAGGATGATAAAGTTTGATTACGAAAGACGGGAATAAATTACATCGAGATCCGGAGGTCTTAAAGCGATTACCTTTCTGGGTTCGAGAATTATTAGATACATTAGAAGATGGAGGAGATGCTACATCATCCGTAACTGCTTCATCTTCCTCTGAAGTAGCTCCCTGAATTCGCTGTCTTTCATCAACTCATCCATGATGCCATCTGCCTTAGATCTCGCATCCTCTATCTCTGCAGCAGCCTTTACATCCAAAGCCAGTCCACATTTGGAGCAGAACTTGGAATCAACAACATTACTCACCTGACACCTTGGACATATCTTTGGTGTCATCTTCGACTGTTCATGCTCTACCTTCTTCAATCCGTATACTCCTAGCATCGCATCATCAGTATCTCTGCCTGACATGTGCACATATACTGACGGCATATCTGAACCTTGTTTCCAACCAAACACTTGATTCATTTGAGCTTCAGTAAGCTTTGAAGCGAGATATGTGGCTCGGCTGTGCCTGAGCTTGTGCGGATGTATCTTCTTGTTCAGTTTAGCCTTAACGGCGGCAACTCTAAGTAACTTTGCTAGTCCTGGATAACTCATCGCATCATGCCTGTTCACTGTACCCAAATTCACCCATAATGGTGCATCAACATCATTCTTTAGAGGGTGATGCTGGATCCAAGTTGCTAGATAAGGAGTGGATGCCACCACGATTACTCTTCGTGAACCAGTCTTGCCCTTTAGAATGAGCCTACTGTAGCTCTCTTCAAAAACTACATCTCCTACTCGAAGAGTGCCTAGTTCACCTATTCTTGCACCGCTTTCATATAATGTGATGATGAATGCTCTATCTCGTGGACTATCGCAGGCATTAATCATCTTCATAATTTCATCCTCAGTGAGAAGATCCTCTGGAAGGATCTCGTCTTTAGCCTTCATTGTCGTTTTCACCCACTTTACCTCTTCAGGATATTCATCACCAGTTTTTCTCAACCACTTGTAAAACCTCTTCAGCACCACCTTGTAATCATGTTTGGTCCAAGGCGAGTAATCGCTTCTCTCTATTCGATAGACATAGTCCTCAACGTCTTTCTTGGTGACCTGGTCAAAGTCCTTATCAAATGATTCAGCGATCGTCCTCAAAGTTCTAACATATTTCTCAACTCTACCTGTGGAAATACTCTCTGCGAAGAGCTGCTTCTCAAAGTCACGTATCAGCTCAATGTTTTTCTCACTCAAAGGGTTATGGAGCCTCATCTCAGCACACACCAGTCTCGCCTTTGATTTATGAATGTCTATCGCCGCTTGTCGAGTCATCACACTGTAATGGAAGTGGGTGTCTTTATACTTGTGGTTAAGAGCCTCGGGAGGGACTTGAACCCTCGACATCTTGCTTACAAGGCAACTAAGTGACCTTATGGTCTGCGCTCTGCCACGCTGAGCTACCGAGGCACGGCTTTATCTAGAAAAAGAATGTTTATTTCTTTTACCATTAATGAGGCAAATCTTTTATGAGTCCTTGCATAAATGGAAGGAATTCAGCATCCTGAAAATCTATTATATCATAGAAGTTTGTTAGTAATGCCTTTCTAATAGATACGAGATGATAACATTCAAGAATACTATATGTCAGGAATTTAAAGTGAAAATCTCTACAAGAACAGTAGGGTTGAGAAATGTCAACTAATTGGTCGCCTTCTTTTCCGATAACGGTCCAAACTTGTCTCCCACTTGGTAGAAAACGATGTAGCTTGATACTCTTAGACTCAATAATACTTTTTACACGCTCATTTTTATCCATCAATATGATTCATTTTGTTATGACCATATATTAATCAATGATACGTCAATAAAGATATCTTGATAAGAAAAATAATTATAAAACTAACTCTTTGATATTTTGAAAGTTATGAAATCCAAATCGATGTTGCCATTAATATTGAACTGGCAACAATCAAGTTTAATTATTCTTTTGTAAAATAGATTAATCAAGAACTTATATTATTTGCCATATATCTGAAATCATATCTAGTAGTAAGTTGTAACTTGTGTGAGTTTTGATTAAATTAATTAATTTTATTTAGAGTATTTTTCAAAAATATCTGGTAAGTATTTCTTAACCAAATTCAACAGTTCTTCATCAGATATTGGTATTATTCGTTCATCACGATATTGATCTATGACCCAATCATTTATAGCCTTAATATTAGGATCAGCCTTTTGAACTTTTTCTTCGCCAGAAAGATTAAAGTGTTTATTTATCCAAAATACAATACCAGCAAGTCCAGAAGTCTTAGTTATGGCTACCGTTGGAGAGCTCCCAAGAATCTTCTTTGTATCAAATGGCAAATATACTTCTTCATTCTTAAGAAGCCCATCTGCATGAATCCCTGCACGTGTCACATTGAAGTTTTCTCCAACAATGGGGTAGTATTTGGGAATTTTGAAACATAATTCATCTTCATAATATTTTGCAATTTCAGATATGACTTTTGTATTTATTCCTAAATCTGAATGTTTGACTCCCATCATTTGAATAATCATAGATTCTAACGGAGTATTTCCGGTCCTCTCGCCTATTCCAAGGAAAGTTCCATTAGCTGAAGAAGCTCCATAAATCCATGCAGCTGTAGAATTGGCGACAGCCATATTGAAATCGTTGTGACCATGAAACTCAAGCCATTCAGAAGGAACTCCAGCTTTATGTACCATGGTCCAAATGAGTTTAGGAACGCTACGAGGTAATGAAGCTAAAGCATAAGGTAAACCAAGACCAAGAGTATCGCAAATTCTTATTTTAACAGGTAACTTGTATTTTTCAGATAGCCGCATAACCTTCTTTACAAATGGTACTGCCACCTTATCAATGTCTGTACGAGTTATATCTTCAAGATGACATCGGCAAACAATCCCATTTTTCAAACATTCTTCAACAATTGACAAGTACTTTTCAAAAACATGGCTTCTGGACTGATTGAATTTGTAGAAAATATGATAATCTGAAATTGAAGCCAAGATACCTGTTTCGTCAAGCTTCATTTCTTTAAGAATTTCAAAATCATTCTTACTCGCTCTTATCCACCCAGTTACCTTAGGATAATCATATCCTAAATCAAGACATCTTCTAACTGATTCTTTGTCAGTCTTTGAGTATAAGAAGAATTCTGAAAATCTTATTACTCCTTTATTATTATCCAGTTTATGCATTAGTTCATATAAATCAACTATTTGTTTAACTTTGAATGGGGCATAACCTTGTTGACCGTCTCTGAAAGTTGTGTCAGTAACCCATATTTCTTTTGGAAGCGCGATAGGGATATTTCTCTTATCAAATACCATTCTGGGAACTTGATCATAGGGAAAAATGTCTTTCATTAGATTCGGTTCAGTAACGTCCTCAATATCATCTCTTACCTTCATTAAGTCCTCCTCCTAATTTTAATAATACCATATAATGAAACCCGTCTATTTATAGCCATCTTATTTTGACAATAGGTCAATTTCTCACATATATTATAGTTATCTAAATAGATTAGGATTAATAAATCAACCAAAGATGGATTGGTGAATGTCTTGGAAAAAAGCTAAAACACTGGATTATTGAAAATTGCAAAACTCATAGTAAATCATATAGATAGATTTTTATGATAAATCCATTCAATTCAAATCCTGAAATAGTTTGTTGATATATCTGCTTCTTAATCGACTAAGAACGTTAGTAATTGGCGGAGGTTCTGTCGCTGAACGAAAAGTGCTGCAATTACTTGATTCTGGGTCAAAAGTTACGGTTGCAAGTATGAATTTTACAGAGAATCTACTTGAATTAGGAAAGACCGGTAAGATTAAGCTTGATAAGATTAGAGTGAAGCCAGGATTCATTAATAGCTTAAGTTTCAAACCTAAGATTATAATCGTGGCTCTAGATGATCCTGTGCTTAATAAGAAATTATCTGAGGAATCTAAATCAATCGGTGCTTTAGTTTGTGTAGTTGATAATCCCAAATTAAGTGATTTCACTATGCCAGCTATATCTAGGATCGGAGAGTTTCGTATTGGAATTTCAACTAACGGAAGAAGTCCAATGATGGCCAGTGAAATAAGAAAAAGGATTGAAAAAATAATAACTCAAAAAGATATTCTTCAGATAGAAGTGCAGAATTACTCTAGGATAATGTGTAAGAAATACATTACCTCTCAAAATAACCGTCAGAAAGTTCTAATAAGAATAATGGAGAATAAAGAAATAAATAAACTTCTTGAAAGTGATAATTTGATGGATGCCAAGAAACTTGCAGCAGATATTATTAAAAAGAATAATGAAAATGGAATTGAGTAAGAATTGAGTTTTCCAACAATAAGAATGCGTAGATTAAGAAAGAACGAGAATATTAGGAGAATGTTACACAAAGTTACGCTTTCATGTAATAATCTCATTTACCCAATTTTTGTAGAAGAAGGCATATCTGAACCTGTTGAAATTTCGTCGATGCCTGGGATTAATCGATTACCAATTGAAAAGTTGGTTAGCGAAATAAGGGACGTAATAGATTTGGGAATTAAGGCTATAATTCTTTTTGGCATACCATCAAAAAAAGATGAGCAAGGCTCTTCAGCATATGATAGTAAAGGTATTGTTCAAAACGCTGTTAGAATTATTAAGCAAGAATTTGGCAAGGAGTTGGTTGTAATAACTGATCTTTGTCTCTGTGAGTATACAACACATGGTCACTGTGGTATAATGGAAAACGGATATTTAGTTAATGACGAGACATTGAAATTATTAGGAAAAATAGCTGTTAGCCAAGCTAAAGCTGGGGCTGATATCGTTGCTCCATCAGGGATGATTGACGGTCAAGTTAAGACGATAAGAGAATCATTAGATAAAGAAGGATTCATAGATACAGTTATTATGGCCTATTCTGCAAAGTTCTTATCATCTTTTTACTCGCCTTTCAGAGAAGCCGTTGACTCTAATCCAAAATATATGAATAGAAGTAACTATCAGATGGATTATAGAAATCCTATTGAAGCATTACGTGAGGTGGATTTAGATATTGAAGAAGGCGCAGATGTTATTATTGTTAAACCTGCTTTGGCATATTTAGATATCATCCAAAGAATTAGTTCAAAAATCAAGATTCCATTAGCAGCATATAATGTAAGTGGTGAATATGCATTAGTGAAGGCTGCAGCTGAAAAAGGTTGGGTTAATGAAAAAGAGATCGTTCTTGAGATACTAACAGCAATGAAAAGAGCTGGTGCTGATATGATCATAACGTATCACTCAAAAGATGTGGCAAAATGGTTGAATGAATAAGTATTCAACTATTCAAGTAGCTTCTAGAGTCAAGAATCTGTTCAAAAGTTCATTATATTCTTTGAATATAATTAATATAATTATAGAAAAATATCTTTGAAAGTTTTGGTGCGGGAGGTGGGATTTGAACCCACGAACCCCTGAAGGACAGGAGCCTCAGTCCTGCGCCGTTGACCTGGCTTGGCAACTCCCGCTCATTACGCATAGATTTGAAGACAGGCTTTTTATAACTATTTCATAAGAATAATAATAATCAGCTCTTTTCATATTTATTATTTAACAAAAAGCATTTCTTCGGAAGATACGATGAAAAGCAGTAAATTAATTGATAATAATAAGATACTGTTATCATTATTTCTATTTGTAGTTTCTTATTCATTAATTCTATTGCTAATAATATGCGGTCTATTATGGCGACTGAATATGATAAGAACTCCAGAAAGGTAAATGGAAACAAAGAAGAGAAGTGAATAAGACGCCATTAATATTTATTGAAACAATCTGTTCTATTAAGGTTAACCCCGCATTATGAAGTACTAACTTAAAGATAAATCTAAACACCATAAAAAAAAGAATTAACGATGCTTTCATAATGTTATTGCTGAAGATACTATTAGAATTCGACTCTTAATGGATTAATTATTTATGAATCTTTCTTTATATTAGTAGATTGTTAACTGATTTGACCTTCGAGATGATTCAAGATGAATAGATACGATTATTATGAATATAGTTGATACGAACATTCGGTGCCATGTCTTGCTCTATACCCTTTACACTGTCTTATTTTTCATGAAAACTTACACCTATTAGTTGTTAGTTCAAAAATAGTCCATTTTATGCTACTCTTTTTTTATTCTAGTTATTTGATTTTAATTATGTTCTTAGCTAGTTGTCTATTTATTCAATATTCCATTACATCTATATTTTGATCCAAATATCTTTACTTTTAGGATACTTACATTTATAGACTAATTAATCTCAGTAATTATCCGATTGGGGAAATTATGTTTGAAAAAGCAATATGAAATAAATCTGGTTTCCCATACTCACTGGGACAGAGAATGGTACATCCCATTCGAAGAAACGCGAGTAAAACTAGTTCGTTTTTTCGATAAATTGTTTAATATTTTGAAATCCTATCCTGATTACAGTTCGTTTCTTCTCGACGGACAATCAATAATATTGGAAGATTATTTGGAAGTAAGTCCTGAAAAACGTGATTTACTAAAACAATATGTTAGTAATCGTAGAATTTTCATTGGTCCATGGTATATTCTTCCTGACGAGTTTCTTGAAAGTGGTGAAGCCATAATAAGAAACCTATCTCTAGGTCACAAGATAGCTTCTAACTTTGGAAGAGTAATGAAAATTGGGTATGTTCCAGACTCATTTGGACACATTTCACAACTCCCCCAAATTCTGCGAGGATTCAACATTGATTCAATGATATTCTCAAGAGGTCTCGGAGAAGAAGGTGAGAAATTAGGATCAGAATTTATCTGGAAAGCACCTGATGGAAGTAGTGTATTAGCTGTTCATCAGGTACTTGGGTATTGGGATTCGCGCGCCTTAGGATATGATGACCCTGACGAGTCAGGTAATACCTCAAGACCTTTGAATCTAAAGAAAGCGCTTAAAACAATTAATGATAATAAATCAATTCTTACTAAATATGCCAAAACGGAATACTTGCTTTCTAACAATGGGGAAGATTTTCACGAACCTCAGCATGAAATACCCAAAATCATCAAATATCTCAATAGACATCTTCAAGACTCAATTGTCGTTCACAGCAATTTAGAAGATTATATTGAGAAAATCAAACCTAGCACGTATAAACTAAGCCAATTTGTCGGAGAGATGCGAAATAGTAAATATCAGTTCCTCCTCTCAGGTGTTATCTCAAGTAGAATCTATATTAAGCAAGCTAACGAAAGAGATCAGACCCACTTAGAAAAGATAGCAGAACCTCTCGCAACAATATCTTGGACGGAAGGATTAGATTATCAAGAAAACCTTTTCTGGCTAGCGTGGAAACGTCTTCTTCAAAGTCATCCACACGATAGCATTTGCGGGTGCAGTGTCGACGAAGTTCATAGAGATGTAATGCGAAGATTAGCTTGGGTAGAACAAACAACCAAAGGTATATCCGAATCAGCACTTCAACATATTGTTAGTAAAATTAATACAAAAACAGAAGATTCATCTTTTCAACCGCTAGTTGTCCTAAACACATTAAACTGGCGGCGTGACGAAATAATTAAGACACGAATATTCAACAATAATGAAACAGAACCCAAAACAAATTACATCATATATGACTCTAAAGGGATGAAGATCTATCCGCACACGACTAAATTAAACGGCCATGGCAAAAATGATGAATTAGAAGTTTCATTTATGGCTAGATGTATACCTCCATATGGTTACAAAGTTTTCTACATAACAACAACTAATGAAACTGATAGTTCAAGTACACAAATAAAGACAAGTCCATATTCAATCGAGAATGATCTTGTAAAAGTAACGGCTAACAATAATGGCACGTTAAGGATAACTGATAAATCTTCAAACCAAACCTTTGATAATCTTCTTCTGTTCGAAGATGAAGAAGATGCCGGTGACGAGTATAACTACTCTCCTTCAAAAGTATCGATGAGAATAACTACTGAAAACTCCAAGGCCAAAATAAAAGTCGATAAAAGCCAGTTTCACGCTACTCTCTACATATCTTTAAAGCTGAATCTACCTAAAGAACTATCTAAAGATAGAAGCACACGCAGCGACAAAAATGTGACATGTATTATCAAGAATAGCATAAAAATCTACTCTGACATAAAACGAATAGATATTGATACGAAAATTGAAAATAAAGCAAAAGATCATCGATTAAGAGTTATCTTTCCAACAGATATCAAGACAAATCATACTTATGCCGAAAGTCAATTTAACGTCGTCAAACGAAAAGTAGGTGTATCCTCAGCCAAAAATTGGAAAGAACCCCCTTCATCAACTCACCCACAACAATCATTTGTTACCATAAGTGATAGAAACAAAAGCTTAACTCTGATAAATCAAGGGTTACCTGAATACGAATCTAAGAAATCAATTGAAGGTGTCTCAATATCGGTAACTCTTATGCGATGTGTAGGCTGGTTAAGCCGCGATGATCTTTCTACACGTAAAGGAAAGGCTGGTCCTCAGATGCCTACCCCTGAAGCTCAATGCCTTGGGAATTATGATTTCAAGTATTCAATTCTGCTAAATGATAAAAACTGGACAAAAAGAAAAGTGTGGAAAGACGCCTATAATCATAACGTTCCACTTATTGTAAAAACAACTAACCAACACACCGGTCAATTACCTAAAGAGTTTTCATTTATTCAGATTGAACCTGAGACTGTAATTGTATCAGCCCTAAAAAAAGCCGATAATAAAGAACAACTTGTAATCAGAGTATTTACTATTGACTCAAAAGAAACTCATGTTAAAATAACGTTCTCCAAAATGATAAAAAAGGTATCACATCTAAATCTTAACGAAGAACCAATTGAAGAAGAAACCCCGATTGAGACTAATGGAAATAACCTCCTTTTTCACATAATGCCCAACAAGATAATAACAATAGGAGTCGAATTTAAAGTTTCAAGATAGACCAATTCAACGCTAAGGATGCGTTTTACTGAGAAAATATATTTTTTCTCGTACAATTAACATTATATACCATATTAACCTGTATAATAATGATTTATAGAAAGGTGTAAAGTCTGAATAAAACAATGGCGAAGACAAAAGTTCTCTTTAAACCTTTGATTATTATTTTTATAATATTAATATTGACGTTAGTTCCAGTTGAATCAGTAGTATATAGACCTGGAGTAAAACCTGGGACAGAACTGAAATACGATCTTATACACTATTCAGACATCAAGAACATGACCGTTAAAGTAACTTCTGTTGAAGGAAATCTGATTGAATTATCAACACTTGCGGCAAACTATGATGGAACTGTAACGCAAAAAAATATCACAATTAACCTTGGGATGAGTGAAAAAATGATTATCGTTCCCACGGATGAAATTGAAGGTTGGGTTTCAATCAACGGAAATAACAAAATAAACTCTACAAAGTCTCAACTTGAATTATCCTTAATCCCCAATAACGGTTACGCCGAAGTTGCTTACATCAATAAAACACCCCTTGATCTAAGTGAACTAACTCATTTCTACTACTACGTCTCTATATCTAACTCGACTGATAACGAAAAATATATGGTTTTGATGACTGATAACTCAAACAAAAGTAAAATCTTCCAAATCCAGCAAAACACGGACAACAAGATAAATCCCGCCTACAATGTTTGGGATAAGAAAGAATGGTTTAATTTTGACACCATAACGAATGAAGAGCTTGACAGGTCGCAAATAAAAAAAATAAGCGTAATCTACGTCGGAAATAACACAAGAATTGTAAAACTTAAGAATTTCGAGACAGATCAACCTTTGAACCTCGGCAGTGGAGTCTTCAAATATTTATTCGTCTCACTAGGCCTCGTTAAAGGTGACCCAATTTATCCTGGCCTACCTTACGTAATAAACGAAGAACTACCTGATGATAATAATCCAGATCCAATAATTCTCCAACACAGCTATAGAAACTTGGTTGTTTCATACACTGATTGCGAATCAGGTTCCTGCAGCTCAGCCTATACCTACGACAAAGACACAGGCATATTAGTAAAATACTGGACATCAAAATCAGGTGTCCAAATCCAGCTAATAGATCAAAAAAATGCTTGGTATACCCCAAACTCGTTGGTGTTCTTGATTATTCTAATTCATGAGGCTTGGATAGGCTACGTAGTCCCAAACGCTTGGTACGTAATAGGTCTAGTCTCATTATACGTCACTAGTTTCATTGCAATTGCAACCTATGACCGATGGAAACGCGGAACATTAACGCTTGGCATGATGAAGCAATGGTGGCCCTTCCTCACAATACTGCTAATATTATTCGTACTGGGAGAAGTTGTAAGACGAATAGGTGCTTGAAAAGAATGATTACTTCTCCCGCAGAAGAATTCCAATATTCTCAATTCATTTGGGCAAGGCACAAATCGATTAGAGTTTTGTTTCATTTTCCAATGATTCTCATAAGCAAAGACTACAGAAACTATCGATTCCTAAATCTTCCAGAATCAAAACGTAAGAAAAAAGCCCAAAAATGGGCCAGCAAATTTGTAAAAGATAAGAGATGTCCAAACGTAAAAATCAATGAAGTTGTTGGAAGAGATGACGAATTATCATTATTAATAGATGCGATTGACTACCATATACTAAGGTTGCAAGATAAAGATCCAGAATTTGCAAAGAGTTACTCAACACCGCCTTCAAAAGTATTCATTTTTGAAAGCGATCCAGGATGGGGGAAAAAATATCTAGCAAAGGCCATACAAAGGGAAGCTCTGGAAAGAGGTGTTAAAGAAGGAATCAAAGTAATGCCAGAGACTCTAAAATCATCTGATATTTCGTCTTGGTTGATGGGTGTCTCAGAGAAACAGCTAGAAGGTAAAATGAACATGCTTTTCTCAACGCCATCGATAATATTCATAGATAATGCTCAATCATTCGCAGAGAAAACGCAAGTGATTAATAGCGATATAGCACGAGAAAGTAGAAGAATCTCTGAAACCTTAGAGAGATCACTAGAGCGTCTTAAAGACAATCCAATACGATCAATTGCTATTCTTTCCACTAACAACTTTGCAAACATGCCTGAAACTATCAGATTAGTCGCTGAAAGAATCAATCTAAACGGAATGAAAGAATCAGACTTAATTGAGATATGCAGGAGGAAATGTGAAGAAAATCATCTTGATCTAGAACCTGCAAAATTATACACTGCTCTATCACAATCACTTAGAACACTTGGGAAAAGTATTACAACACCTTCAGACATCAACAAATCTTTTGTTCTAGCAGTAAACAAGGTACGAGCCCCATTTCGGGATAACCTGCGAAGTCGTGCCAATAAAGAGCTGGTGCAAATAGAAGTGCCTAAACCGACAATCGACGACTTTGTCTCAGTCGCTGCCGAAGTTTCCGCTTACACTGAAGAAGAAGTCTCAACAATGGTGAAAGAAACAAGACAGTTCACCAAACCAACAGAAAGATATCGTGACATAGGTGGGCTACATGACGTAATCGGAAAAGTAATCACAGAAATCAAATGCTCCCTGAACCCACAATTGGCAAAACAACTAGGCTATGAGGCACCAATCGGTTTTCTCTTCTATGGTCCTCCAGGTACTGGTAAGACACTTCTGGCTAAAGCAATAGCCGGTGAAGAAGGTGCGAAGATTAGAGTAGTAAGCGGTTCAGAGGTTTATCAAAAAGAGGTAGGTGAAACTGAAAGAAACATCAGGAGCATATTCAGCGAAGCGAGAAAGGAATCGCCAAGCATAATCATTTGGGATGAAATAGACGCTGTGGCGGTTAAGCGTGGGTCACGGCTAGGTGACCCTGTTCATTCTCCCGCAATAACAATCCTACTCAGCGAGCTCGAAGGACTAAAGTCAGGCGGCGGAAAAGTACTGTTCATAGGAATAACCAACAGGAAAGACATTATTGACGAAGCACTATTAAACAGGCTTCTCTTGGTGGATTTCACTTATCCAAAGAATGTTGATGAAAGAAGAGAAGTTCTTGAAGTTCATCTCAGAAAAATCAAACCTTTCCTTTCAAAAGATGTAACAATCGAAGAAGTTATGAAAATATTTTTACAGAGAACATTCTCACCAAGAGTAGTTTCATACACAATAAGATCGGCAGTATCTGAGCGCACAAAAGAAATTGTGGCAAGCCGAGAAATGATTAGCGCTTTAGAAAAAAAGGATGAATATCAAATCAAAAACATCAGAAATAACTACAAACAGCAACTAATACATATAGAAGACTTCGCAAGAAAAGAGAATAAGAAAATAGAAGAAATATTCAAAATGATTGCATTAACAACAGAAGATCAAATGAACTATCCTGTAACTTTACATCATCTTAAAGAGTCATTCGAAAAAGTGGTTAAAACTGAAGAGTTCGAAGAATTAAAGGAAATGCAACGAATATACCGTGGATCAGAAGCTGAAATAGGGAAAACATACGGTTTAGCTACATTAGAAGGCGAAAACGAGCAAAATGGTATTATAGTGATTGTCGAATCAGAAATATTTCCAAAGTCCACCAGATCTGAAAACCCATTAGTATTTGGAACTGTAGGTGAATCAGTAAATGAAAGCGCCAAAGTAGCAATAGAATTCATACGGGAATACTACCCCGAAATAACTGATCATGATGTCGACATACACATCATAACACCTTCCGAGGGTGCTTCTGCTGAAGGACTCAAACTGTGGGGACCATCTGCAGGAATAGCGATCGCAGTCTCAATTACCTCAGCTATCTGCAAAATACCGTTAAGCCCCAACATTTGTATGACTGGAAAGATAGAGCTTAAAAGCGGAGTTGCAGGCTTAGTTGGAGGAATTCATCCAAAGAAAGGTTCAGGAAAAATAGACATAGCTGCCGATGAAAAATTTGAAGTAGTTATAATCCCAACTCCAAGCTACAAAAAGCTTACTGAAGACTATCAAGAATACATAGAAGCAGTAGCTTCAAGAGGAACTAAAATCATAGGCGGAAAAGATTTCTTCGAATATATGGAAATAGCGAGTGGGCAAGACAAAGCGAAAATAGTTGATCAATTAGTTTCACCAAAACACAATCTGGAAACCAAAGCACTCGTCATAAAAGGAAAATACTGTGAAGTAGACTACTCAGGGTATCCTCAGGAGAAGGCATATGCACATCAAGTTGTAGACCTAGTGGACAAAGTCATACCTAAAGTAAAATCAATTCACACGGGGCGCAATCCTGATGAAGAGATCAAAATCATTCTAGATCGAAACCGAGAATGGCCAGCGGCCACAGAAGGAAAAAAAGTGGTGCTAAACCTAGATCACTTTGACAAGATTGCAGAATCATATGGGGTGAGAGAAGCAGATGATGGGGCAATTGTTCATGAAATAGATCACGCTATTTTATATGCGCCAAAATATGATAACTCTACGTCTTGGTTAATCGAAGGAATAGCTGATTACGTCAGATACTCGCTAGGATTCCAGAGAAGACAAAAAGGAGGCCTAAGTGGAAGTTATCCTCATTTCGAAGAGATAGTATTATCTTCCTCCCAGTCAACTGCGGACTTCATAATTTTTCTTCAGACAATGCGCTCAACTATTGTAAAAGATCTAGTAAGAGCCTTGCTAAACGGAACATATAACGAAAGAATATTTAGGAAATATTACAAAAAAACATTGGAAGAACTCATAGCTGAGTACATTAAATCAGCAATATAACTCAAAACAAAAAAAGTCTAAAACATATTCAGATATTTAATAATAATTATCAAAATGTATCAATACGTACGAATAACTTGAGAGATATGACGAGAAACAAGTTATTTATATTTAGGATTTAAAACGAGGTATCGGCGTTAAATGGTTCAAGACATAACATCTGATATTATCTTCTTTGAAGAAGGAGACAGTAATGATAAGAAAATTCTAGGTGGAAAGGGTGCTGGTTTGGTTAAGATGACTCAGCTTGGTCTTCCAGTGCCTGCAGGCTTTATTATTACAACCCGAGAATGCGAAAGATACTACAGTTCAGCCAAAAGCGGTCTATCAGACAGCGTTTTGAAAGATATTCGCAAAGCAATGACTATCTTGGAAAAAAAGACAAATCGTGTATTTGGGGACCCATCAAATCCTCTTCTAGTATCCGTTAGGTCCGGTTCAGCAGTTTCAATGCCAGGGATGATGGATACTGTATTGAACGTCGGATTGAATAGCAACACTGTTAAAGGATTGATCAAGCAGACTGGGAATTCAAGATTTGCATACGATGCGTATAGAAGGTTCATCCAACTCTTCGGAAAAGTAGTTCTACACGTCAAAGATGAAAAGTTTCCAAAAAAATTTAATGAAAAAACAGCTTCAGCAGAAGAATTGGAAGAAGCGTCAAGACTATACAAAGAAGTTTGTGAAAAAGAAACAGGAAGCCCTTTCCCAGAAGACCCTTATCAACAATTAAACAGCGCAATAACTGCAGTTTTTGAAAGTTGGAACTCAAAAAGATGCAAAGACTACAGGCGCGAATTCAAAATAGGCCCGGAAATAGCTAACGGGACAGCTGTGAGCATAGTAACAATGGTTTTTGGAAATATGGGAAATGATAGTGGCACCGGAGTAGTTTTTACTCGTGATCCAGGAACCGGTGAAAAGACGCTTTATGGCGATTATTTGTTGAACGCGCAAGGAGAAGACGTTGTTGCAGGGATAAGAACTCCAAGCCCAGTGCATGAACTTGAAAACGAAATGCCCAAAGCTTACAATGAACTGGTTCACTTAAGTGAAAAACTGGAGAACTACTATAAATTTCCTCAAGACGTAGAATTTACAATAGAAAAAGGAAAGCTATATCTTCTTCAGACCAGAGACGCAAAGATGAATGCATTAGCGAAAGTAAAAGTAGTCGTTGACATGGTCAAGGAGAGTATTATTAAGAAAGAAGACGCAATAAAAAGAATTGCTCCTGAAACTCTCGAACAGATTCTCCATAAGAGAATAGATCCAAAAGCCAAGGTGGAATCCATAACCAAAGGCATCGGTGCATCCCCAGGTGCAGCAAGTGGTAAAGTTGTTTTTGATGCTGACACTGCTGAAACGCGAGGCAGAAACGGGGAGAAGATAATAATGGTTAGAGAAGAAACTAAACCTGAAGACGTACATGGTTTCTTTGCTTCACAAGGCATACTAACAAGTCGTGGTGGAAAGACAAGTCACGCTGCGGTAGTGGCGAGAGGTATCGGTAAAGCTTGTGTTGTCGGCGCATCTGAAATAAGAATTGATATGGTAAATAATCAATTCATTGTAAATAACCAAGTAATAAATGAGGGTGATTACATAACATTAGATGGAACTACCGGTGAAGTCTTTCTAGGTGAAATTCAGACTGTAGAACCAGAACCTACTGCTGAAATGGCAGAACTTCTAACTTTTGCAGATCAAATTAGACGATTAGGCGTAAGAGCCAACGTTGATACTCCTGAAAACGCAAGGCTAGCTAGAAGTCTAGGCGCAGAAGGAATTGGACTTTGTAGAACAGAGAGAATGTTTAATGCAACAGACCGACTGCCAACAATGGTTTCAATGATTCTCGCAGAAGACTATGATTCGCGAAGAAATCTCCTAAAGAAGCTAACTGAAATGCAAAAGCAAGACTTCAAAGAAATACTGACGGCAATGGAGGGCTTCCCTGTTACAATAAGATTACTTGATGCACCTTTACACGAATTTCTTCCAAATATGGATGAATTAGCAGAAGAAGTGAGAAAACTTAAGGAATCCAATGCGCCTCAAAATAAAATATCTGAAAAAGAATTAGTCCTAATAAAAGCAAGGGCTCTAGCAGAAGTCAATCCTATGTTAGGTCACCGAGGAGTCAGGGTTGGTGTAACATATCCAGAAATATACGAATCACAAATAAGAGCTATATGTGAAGCATCAGCTGAATTACTAAAAGAAAATATCAATGTCAAACCGCAAGTAATGGTCCCGCAATTAGCTTTGAAACAAGAATTAGTCTATATTATGAAAATCGCAGGAACAGTGCAAAGCGAAGTGGAAAAAGAAACAGATGTAAAACTCAACATTAAATATGGAACAATGTTAGAAGTTGTGAGAGCTTGCATAACTGCGGATGAAATAGCTGAATTAGCTGAATTCTTTAGCTTCGGGACTAATGATCTTACACAAGCAGTTTTCAGTTTCAGCAGAGAAGACGCTGAAAACAAATTCCTACCTATATATGAAGAAAAAGGTATATTGAAACAGAATCCTTTTCAAACGATAGATAAAAGTGGAGTAGCAGAGATAATGCGTATAGGTGTAAATAAAGGTAGAAAAACACGAAAAGATATAGAAATCGGCATCTGTGGAGAACATGGTGGGGACCCTGCATCAATCGAAATATGTCACGAGCTTGGGCTTACATATGTCAGTTGCTCATCATATAGAATTCCAATAGCAAGACTTGCTGCAGCACAGTCTCAACTGAAGTCAAATTATCATTAGAAACATAAAATCATATAATATAAATATCGAAATCTCTGATGAATTTCATTTCATTATCAAATCAGACAATGATACTTCATTTGTATTACCTAAGGGTCGAACCGTAACAGTACTTCTTTGAGCAACTTTGTAATCATTCTATGAGTCTGCTATCTACTTGGATTGATCTTCGAAATATTATTATGATGGCCTCCTTAATGCGACGCAAAGATCGCAAATACGTTCTTCTCATAATGTTGCATAGTATTTATTAGCGTTATTACTTCTCGAGAATATCCTGACAGTCCCAAATATTGTGAAACTGTTTAAGTTTCTCGGATTCAATTGTATCAATCTGACTTCTCTTGATTTGAATAACCTCCTGATAAAGAAGTCTCAAGACACTTACCATAATATCGCATAGAAATAAAATGATTAACAAGAAATTTAGAATAGGCATTATTCTCACCATTATGATATCCTCCAAACAAATGTTGCATCATATTTGGCGCATAACTTTCTGAATAATTAGATTAATAAGAAACTTCAATAGAATAGATTTAATCTAAGCCTATTGTCGAAATCAAAATCAAAGCAAAAAACAAGACATTTCTTGTTAAATCTATTTTGTTAATATTACTCGTTATACTACAAATATTTATGAAGTTACATAATTGTCATAATCTACGTCAAACTATCTGAAGTGGCAACCTTCTGAATCTTAAGTAAATCGTTTTCTTTTTCAACAGCTCTATTGATGGCAATTTCTGAGATTGTTGAGGTGAAAGTTGAAATCTGTTCAAGGTTAATTATAATGGTGTTTAAAGAAAGATACGCACTAATAGTGCTCAAATCAGATTCGTTACCGTTAGTTAAACTTTTTCTAAATCTGCTCAAAATAGATTCTCTCACTTTCTTTCTAGTCAGTCTAATATTATTAATTCTTTCAATCGCTTCATTTGATTCATTAATATCCGTTGAAAAGAAGCCTTTCATTGAAATCTCAAAAACATCATGAGTTTGTTTAAACATTTGTTCAAGATCTTCGATTACTTTCTTGTCTATTTTTTGCTCATTTTCTATAATCAACAAAACTTCTTTGGCTATCTCTTCAGCAAGGTCACCTATCTTCTCAAGAACTTTAGCTACCGTTCTATCTCCAACTATATTCATTGAAGATTCAACACCTAGTTTCTTCTCAATACTCTTATCTCTTACAGCCAATAAAAGCTGTCTGACAACAAGCCTATAGAGGCGATCAACCTCATTCTCCATGTTAATAGCTTCAGTTAGAATACTTCTTTTTCGTTCTTTCAAACCCTTAATGGACGCGTCTTGCATCCATGAAGTGATGATATATAGCCTCCTCAACAAACCATTCGTAGGGAATCTAGTAGGGTCTACAAAGTTCTTTATCACCAATTCGTTGGCATTTTCGTCAACAATATTCATTCCAGTAAGATGTTGAATGACATTTCGAATTTCTGTCATATTTTCATCACTAAAACCTTTGGTAGAGGTGATTTCAAGAGTCTCATATCCAATAATGTATATTCCAGTAATGATTCTAGTGAGTAAACCCTTCTTATCACATTTATCAGCGTCAAGTATACATTTTAAGATTTCTTTCTTCTCTAGAGATCCTACAGGTAGAATATGAAGTATCTGATTATCATCCCTCTGAATTGTGAGAGTTTCTCCTGGAGATAATCCGGTTGCTATTACCCAATCCTTAGGTAACGAAACCATAAGAGTTGAATGGCCTACCTGCTGAACTTTCCTTGTTTCTGAACGCAATAGGAACTCCTTGTCTTTACCACACAGATAATTGAATATATATTCTTTATACCCTGAAAAATAACTAATTCAGAATCATAACTCAAAACTTTTATGAAGAATCAAAAATATTGTTAATCAAAATCCTATTGTTCTACTAAAATATAAAGAACACTGCTGAAGGTACTGCTTGTAAACCCCATTACTGTTTTTTTAGGATTAATAGTTCTTTTGGTTAGATCTTTAATATCTCATTAACTTCAGCAATAATACTAGTAATTGCTTATGAACTACTTACTAGTTTGCTTTCAATTAGACATTATTCAATGATCAGGTTTTATTATATCTTTACATCGTTGTGAACTTGTACTCTTGATTCTTCAACGCTGATTGCCTGAGTTGGGCAAGCTGTCACACAAGCCATGCAGAAGATACAATCAGATTCCCTTGCAGGGTCAGATTTGTCAGTATAATCAAGTCTTTCATCTTGTCCACTCTTACCCGGATTCTTTTGCCATTCAAAAACAGTTACAGGACATACAGACAGGCATGTTCCTTCACCTGTACAATCATCATGATCAACAGCTACGTAAGTGCCGTGTATACCTAACGGTTCGATTTTGCTTCCATTCTTAGCGTAATCTGCTTTAACGTTAGCATCATTTACTGCATCTCCTACCTTTCCAGGTTTCCATACATAATGATTATTATGTTTCTCAACAGGTTTAAGTTTATGATAAAATTCTTCATCTATTGGCAAACATGTTCACCAGATGTTACATATCCTCCCTATCTTACCTATAAAAATATTGTCACTTCGTTTTGGTATGACTCGTAGATTTTAGCATCAAATAATTGTATTTTTCATAATACTTTTTTGAAGCTGTGTTTTGAACCGCATATTGGGCAAACGTCAAGTGCTTCATTCTCACTTGTATAACCACAGACTGAACATATATAATAATCCTTTTGGATTATATCTTTTTTCTGAGTAATTTGTTCTATTGCTTCCTTATAATACTTAGCATGATACTCTTCGGTTTTGCTAGCGTCTGAAAATATCTTGGCCGCATCTCTTCTTCCTTCTTTCTCTGCCTCTTCAATAAACTGCGGATACATTTTTGTATATTCAAATGTTTCTCCCTCTAATGAGCTCACCAAATTATCCGCTGTAGACTTAATTCCTCTCATAATACGGATAATATTCAGCGCATGTATAGCCTCAGATTCTGAAGCAGCTCGAAAGAGCTTAGATACTTGAGGAAAACCTTCCTTTTCAGCTTTACTAGCAAATGCTATATATTTTCTATTAGCTTGAGATTCACCTGCTAGAGCCTTCTTCAAATTCTCTTCAGTATTACTCATAGTATTGAAGACATTTTCCACCCTTATAGAGTTTATTCCATCTACTGATATTCATGTTATTCATCGATTTATTTGGACTCTGTTTTGCCGCGGGGGATATCAAAAGGGTGACAGGGTTGGGTATTAACTACATGATTAACCCAAGTGGTGTCAAAGGGGGTTGTCAGGGTGTTGCTAGGGGGGCTCCACCACCTCAGTAGGGGGGTTGTCAGCGGATTACCATGGTATTTGAAAAAATGTTAGACCCTTACACATTGGTTGTCAGGGGGTTGACTACCTGTTAAAACACTGTGAAATCGTGACTATTTACACTAGTGGGTGCAGGGTGTGCTCTAGCCACTCCGCAGTGGTGTGGTATGGGTTGTAACAAAACAGATAGTGGTGTGTTAGCATCTGTAAGAATTTAAACAGTGGTTTGTGAAAAAACAGCACCACTGTGATGGGGGTTATTTTATGGTTGTATAATGGTTATTACTGTTACTTGTTTTATAGTGTTGAACGTTTCAAGTTTTTCCTTCAGTGTTAAGGAGGCGATGGCGTCGCTTATAGTTGCTTCAGAGGTGAATGCAGCTTTTTTATCCAGGTTGTGCCGACGCAGATTTATTGTCAGGCATTTCACCGCACTCTCCTTCCATAAGGATGAATTTGTTGTCATGTTTGAAGGGTCAGTGCACACCCTTCAAGCAACCAATCTCAAACAGATAACCTAAATTCTCAAACACAACCCCATCTAAGCACATTCCCGTCTACTGATCTAACATCAATAATTGATATAAGCTTATAGAATATTGAATTAAACATTAAGAAATAATATTCACCATAAATTAGAAACTAATAATATTACCATTGTAAGTAGTCGGATGGATTCCAGCGCCCCGGTAGCTTAGAGGTAAAGCGTCTGCCTCGTAAACACTCGAGTAAGCAGGAGATCGTGGGTTCAATTCCCACTCGGGGCTCATTTCTAATTATTTCATGTTATTAAGTTTAATATTGTATTTATTTCAGACATAATGCACTTATCATCATTAATATACATCCATCGAAAAGTTACAGATCCTCAACCTATCCTTGGGCAGTAGGCGCTACGGTGATAGCAGCAGTCTTTGCATCAGTTCTTTTTAGAAAGAATAGACAATCGAAAAAACCCTAATTGACGACCCAGCTAGGCGCTAATCCCTCCGGGCCAATTTCTAATAATGAATTGGTAATTCTATGTCGACAGGCACCACGATGTTTTTGTGCTACTTGCGACGTCTAAGGACTACTCCTGCCATGACTATCACTGCGACAGCCACTATTATTGGTAGTGTGTAGTCTGCAACTTGCTCTGCTTCATCTGAGGTTTTTGTGTTGATTGTAGATGTATTTGATATTAGAGGTATATCGTTGATATTGGGTATTTCAGTAGTGCTGGCCGTAGATGTAATTGTGGTAAAACTTCGAGTAGATGTGGAAGTGGTTGTGGTCGCCATGGGGGTGATGACTCTGATTATGTAGGGTATTGATTTCTGAATGTTGGTAAGTCCTTCTTTTAGATTGAACTGGTCCTTGGATGTTCCAACTATTATCATCTTTAAACTAAGAAAGGTGAGGTCCGGTGGCATCGTAAACTTATACAGCATATCTGTTGAAATGGTCAGATTCATATTTGTATAGCCCTCCCCGTAAGCTGGAACGTCAACAGGGTTGGGGTTGAAAGTCACAGTTATACCATCTGTAACATTCTGGGCTGTTAGCTGCACCTGACCTTCAAAAGTTTCTTGTCCGATGATTGAAACTTTAATGATTGCTGATCCGCCAGGTGGAATATCTATCGTATTTGGAGATGCCTGAATATTAATATCAGGATAGCTTGGCGCCAATCCCCAAGCGTTGAAATATATTCCAGCGTAGTTTGCAACGAAAGGTGCTATCAGTACGATGAGAACCAAAATAATAATTATTATGGTTTTTAAGAATCGCATACTAACACTGAAACTAGATATCGTTTGCCATCTATAAACATGTTGACAAAATATCTCGGGTCTGTTAAAGTAAGATACGTGGGTGACTCATATCGTTACTAGCGATAGTTTAGTGTGATTTACACTCTTAAGACTTATCTATGACTTGGCCTTGCTATAACTTGGTCTTTCAACTGTGCTTGGAAAAAGCCATCACGGTGTAACGCTGACGGTCTTACTGTTAGTCATTGTTCTTATGGTTCCTGATGATTCCTTCGCCTTAGGAGGGGAACCTCCGCCTTCTATTGGTATCGATTTACACTTCGATTATGATACAGCTAGAGGCTTTGAGAAAGAAGTTAAAACGATGGGCGGTTTCGGAGATACTCCAGAACTTATCTTGGGGCGTGGCAGAACAGCTACTATGAACCTAACCTTCACAGCCTATAAAGAGACCGATCTCATTGATGAGAACTCTACTGCTAGCATCTCATCTATATTGTACGGTGGGACTCCTCCATACAACCGTGGGTGGACGACTCCTGGGGAAAATAGCCTCCCAAAAGGTATCACAGCCAGCATTATTACGCCCCAGAACATAACACTTCCACCCGGCTCCAAAGAAACCGTAACCCTGCAATTATCAGCAGCACCTGATGCAGCAATAGGAAGTTACGATATGTGTTTCTCTTTTGACTTTAAGACTCCAAGTCATCCCCTAGGTGTGTCAACTTGTCGCAGCACCGTTTTAACTGTTGTTGAAGACACTCCACGAAATACTATCACCACCACTACGACAAGGGAAACCATTCAAACACAAACAGTAACAGTAACCCAGACTATAACTTCAACAACCATTACTAAACAAGCAACAGAACCCTCAATCTATGCTTGGGCAGTAGGGGCCACAGTGGTCGCAGCTATCTTTGCCCTGTTTCTTCTGAGAAAGAGGAAATAGTTGATGGAGAACTGATTGCGTGCCGAAGATTAGAAGCAAACACCTGATAATAACATTAGTACTAGTTGTTGCGTTCTCCGGAGCAATATTAGTTATCATCGAATTACAAAGAAGCAACGTCGAATCCTCAGTCGCCTTAACTAGTACGAATACAACCATTAATCCAATAACCACGACCATGACAACCACCACATCTGCCCAAAATCAATCTCAGAACTTGAGTCAGATGGGCTTCCAGTTCTGGAATCAAAGTGGTACAACTTGGATTTGCATGACAGCAATAACTATAGACAGAGAACACGCAAATCCAATATCACTGCCTGTGAAGTTCAATATGAGTACTGCTCCTACCCAAGGATGTTACACTCTGCGCAGGCCTTACTTTGGCGCGTTACTAGATGCCAACATCTCCTATCTTGTTAACATTACATCCACTGCACCAGTCAATTTTACACTGTTGAAGGCAACTGGAAATGATCCATCTCAACTATATTCGGAAACGTATAATGCACGCACTGTTATGCGCGAGTTACGGATTACCTTCTTCAACAGAAATATTACTATTAATGAGGACGGGCTTTATATCTTCGTATTAAATGTCGAAGAACCCATGCCTATTGCAACAGTATATTTTTCAGTTCGCCCGACAAACCTAATTATTGGGACCACATCGACAACTAGCATAACTTCATACATGACCCTTACAACTACGTCCACAAACAAGACCACCACAATAACATTAGTTGACCCTGCAATAGATAGTTCATTTATTGCGTGGGTACCGCTAATTGTTGTTATGGTAGTAGTCGTGGTGTTCTTTCTGTTTTTGAGAACTAGACATCCGTAATAGCTGTTAAGTATACAAGAGTGTCGAATTCAAAATTATCCCAATTGCACGCAAAGTTATAAATTTACTGTTAGAACATCGTGAAGAAGATAAGTCTCAGTTCAATCTTTCCTCATTAGGATTTATTGCTCAGTAGGGCTTTGAACTCGCAGGTACTTAGCCCACTCGGGGCTCATTACAATTATTTACAATATTTATGGTGTATTATTGTAATATATTAGGTAATGTTGTATTTATCATGAAATAATGATGTTATTTGTCATTACGATACCTCGAGGCCCATCCAATATTTATGTCATTTAGGATTTAATATTCTATAATACTAAATATTTAGATCTCTTCTCTAATTATTTGGATGAGTTCAGTTTCGTTACTAGGTGATGACGTTGGAGGCGCGTTGTATAGCAGCCCGTCCTTAACCACGGCTCAACTGAACAGGAGATTCAACGCACCTCAAGGAGGACAGATCGGAGGCGCCAACATATGTGCGAGAAAACTTAGCAGTAAAAGTAAGCCCACTAGAAAAAAGCTGGTGAGAACGACTGCCATACCGAGGGCCTTGTAGCCCTTGATCGTCAGTAAGATGCCCACTAAGACGCTCGGCAGGAAAATGAGAGCTAACCCAATAGCTGGAGAATACACCAACCAGTTAGGGAGGATCACAGTCAACGCAGTGGTTAAGACGGTATCACCAGCAGTTAGAGCACCTATGAATGGAATAGAGCCGTAGGTAAGAAAGGCTGAGACCCCGATTCCATCAAGCCGACCAACCTCTTTCAATCTCCCCGACAATGCCAAGTTAGCGAACCATCCAGCGGGATACACAAGAGAAACCCAGTAGACGCAGTCAACAAGGAACGCAATCGGGCTTTTTGATGTGAAAGACTGTCCAAAGTTAGAAATCATTGTTTGGGAGAAGGGGAGAGGGAATCCGATTTGTGCAGGATAATAGGGGAATAAAGAGGCTGATAGAAATGTCAGTGCGACCCCTACTACCACGCTGATGCTTACCATTTCTGCAGTCCGCCAACCAAAAGGGTGTTGCGGATCTTTCGCAAGATCAGCGACTCCAGCCACAGACAGGACTAAGCTAAGACCAATCAAGAAGTAGAAGAAAGAATAGAAGAGTATCGAGTCCGGCTGACGGCTTCCGCAGACTAGACTGGATTTGTAGAAGAGGACTGCAACGATGAATATGAGGGAATCTAGACGGAACAATTTAGCGAATGATAGACGTTTCCTAGACTCTGATTCTTCTGTCATCCTCTCTGGAGCCTTTCTCTTACCAGCCGCTTAAATGTTACTTTGTTTATCCTCAACTTACACCTGTTCGAATGATTTTGTATACTCTTTCGTGTGGTCTCACAACTTATATGTAACATGTCTTAGATTTAATTGGTCTATCAACTATGCTTGGGAAACGTCATCACGTCACGGTACCAGTATTATTACTGGCTGTGATTGAGTTGACAGTGGCAACAGTAATCTTATTCACTGTTCCATCCAACGCTCAGCCTTCGCCGGTTCCACTTGATGGCGACAGTGTATCACTTGAGGAGGCTGCTAGATTAGCTAGCAATATCGGTTTCACTCTTGAGCGACCCTCTGCTCTTCCGTCAAGTCTGAAATATATGGAGGTACAGGTTACAGGTTCACGTATTATAGATGTTCAGCGGCCGTGGATTGAAAGCCTAAGCACAGCTATCCTCATCTACTCTAAAGAGCCAATAAACGCAAGCGCAACAACTCTTCCGGATTTATTGACTTCAGGCGGCATCATCGTTAATGAGCGGAAGAGGGATCCAGGCTTCGACCAGAGCATCAATGATACACTGACCCAGAAAGGAGAAGTTGGTGTACTTAAAACAATCACTGTGAATGGTAATGTGATCACATCAATGCAAACCGGCGAGATAGAAGCGGTCACGATAAACGGCAACCGCGGTATCCTGATAACTACAGTTAAACCCTACTTTTACATGAACTATAGCCAACTCAAGTGGGGTGATAAGCAGGTCGCAATTCATCTACTCGCAGGCTCTGACTACTACACAAAGAACGATCTTCTAACAATCGCAGAATCATTCACCGACTGGTCAGCGATAAAAACATCTACAACTACAGACACGGTTACAATCATCAGTACAATCCAAACTGTATCGAAGTTAACAAAAACCACGACATTATCTCAATTACATACTCTAACGGAAACAGTGACAAAAGAAACCTCTGAGAAATCAACAGAGCCTATTGAACCAATGATCTATGCTTGGGCAGTAAGCGCTACTGTAGCCGCAGTGGTATTAACTGTAGTTGTCATACTCTTAAGAAAGGGTAAATAGAACTCTCGCCTGTTGAGATTATCGCTGTGCAGAAAAGATTGGAGAAGAAGAATAGGTGGCAGCTGCTCCATTATTTGACCATTATCTTACTCATAATTTCACTCTCAATAATAGGCTATACGTTGAATATCAGGTTCTTCTCGTCTTCAAGCACAACTTCATCTACGACTATCAACACCAGCAATAATAATACCTCCGCATCACCTATCCCAATTTCTAGTGTGAAGACCAGCGATATCTTCGTGGGCGGTGCTCCTCGCCAGATTATAGTTAACAGTAACACAGGCAGAGTTTATGTTGAGGACTGGTTCTCGGCAAACGTGAGTGTCGTAGATGCAAAGTCACATTCACTGATAACAACCATCACTTTATCTGGCGACCTTGGTGAGATTGCGATTGACTACAGCACAAACAAGCTATACGTGCCTGTGGGGGACTGCATCAACGTCAATCTGCCAAACATCACGAACAGCTGCTACGCCAACCAGCCTCCTCCGGTAGGAAAGGGCGGAATACTGGAGATTGATGGCTCAACAAACAAAATCATCAGGAAGCTTCCCTATCAATTATCGATAAGGGCGGCTGATTTGGCGGTCAATTCAGCCACGCACATTCTTTACGGTGTTAACAACTCGGCTCATCTTTTAGCCATTGATGCCATGACCGGGTCGCTGGTGGCCAGCATCTCTCTTAGCTTTGATATATTTGGTATCGCTATTGATCAGTCCACGAACATGGTTTATGCTGTGGGCTGCAATGGAAGCTTCGTATGCGACTCGATGATGTCAATTATTAACGGAACAACCCAAAGCATCCAGAAGACGGTGAATTTTAACTCTGAAGCTTTTACTAGGGTGACCATCAACCCAGCAACACACGTCGTCTATCTAACAAAAGGCAATCATCTCGTCGCATATAATGGGACAAGCGAGGCCGTGATTTATGATGCTTGGACAAGGACTTGCTCCTTATTTGATCACCTAGAGGTTGTTCAACCAACAAACCAGGTGTTAGCGATTGCGCTTGGGCTCAAATACGTGCTTGCGTATGACGGCTCAACAGGGGAACTAGTCAACATGTATGATACTTCTCCGAGCGAACATCAATATGTCGCTTACAACCCTGCCACCGATGAACTCTACGCCACATTCTCTAGACATCTGTTGACCTTCAGGAACATCGCAAGCACCGGTCATGTGAACAGCACCCTGTTAGGCCCAGGCATCAACTGTCCTCTCCCTTAGCCATCAAAGAAGATATTTCTTCTCGCTACACCGTTATAGTGAGTCTGCAAGCCCTCCGCTGTCAAGTTAACAGATTGAACCCTCTGTCCGATAGTTAGAACATCTCTACCAAGACTGTTCAAAAGCATAGAGATAAAAACTCACGCTGCCTAGAATGGTTGACGAGCATGCCTGCAAGAATTGGGTTAACTCATTGAGCAGATAATCGGAGTTGAAGAATATCAAGCGAAACCTGCTGACATCGGTAGCAGCATTACTATTGGGTACAGTTAATTGTTGTTATGGTAGTAGTCGTGGTGTTCTTTCTGTTTCTGAGAACTAGACATCCGTAATAGCTGTTAAGTATACAAGGGTGTCGAATTCAAAATTATCCCAATTGCACGTAAAGTTATTAATTTACTGTTCGAACATCGTGAAGAAGGTAAGTCTCAGTTCAATCTTTCCTCATTAGGATTTTTTTTATCAGTAGGGCTTTAGACTCGCAGGTACTTAGCCCACTCGGGGCTCATTACAATTATTTACAATACATGTGGTGTATTATTGTAATATATTAGGCCATATTGTATTTGTCATGAAAGATATGTGTCATTTGTCATTATGATACTTCGATGTCTCATTCCAATATTTATGTCATTTAGGATTTAATATTCTTTAATTTTAGGTACCTAGTTCTCTTCCCTAATTATTTGGGTGAGTTCAGTTTCGTTACTAGGTGGCGACGTTGGATGAGTGTTGTATCGCAGTCCGTCCTGAATCACGGCTCAACTGAAAAGGAGAGTCAACGCACCTCAAGGAGGACAGATCTGAGGCGCCAACATATGTGCGAGAACACAACGGTAAAAGTAAGCCCACTAGAAAAAAGCTGGAGCGAACGACCACAATACCGAGGGCCGTGTAGCCCTTTATCTTCAGTAGGATGCTCACTATTACGCCCGGAAGGAAAATGAGAGCTAACCATATAGCTGGAGAATACACCAACCAGTTAGGGAGGATTGCATCCAGTGAAGTGTTAAAGAGACTTATTACCATATGTTAGGGATGCCATGAATTGAGTAGACCTGATTTTAGAGATTAATCTTCTTGAAAGTTTATTTGTTTTATTCAATATATATTGCAGGTCTATGAGGCTTTGAAAAACCAGCTCTACCTTTTGGATCATACTTACTTGGGTTATCTTCACTATAGACTGAGACTTCTACATCTAACTCTCTCTTAAAGAACTCCAAAGCATCTTTAATAATGTCATTCTCTCTTAACGTTCCTAATTTCATTTTTTGTTCAAGTATATCTTGTGAAATAGTTTTCATCTCATATACTATTTTCTTAGCGAATAAAGAAACTTCCTTAGGCCTATTCCTCAGACTTACATTTGTCATTAAGTTCTTTATTAATAAACCAAAGTCAAATCTTTCTAAAGAAAGATTACTTAGAGCCGACGAATAAACAATCCACTTCCATTCTGAAGACGTATAATATACGACTCGACTAGGCTTAATCTTAGTCACGCGTATTATGTTTAAAGTGTCGTCGAGTACGTTTTTGATGAGATTTTCACTCTCTTCAGCTTCAAGATCTATCTTACTTTCATCTAACTTTGGCCAAGTTTCAACAGAGACGTATGATTTATGTCCCAAGAGCTCCCACATTTCTTCAGATATGAACGGTGCAAAAGGAGCAAGTAATTTAACCCGTATTTCTAAGATTTGGTGAAAAACACTTACATTAATTGATGTTCTATCATCAAGGTTTGATTTACTTCTACGTAAATACCATTGCATATCTTGGTCAAACAAATATATCATGGTGTGAATTGCCTCCCTCAAACGGAGTTTATTGATCGCATCAGTGGTTTGAAGAACTAATCTGTTAAGCCTACTAATAATCCATCTGTCTTCAATCTTTAAATTGCCAATTTCTGACTTTTCGCTAGAATCCATGACCCAAACTATCGAGTCATAAAGCCGTTCAATTCTTTCTCTAAACGTCTTAACTAAAGTGAGGCTAAAGTCAGCATCTTGAAGAAGCTCTGCAGTTGAAAGAATGGCTAATCTCAACGGATCTGCGCCATAAGTCTTTATTGCATTTCTAAGAGGAATAATATTTCCAATTGATTTTGACATTTTCTTCCCGTCCATAAGAACTGTCCCGTTAACAACAATCTGATGCGGCCAATTATTTTCAGGAAATATGGCTGAATGATTGAATATGAAGAACGTTAAATGATTGGAGACAAGATCTCTGCCTGAATGTCTACTGTCTAAAGGATAGAAATATACAAACTCTCTTCTAATATCTCTAAGAGTATCAATATCTATCTTATTATTGGTTGCAATGTCTTCCAGATTCCCTTTTTCAAAAAAGATGTATTCAAAGAAATTGTAATCTAATTGTTGAGATTTAATACCAAGCATATTCACATATTTTGATATTATATAGTAAGCCATGTATATGACCGAGTCTGAAAGGCTTTCTATAATCCATTCTCTATCCCAAGGAAGATGAGTACCTAGTCCAGATTTTCTTGCACAAGCCTTTTCCTTTAACCAACCAATGGTATAATCGAATTCAGGCTTAATATCATCTGGCAGAATTTTTATCTTATCAAGGCATTTTCTTGCCAGACTTTTCCAATGAGGATTACTATAATCTATGAACCATTGGTTCTCAAAAATCTTCACCACGCATTCTGTTCCACATCTGCAAATGACTGGGCTGTTGATTATCTCATAGATGATTATTCCTATCTTTTGCTTAAGTAGATCCTCTCTTACTGCATTTCTACCACCTGATACGGACATTCCGCTATATTTTCCGGTTAAATCATTCAACTTGCCACCGTGAAATTCATGTCTGTACAGGTCAGCGGTGGCATCTTCAAGCTTAGGATCACTTTGGCTCTTAATCCCCATCTTATCTATAATTTTTTGAGAAGGCACGCCATCATAATTATCAGAGAGAATGATGACCGGTATCTTAATGGATTCCACCAACTCCTTTGACAATCCTAATCTGTTCAACTCATCAGTTTTGGCTATCAAATCCTTCAACGCTTGAAAATCATATGGTGCATGAGCCGGAACTGACATTACTATACCGGTTCCGTTTTTCGGATCTACAAATGAAGCTGGAAATATATTCACTTCATTTCCGTTTACGGGATTCACAACTTTTTTCCCTATTAGTTCTCTGCCACTAAACTCCTCTTTGATTTCTATCCTCATATTAAGAAATTGAAGTTTATTCGCGGTCTCTCTACTAATGATCCAGGACTCTTCGTTAACTGTAGCTTTAATATAGGTTGCTTCAGGCCTAATCCAGAGATTAGTAACCCCATAAATTGTTTCAGGTCTTAGGGTTGCAGCTGGAAGTCTGATATTATCCATTTGGAACATAATTAGAGTATATTCACCGATATCTGGTTCAACATCTCCAGAAGTATCATGTTGGCCAACTGGGCTCTTGTCTTTTGGGCACCATCCAACAGGGTGACTACCTATGGTAATCAACCCTTTTTCTTTAAGCTTAGCAAATTGCCATTCGATAAAAGCACTGTAAGTTGAGTCTACTGTTGTGAATTCACGCCTCCAATCTATAGAGTAGCCCATTTCAATCATTCCAGTCTTTATTTCTTGATGGAAGTATTTCGCTATGTTAATAGGCTCCTTGAAACTAGCGATATTCTCTTTCGGAACGTTGTATAGATCAATGAATGTTTGAATAAGTTCTTTATCTCCTGACTCTATTCTTTCGGACATAGCTAGTATTGGTGTACCAGTATAGTGAAATGCCATCGGAAATAAAACATTAAGTCCTTGCATTCGCTTAAATCTTGCATAAACATCTGTTAATGTGTATGTTCGACCGTGTCCTATATGCTGAGGTGAGTTAGGATATGGATAAGCTACAGTAAGAAAGTACTTTTGTTTGTTTGGATCAACATCAGCTTGAAAAACGGAATCTTCTTGCCAACGTCTTAACCATTTGTCCTGAATATTATTCCATTCCAATGATATCACCTGATGCTAAATTAGAAATTACTTCCTTCAAAGTATCTTCAGCGTTAGATATCTTTTCTATAGATTTTCCTCCACCTTGACCAAATCTTGCGTCTCCTCCCCCTGAACCTCCAAGAATCTTGGCTACTTCTTTAGCAACTTTACCAGCTTCAACCCCCATTTTTCTGGCCTCTTCACCGCAGAATACGAATAGCTTAACATTTCCATTTATAATCATGAAGCCACAATATATCAACTTAGGTTCCTTGTTAATTGATTTTTCACCGATTGTAATGTGATAATCTTCACTTAATCCTTCTTCCATTAGCACGCGTATTTTCAAACCATTAATGTTAGTCGAGTTACTTGAAATTGTTTCTACTTCATAATTAGCTAGACGTTTTATTAATTGTTTTTGTCTGTTCTCTAAATCACTCACTTGTTTCTTTAAATCGATAACTGCACAAACTATCTTATCTTGAGGGCTCTCTAGTTCACTTGATATCTTCCTTAATTTATTCTCTTGCATCTGAATAAACTTCAGAGCAGGTTCACCGGTTACAAACTCTATTCTCTCAACCCCATCCTGCACACGCTCACTTTTCAGAATTTTTATTACTCCTAAATCCCCAGTTCTAGTTGCATGCAAACCTCCACATGCTTCAACGTCCCAACCTGAGATATTAATAATCTTCAAATCCTTATTGGGAACCACACCCCCTTGATACAATTTGAAACCAAATTTCTGCTCGGCCTTACTTCTCGATAGATTTTCCTTAATAACAAGTAGATTTGAAAGAATTACATTATTGGCATTTGTTTCAATCTTAGTTATTTCCTCATCGGTTAAATGAGCAAAGTGCGTTATATCTAATCTCGCCTTATCTACACCTTTAAACGCCGAATGTTGCCAAACCCAATTGCCCAATACTTTCTTGGCTGCACCATTAACGATATGAGTTGCAGTATGATGTAAAGCTAGTATTCTTCGCCTATTTGAATTAATGCTGCATTTTACTGCTTGCCCCTCAATCAAATTATGTTTATTCAACTTGTGTATTACGATATTCCCATACTTCTCAACGTCTTGAACTTCTGCAGATTCAATGTATCCCAAATCAGGTTCTTGACCTCCGCTTCGGGGATAGAATGCGGTTTCATCAAGAACAATGAATTTATCGTCAAATATTTTTATAATCTTTGCATCAAATTCAAATAAATCTTCGTTCTCATAGAAAAGTAAACGTGTATCAGGTAAGTTTTCAACATCAAATCTATTTAGGTGTTGTTCCTCTCTTTCTTTCATATGTCTTTCGGTAACTTTAGCGTAAAAATTAGCCGGAACCTCGATCTTAAGTCCCTGATCCCTTAACAAATCTGGTGTTACACCTTCTGAATCATAAAGCTGAATAAGATCATCATCACTGAGGGTTTTACCGCTTTTAACTATTCTACTAACAATCCCGTTAGTTCTCCGCAAAGTATTCCTGAATCTCTCTTCTTCAACTTTAAGAATAATCGCAACCTCTTCTTTGTGTTCTGCTAATTCTGGATAAATAGCTTTAAGATAGTCAATATGCCAATTAGCTACTTCTTCAAGCGAAATATCCCATTTGAACTCATTAATGAAACCTAAAGCTCGTCTTAAAACAACTCTAAGATTATAACCTCCACCAACATTACTAGGAAGTCCCCCGTCAGTTATTGCAAAAACAAGTGTTCTTACATGATCAGCCAAAGCATAAAGTGCCTCCAATCCAGATGTTTGAGTTTTCAAATAATCAAAAGGTATTCCAAGCTCGTTTGCAATCTTTGTTTTAGCTAAGTGTAAATCAGATATCTCATCGAGATTCAACACTCCAGCTATTCTAGCATACTTCAGGTATAACTCAGGATCATAGATTATTTTACAGTTAGATATCATTTGCTTCAAAACTGGGCCAAAAACAGAATCATAGCTAGTGGGGGTACCTTGAGTAATCCAATTAAGACGCTCAAGACCGGCCCCCATATCAATAACTTTCTGATCCATTACCTTGAAATCACTTGGCGTACCTTTGAACTCTGTGAACACTGCGTTTCCAAGCTCAAGACCTCTCACATTATATTCCAGCGAATAGCCGAAAGCTCCGTATCCGATCCAAACGTCCTCTGTAAAAACGACTTCTTCAGGTTCTATGCCAAATGGCCCTGTTAATAATTCGAAATCAAGGTCAATACATCTATCCTTCCAATATCCGCCTTTTTCTCCAGCTATACTATGTTGACCAATCATACAGAAAGATGAGTAATGTTTACCTGAAACACCAACATTCTGAATATCATTAAATCGAAGACACATTTGAGGAACAATCAGAGGATTAGCCGGTAGATCAAAGATTATTTCTCCCCCCTCAACTCTTTGAAAGTCAATTATTGATGCTACTGTAAAGAAGAGGTCAGGTCTCCATCTACATACTACCGGATATCGTTTTATACTTGTATGGTTGTTATTTACGAAATACTTTTCAACCTGATTCCAAGTTTCAGCATAGTCAAATCTCTTACTAGTCGGAGGATTACCCAAAAAGTCGTATCTTTGGCAAGGGGGTTCCGGGCAAACCTTTCGTTCAGCATCTAAAGTCCAAAAGTATCTACCACAGTCAGAACACCTCTTTCGGATAAATCCTTTTCTTCTGAATAGATCCACTTCATAATACTTTCTATAATCTGAAGAAAACTTTGCCTTTAGGGTATCTTTCTCCTTCATTTGAATTGAATTCTCTATTCAAGGGGTTAATAACAATGTCTCTGGTATGAGAGCAGAATTATTTCAAGATATTATCCAAATGGGACACTTTTGTAAAAGATGTCCTATTCAAATTTCGTCAAAATGTATCGTCAGATGGTGGTCAAAGCATAAATTACAACCTGTTCAGATGGATAGCATACTACATAGGATAACTTATACATACAACTCAGCAATCAACTGAAAAATCTTAAATAGCATATTACAGGTCTGCCTGTTGCGAGTCGAATAACATGGAATATGTATACGCTGCTCTGTTGCTTCACAAGTTAAAGAAAGAGGTAAATGAAGAAAACGTTAAGAAGATAATAAAGGCAACGGGTACTGAACCTGATGAGATTAGAACTAAATCATTAATTGCTGCATTAGCAGAAGTTGATATAGATGAAGCTCTAAAGAGCGCTGTTGTTGCTCCAGTAGCTACTTCACCAGTAGCCCAAACAGAATCTACCAGTAAGAAGAGTAGTCAAAAGGAAGAAAAGAAAGAAGAAAAGAACGAAGAAGAAGCATTAGCAGGTCTATCTAGCTTGTTCGGTTAGGCACTGTTAAAACATACAAATATCAAAGAAATCATTCGGATTGTTACGTCTCTAGTCTTAACTTTAGTTATTGAAGAATAGAATAACTTGTTCTAATGTGGAAATTAATTATATTCTTCTGTTGATGAATTCTTAGTCAAAAGAATCTTAAAACAAATGAATTCCAAATACCAAAAGTTTTTGTTTTCATAGTATTATATGTAAAGAGTTATCGGTAGATATAAAATTAATAACCAAGTGGAAAAGTTGAGGTATAGACTATCTATATGGATATGATTATGAAAAACCGTCTTAAAGCTAACCTCGCATTGGAAGATGGAACAATTTTCAAAGGGTTTGGACTGGGTTTCCCTGCTAGAAAAGTTGGAGAAGTTGTTTTCAATACAGGAATGGTGGGCTATACTGAGTCTTTGACAGATCCATCTTATTGCGGTCAGATATTATGCTTTACATATCCATTGATCGGAAATTATGGGATTCCAAATCCATCTTTGAGGGATAATTATGGTCTTCCAATTGGATTCGAGTCTGACAATCTCCAAGTTTCAGGGGTGATTATGAATGAGGCGTGCAATACACCTGAACACTGGGCATCTGTAATGAGTTTAGATGAATGGTTGAAGAGGGGTGAGGTGCCAGGAATTTATGGTATAGATACAAGGGAACTAACAAAGAAGATACGTACTCGTGGTGTAATGATGGGCGTTTTGGATGTTTCTGAAGAATTGTTGACAGATAATGAACTTCTAAATCTCATTAATAAGAGTCAGAATTATGAAGAAATAAATTTTATTGAGAATGTTTCAGTGAAGAAACCGATATTCTACGGTAATGGAGAGAATGTTGTAGTTTTGATAGATTGTGGAGTGAAGATCAACATTATTAGAGAACTTCTTCGCAGAGACTGCAAAGTTATTCGCGTACCTTATGATATGACTTCAAAAGACATTCTAAAATTTAATCCAAAGGGTGTAATAGTAAGTAATGGACCTGGAAATCCAAAGTTATGCACAAGAACTGTGAAAACTGTTCAAGAACTTTTCAAAACAAATGTTCCAATGCTGGGAATTTGTCTTGGAACGCAAATAATTGCGTTAGCATTAGGTGGAAATACTTTCAAGTTGAAATATGGGCATCGAGGGCAGAACAAACCTTGTTTAGATATACTTTCTGGAAAAGGATACGTAACAAGTCAAAATCATGGTTATTCAGTTGACATTGATTCTTTGGATAATACTGGATTACGACCATGGTTCATTAACGCGGATGATAAGACTTGTGAAGGATTGATACATGAAAATGGTAGATGTGTATCAGTTCAATTTCATCCTGAGGCTTCACCTGGACCTTATGACACTGAATATGTTTTTGATGAATTCATAAGAATAATGATGTAGTATGAGTAGAATAATTAGTGTCAAAAAGATAATTGTAATTGGTAGTGGTTCCATAAAGATTGGAGAAGCTGGAGAATTTGACTATAGTGGTTCTCAAGCAATTAAAGCACTGCGTGAAGAAGGTATTGAATCGATACTAGTAAATCCTAACGTTGCAACTATTCAAACTGATTCAAGATTAGCAGACAAAGTTTATTTTTTGCCAATATCAGTTGAATATGTAACTGAAGTAATTGAAAAAGAGAGGCCTGACGGAATACTTCTAAGTTTCGGGGGTCAAACTGCTCTAAACTGCGGTGTTCAACTAGCGAAGAATGGAATTTTAGATAAATACTGTATCAAAGTCTTAGGAACTCAAATTGATGGAATAATAGCAACAGAAGATAGAGATAAGTTCAGAAAAACGATGATCAAAGCCGGTATCCCCGTTCCAAAAAGTAAGGCCGCCTATTCAGTGAATGAAGCAAGTAGAATCGCAGAAGAGATCGGATACCCTGTTATGGTGCGTGTAGCGTATACTTTAGGTGGGAAAGGATCAGGAGTAGCTCATAACGAATATGAACTTGATGAAATAGTACAAAGAGGGATTTCTAGTAGCTTAGTGCATCAAGTATTGGTAGAGGAGTATCTTGGACGCTGGAAACAAATTGAATACGAAGTCATGAGAGATCGAAATGACAATTGTATTACTGTCTGCAATATGGAGAACATGTTATCTATGCGTGTTCACACCGGTGACAACATAGTAGTTGCACCGTCTCAAACCTTGTCAAATAAAGAGTATCATATGCTTCGAACTGCTTCAATAGTAGCTGCAAAGGCATGTAAGATTGTTGGAGAGTGCAATATTCAATTTGCTTTAGATACCAAATCTGAAAAGTTCTATGCTATCGAAATAAATGCTCGTCTTTCGCGTTCATCAGCTCTGGCATCTAAGGCTACAGGATACCCTTTGGCGTACATGAGTGCCAAACTTGCTCTTGGCTATACTTTGCCTGAACTATCTAACAAAGTAACTGCAGTCACTTCAGCTTGCTTTGAACCATCCTTGGACTATATCGTAGTGAAAATGCCTCGATGGGACCTTCAAAAGTTCGAGCGAGTTAGCAGGAATATCGGCGTACAGATGAAGTCCGTTGGTGAAGTTATGGCTTTGGGAAGATGTTTTGAAGAAGCTCTTCAGAAAGCAATTAGGATGAGTGAAATAGGAAAAATCGGTTTAGTCTGCAATCCTGATACTGAAGATGAATCAATTGACGCGATTGAAATTGGTTTAAACAGGCCTACTGATGAGATAGTATTTACTCTTGTACAAGCAATAAAAAAGAGTATGCCTTTAGATAAGGTACGTGACGTTTCTTTTGTAGATAAGTGGTTTCTGGAAAAAATAAAGAATGTTGTCGAAATTGAAAATAAGCTTAATAATCTTAAAGCTACATCTGATAATGAATCCCTAGAGATTATTAGAGAGGCAAAGCAGAAAGGTTTCTCAGATCAACAAATATCTATTTGCTTAGGGGTTTCAGAAGGAGAGATTAGAATCCTCAGAAAAAGTAAAGGTATCACGCCTGTTGTTAAACAAATAGATACTCTATCTGGGGAATGGCCCGCTAAAACAAATTATCTATACTTGACATATAATGGGGAATTCGATGATATTATTTTTGATGGAAAAAAGAAAGTAATTGTTCTAGGCGCTGGTACTTATAGAATTGGCAGCTCTGTAGAATTTGACTGGTGTACTATGAATATGGTTTGGGGTTTGAAGAAAAATGGTGTTAATGATGTTATTGTTGTTAACTGCAATCCGGAAACAGTCTCAACTGATTACGATATGAGTGATCGTCTTTATTTTGAGGAATTATCATTAGAGCGTATTCTAGATATTAGTGACAAAGAAAATCCTATTGGAATAGTTACTTGTGTTGGGGGCCAGACTGCCAACAATCTCTCACCTAAGATAACAAAAAACGGGTTGAAAATTCTAGGCACAAAGAGTCAAGATGTTGACATGGCTGAAGATAGGTCAAAGTTTAGTGAATTACTTGATAAATTAAGTATGATGCAACCTCAGTGGAGTAAATTTGCATCTATAGAAGAGGCCAGAATTTTCTCAAGAAAAGTTGGGTATCCAGTAATGGTGAGGCCTTCATATGTGTTAAGTGGAGCTGCAATGAAGGTAGTGTGGAATAGTGATCAATTGGAGCGTTTTCTAAAATTGGCAACTAAAGTTAATCAAGAATATCCCGTTGTAATAAGTAAATTCATCGAGGACGCTATGGAGATTGAGGTTGATGCGGTATCTGATGGTGATAATGTTTTGATAGGTTCGATAATAGAGCATATAGAAAAGGCTGGCATTCATTCAGGTGATGCTATCATGGTTTCCCCACCTCAAGGATTAGATATAAAAATAAAGGAGACTATCATTGATTATACTGTAAGAATTGCTAAAGCGCTTAATGTTATGGGCCCTGTCAATATTCAATTCATAGTGAAGCAAAATACAGTATATGTGATAGAATGTAATCTTAGGGCGTCAAGATCTATGCCTTTTATTTCAAAATTAACAAACGTTAATCTTATGGATGCTGCTTCACTTGCAGTTCTAGGACGAAGTGTGAAACCTTTCTTAAATGTTGTTAGAAGAAACGTTGTTGGAGTTAAAGTCCCTCAATTCTCATTTACTCAGCTTGAAGGAGCTGATTTGATACTCGGTGTAGAAATGCAGTCCACAGGTGAAGTTGCGTGCTTTGGAAGCAATTTTCTTGATGCGCTTAGTAAGGCTATGGTTGCAGCTGGTTACAAAACTCCAAGATCTGGAGGAAAAATATTTGTCACTATTGGTGGTACTGAAATGAAGAAAAAAGTACTTCCAATAATTGACAGCCTACAGAATCTTGGATACGCTATACTTGCTACAGAACACACTTCAGATTTTCTAAGTGAGAATGGATTAAAGAACATCGACACTATTTACAAGTTATCTGAACCTGATAGGAAACCTAATATTACTGACTATCTTATTTCTGGAAAATTAGACCTTATAATAAATATACCTCAATCAGCTACCGTTGAGAAATATGTTGATATGCTTGAAGATGAATATATTATCAGACGAAAGGCTGTAGAGCTTGGTATTCCTGTACTCACTAATCATGAAACAGCTTTTGTGTTTGTAAAAAGTCTGGAATGGATGCAAAATAACAAGCCAACTATAGATACTCTTTATTAAAACAGTTGTTGAAGAAATCGTTATTAGCGTCTTCTGAGGAGGCAAGCGTTACACGGTAAGTCTCTAAGTGATAGGTTCATAAAGACCTTCAGCATAAAGGGTTGAGCCGTAGGGAATACAAAACAAATGGTAAATGTTCAACAGTTTGCAAAATTGGTCAAGGAGGCCAGAGAAAAGGGTAAGAAAAGAGGCTTTTCACAATCTTTTGATTTAGTAGTGTCATTACGTGATATCGATATAAAGAAGCAGGAAATGAATATTAACGAAGTGGTTTATTTGCCAAAGAAATTTTCCAAGAAACCGCTTATTTGTGTGTTCGCTGGAGGTGATTTAGCTTTGAGAGCTGGACGTGGCGGAGCGGATAGAGTTATTGAGCCTGATGAATTAGATAAGAAATCCACTGATAAGAGACAGTTGAGAAAGGTTGCGAATGACTATATGTTCTTTCTTTCTGAAACTGCGTTAATGCCTAAAATAGGCAAAACTTTTGGCCAATTCTTGGGACCTAGGGGTAAAATGCCTACACCTTTGCCGCCTAATGCACCTGTTGAAGGACTAATTGGGAGGTTTGTATCTGCAGTTCGCGTTAGAAATAAGGGGGGATTAGCGATCTCTTGTAAGATAGGTGATGAGGGTATGAGCAATGAAGATTTAACTGAAAATGCTTTATCCATTTATAACGTTATAGAAAAGAAGCTTCCTTCAGGGTTGAATAATGTAAACAAAGTTATGATAAAGATGAGTATGGGTGAACTTGTAGCTATGTCTCCGGTGAACTAAATGGTTACGTCTACAAAAAGAGTTTACTCAGCCAAAAAGTCTGGAATGCTGAATAAATTGGCAAAGTATAATATGGATAATAATGTAATAGCGTTTTCTAAGATACGTAAAGTAAGAGCAAGTCAGATGATGTTACTTAGAAAGAATTTTAGAAAAGAACTAAGTGTAATAGTGGTAAAAAACAAAATTGCGAAAATTGGTCTTAAGTCTTCCAATAAGGACATGGAGAAGTTTATTGACCAGCTCACTGATCAAAATGCTCTAATCTTCACAAACATGAATCCGTTTAAACTTCAACTTATGCTTGACAAGAATAAGATAATATTGCCAGCAAGATCTGGAGATATTGCAACAGAGGATATAATTATTCCTGCTGGAAATACTGGAATACCTCCAGGTCCTGTGTTAAGCGAATTCAAAGAGCTTAAAGTGGCAACGAAGATTGATGCCGGAAATATCTCAGTTAATGAAGACACAGTGGTCTTAAGAACTGGGGAACAAGTGTCACCAAAGCTAGCTGGGATGTTAGCAAGATTATCAATTAAACCTATAAAAGCTGGTTTATCACTATCATCAGCTTACACAAATGGCTTAATTTTTACCGGGCAGAATCTGCATATAGATCTAGATGATTATCGTCGTAAAATAAGTGAAGTCTATGGTAATGGCTTAAGACTTGGCGTAAACTCTGTGTACTATTCAGAAGAAACTACTCCGCTTATCTTAGGGAAAGCTCAACTAAATGCAAAATCATTATCTATAACATCAAGATACTTGTCAGTAGACACTATACATGATATTATTGATTTTAGTGAAAGAAACGCGCTTACTATTCTGAATCTAGTTAAACCGAAGAATAGTGATGCATAAATAAACAAACTGAAACAATAGCTATTAAGGTTCAAAGAGACAAGATACTTATAATTAATATTTCATTTACTGCAAATTATGAACTCGATAATACAAATTAATCAGATCAATAAGTTAACTTTTATGCATCTGAAACTTTTCTAGTTATTAATAAAACGATCATTCTGAGAAGATATTATCCCATTTTCCTTCGCTTAGTTCCTTCTGAAATTCTCTAGGGTCTTTGTCTTCAATTCTTATACCCATGCTCACACATGACCCGACAACTTCCCTTGCTACAGACTTAATTGTTTTTCCATAGGATTGGTCCTTTTTTGCTTTTGATACTTTAAGTAATCCTTCAAAAGTCAAATTTCCTAACAATTCAGTATTAGGTTTCCCTGAACCCTTTTCAACGTTTGCTGCTTTGGCAATAAGTGCTGATGTTGTAGGAACACCTACTTCAATTTCAAAAGTTTTTGTTTCGGTTTCTATATTAACTTTTACAGGCACTCTCATACCAGGATAGTCTTTCGTCTTTTCATTTATTTCCTTGACTATCATCATAACATTTACTCCTAATGGCCCTAAAGCTGGTCCTAACGGAGGGCCTGCGTTTGCTTCTCCACCAACTACTAATGCACTAACTGTTTTTCTCTCTCCCACTCAACATCCCTTCTTGATTGCTTGCCTTGGCTTCATCTAATCTTGGTTATAAGTCTTAGTTCTGGGTTTATGCTGTTGATCGATTACAACCTGATGATTGTTTCTTGTTAGCATGCTTATTATTTGCTTGTTTTTTTAACTAATTTTAGGTTATCCGCATCTATTGTAACTGGCAACTGATACGGTGCATCCAGTAGAACTACTGTGACTTCCTTCCTAACGGCTTCTACACGAGTTATTGTTGCTTGCATTCCTTTAAAAGGCCCAGCTGTAACTTCAACAGTGTCGCCAATTGTAATATCTGATATAATTGATTTTGTAATTAGAAATTTTTCTATATCTTGAAAATTTATTATTCCAGGTATTTGACTTCTAACATGCTTCAAACCTGAAATAGTGTCACCTACGATTTGGGCATTTGGAGCTTCAATGAAAACATATCCCTTCATCGTTTCAAAAACCACAACTGAATATATGTTAGTACCTCTAGTTTGTAATCTTGTGTTAATGAAGTTTGCAACAGTTTTTTCTTGACCTCCGGTTGTTTTTACTGCAAATATTCTTCCGGATATTGCTTGGTTCATGTTGTTCAACGGCCTAATTGGAATAATGCCCCTACTGATTGAATTATATATCCTATAGCTCCTACAACTCCAACTCCTAAAGCTACAAGTTTAAGGTATAGAATGAATTCTTCACGATCAGATTTGTGAGCCAGTTTCAATGTGTTACTTACTGCCCGCAGGAAGTTGTTTATTCCCACTTTATTCTACCAGAAAAGGGGTTAGTTTGTGTAAACTATATAGTTTTCTTAAATCAACTGGAAAAACATTTTTACCTAATAAAAGTGAAATTATCATATGAACTACGTCTTGGTTTCATCAGATAAAGACCTCGCAAGCAAAAACATAGCTAGCCTCTTAATGAACGAATATAGCTTTTATGAAACTAACTCGAAGTCTCAAGATTATTCTATTTATCAAAGAAATAATTTTAAACTTATTAAAACATCAAAAGAATTACTATTCTTTGATGAGCCATATCTTGATACCGATGCATACATCTTTCTTTCACGGCATAAATCAGAAAGTGGAATACCCTCTCTTACAACACACTTTCCAGGTAATTTCTCAAATGCTGCACTTCATGGTGGGCGACCTAAAGAGTTAGGATACACATTTCCAAGTTTACATAGAGAATACATTAGAAATCTAAAAAATCTACAAGATAGAGTTCCAAAATACAATATAGTGACTGAGCCTATGCATCACGGCCCAACTAGTTTTTCAAAGCCTATTTTATTCGTGGAAATTGGATCATCTGAAGTGCAGTGGAACGACCTAGAAGCTATTAGAGTTATGTGTGATGCTTTAATTAAAACAACGGAGAGTAATCATTCTGCTCAGAAAATATCTGTTGGAATCGGAGGGACACATTACTCCAAAAAATTCACTAATATACTTCTAAAATCAGAGTATGCTATTGGAAGTATAGCTCCAAAATACATGCTTCAATATCTCGATGAGTATATATTGGAACAGATGGTGAACAAATCATTTGAGAAAGTTTCATATGCATTGCTTGATTGGAAGAGCGTTATTAATAAGCGTAATCTTCTAACGATGTTTGAGAATTTTGGTTTAGAAATTGTTAAGTTATAGAATGAAATGTTGAGTTAAAACAAAAGCATTCATATATTAACATTTAAGATTGCTAACGGCTACTCATCCAGATACCGTTTGTTAGCTAAATTAGCAGTAAATCATAATGCAGTAAAATAAGATGATCAATTGACGAAATTACATATGCTCTATGAAAATCCCTTTCACAAGTTTGTTTGCTTAAATGGCAGCTCATGTTCTTATTGCCGCATAGATATCAAAAGTGCTTATTTCGGTATGTGTTTGAATGGCTTACGAAAGAATACTCGATCTAAGGATTCAATTGAGATTAAGTAGTTTTATCTTACAAATTCTCATCGTTCAATAAGAGGAGGCAAAGCAGCGCTTTTTGGCTATGAAGTCTATTTTCAGCTTCATCCCAAACTACTGACTTCGGCCCATCTATTATTTCTCCTGTAACTTCTTCTCCTCGATGAGCTGGAAGACAATGCATAAAAATAGCGTCAGTTTTTGCTAGTCTCATGAGTTTGTGGTTAATTTGATAATTTGGAATAAACTTTTTTATCCTTTCTTCACGCTCATTCTCAGATCCCATTGAGACAAATGTGTCTGTAACAACAATATCTGCATCTTTAACAGCTTTCTCTGGCTCATTGACTATTGTTATTTCGGTTCCTGTCTTCTTCGCTTCTTTTTTTGCAAAATGATATACTTTGGAATTAGGTTCGTAATCTTCAGGGGAAGCTGTTATCATATTTATCCCCATCTTGCTGCAACCAATAAGTAGGGTATTGCAAATATTATTACCATCTCCTATCCATGCTAATTTGAGTCCCTCAAACCTATGTTTTCTTTCTCGTATCGTTTGGAGGTCTGCCAAAACTTGAACGGGGTGGTAGATATCTGAGAGCCCGTTTATTACTGGGACACTTGCATACTTTGCCAATTCAAGAAGATCATTGTGATCATTAACCCTTGACATGATAATATCTACATATTGTGATAATGTTTTGGCGGTGTCTCCAATAGTTTCTCCTCTTGATAATTGAATTTCATTGAAGCTTAGGGAAATTGCATTTCCACCTAATTCTCTCATTGCAACTTCAAAACTTATTCTCGTACGGGTAGATGGTTTTTCAAATAGTAGGGCAAGAGTTTTATTTTCTAAGTGCTTCTTATAGATCCCTTTCTTTCTGTCTTCCTTAAACTTGTCAGCGAGATCAATTATCTTAGTTATTTCTTCTCTAGACAGTTCGCCCAAAAACAGTAGATCTTTGTCTTTAATACTATTCATTTTCTTTCTCCTTTAATTAAATAGTAAAGATATGTAATTATCTGTATTGAAAGGAATTAAATCATTATATTCTTGTCCGGTTCCAAGAAAAATAATTGGTTTTCCTGAAACATTGGCTACAGATAACGCCGCGCCTCCTTTTGCATCAGCATCAATTTTAGTCAGAATAGTAGCGTCAAAATCAGTATATTTTAGAAAAACTTCTGCCTGAGATAAAGCATCATTACCCGCTAATGCATCGCAAACAAATATCTTCAAATCAGGTTTAACCACTCTGATCACCTTTGATATTTCATCCATTAGATTTTTACTTGTTTGCATGCGTCCAGCAGTGTCAATTAAGACTACATCAATACGGTGTGATTGAGCATATAGAACCGCATCTCTAGCTACTGCTCCAGGATCAGATCCATAGCTTTGTGAAACTGTCTTTATAGATAATCTGTTGGCATGCTCAGTTAGTTGTTCTATAGCTCCTGCTCTATGCGTGTCAGCGCATGCAAGAACTACTGAGAACCCTTTGTCCTTCAGGAGTTTTGCGATTTTTGAAACGGTTGTTGTTTTTCCAGTCCCATTTATTCCGAGGAAAACAATCTTAAACGGTTCTTCAGATTTTATTTTATCTTTAATCATTTTAATAATATCTATTCTGGTAGTTCCATTTAAGATATCTTTCAACGTTTCTTTTATTATTTTCTTTAGGTATTCTTCAATATTCTCAGATCTTTCTATCTTTTGTCCAATAGTGCTATCCTTTACTTTTTCTATGATTATTTCAGCGACTGGTTGAGCCACATCGCTCTCTATTAATTCTATTTCAAAATCCGATAGTACTTTGTCTAATTCTTTGTCATTTAGTTTTTTTTGGCTTATAACTGATGTGACTGAACCAAAAATGGTTTTAAGTTTCTCTAGCACTGTTTTCTTCCCTTTGTTGCTTAGAGACTATTTCGTTTGCTGATTCTCGTTTTTCGACTATTTTCTTTGAGATTTCCTTTCTTTGAGCTTCCAATCCCATTAAAGTATTTTCCATTTCCTTTATTCGTTCTTCTACAAACTTCGTTACATCATCTTTACTTTTCTCAATAATAACATCTGCTCCTATGCCAAGAAGGAGTTTATCTGTTGGTGGAGCCTCAGCTTTAAGAAACAATCCACCACCCAAAGGAATCAGAACTTCAGATTTTATGGGCGCGCTACAAACTTCGTTTGATGCAGCAAGACCTGCTCTAGCTTCTCCTATGATCTTCAAGATGAACCCTTGTCTAGATGTTGTTTCCTCCAAAATACTCTCTAGATATCTTAATTCAGCAATGAGTGACTGTATTATTTCTTGATCACTCATAACTCACGCCTTCTTTAAACTTGAATTTAAACGCATTTATTTCAGGGATCAAAGTTTGAAAACGTTACTTAGGATTATCATTTCGGGTCCACTTGTTAGGAATCCTACGACAGCTCTTCTATCAGAAACTACTATTCCAGAAGATACGAATGGAACTCCACAATTAACTGTGGCCGGTTCTACCTCTACTTTTAACACGCTCTTCGCAATGGATATTTCGTTATCATTTGCATTTGGATAAATAGCGCCTCCACTATTATTGGAAACTAGTAATGCTCCAACCTGATTAAAAGTAGATATTCTGAGAAACTCTAATGGTGCATCTAGCACATCCATGATTGTTTGCTTTACTTCTTGAAGAAGATTTGAAGCTACGATTCCATTATCATTTGCAGAAATAAGGTTCCCAATTGATGTGAATTTCGATTGTATTTTTTCCACAGGTATTCCTGTTAATTCTTTTAGATGTCTTATTTCAGCGTCTTCAGCTAATCTTGAGACAAGAATACCTTTATTATTCATAGCTATGAGCGGTCCTAATAATCTTGATCCTCCGATAGATGTTGTTATAGGTTCGACTAAAAGATTCTCTGAAAGCTTCGTTACTTTGCTTTCAGCTAATCCATGGGGAACCAGAATAAACTTCTCATTGCATTTAAGGAATATCCCAATATTGGAACTTCGATAAATATTTAAACTGAGAAGCGTCAATTCTCTTCCTCTATTAAGTTGTTACAATATCTCTTACGTCTATTGATTATCATATTCTTACCTACAGGTTATTCTAATATACCTTAAATCTCTACCTATATCAATTGTTATTATGAAAAGAATTATATCATTCGATATTCTAGTTCCATAAGTTAGTGAGATCCTTGTCTAAAAGTAATACCCTAGATCATGCAAGAAACAGGCATGAAATGGATCTCCCCAAAAGTATACTTATAGGTGATCATGTTCTAGACGAACTTGGCAGTTTTTTGCAAGTATTAGGATATCACAGCACAGTTCATATAATATCAGGTTCAAACGTATTAAGAAAAGTAAAAGGGCAAGTTGAAGCATCTCTAAGAAAAAGTAATGTTCATGTAAAATGGTCACAAATACATAATGCAGATATTAGAACAGTTCAGCGCATAAGTAAAGCAATGTCAAAAACTGTTAACATGATTATTGGGATCGGTGGCGGAAAGAGCGTTGATGTGGCAAAACTGGTAGCTTACAATGTCAATATTCCATTCATTAGTATTCCAACTTGTGCTTCTCACGATGGAATATCAAGTCCTTTCGCATCAATTCAAGGCTCAGAAAAACCATATTCGTTTGCAGCAAGAGCACCTTTAGGCATAATTGCTGATTTGAAGGTAATCAGTGATGCACCGCCACGTCTTATTGCAAGCGGATGTGGAGACTTGGTGGGAAAAATTACGGCAGTTAGAGATTGGGAAATATCTAACGAAGATACTAAAGAGTATTTTGGAAAATATGCAGCGAGTTTGGCGCGCCTTAGCGCAGATCTAGTGATAAGTGACGCTGATAACATAGGTTTACGTGGAAAAGATAGTGTAAGGGATGTAGTTGAAGCGTTGATTAGCGCTGGAGTGGCTGCAGGTATTGCTGGAAGCAGCAGACCTTGCTCAGGTTCAGAACATCTTTTCGCTCATTCACTGTCCCTCTTAAGCTCAAATAAAGGACTTCATGGTGAAAAAGTTGGTCTTGGTACAATACTTATTGCAAAGCTACAGGGCGAAAAGTGGGATAAAATAGTAAGGTCTCTCGAAACAATTCATGCTCCTACCAAAGCTGATGATATCGGGATATCTGATAAACTAATAGTGAAGGCTTTACTTTCAGCTAGAGAAATACGGCCAGACCGATACACTATTTTGAATAGAATAAAGTTAGATGAACAAAAAGCTATAAGTTTAGCAAGAGCGACTAATGTTATTTGAATTCAAAAATATATTCGACTGTCAGTAGGTACGTCGCTAAGAATGGTTACTCTTTCAAATTCTTGGGGTCAAATGATATTTGCAAATCCTGCAAAACTTTGAAAACATGTTTAGGCAAATTGGAGGATGGGGAACAGTATTCTGTTATTTTTGTTGGTAAGAATCGCGTTAAATGTATTCTATTGGAAGAAGAATCAGTGGTTGTTCAATTGCAATTATCAAACAGAATTCTAGCTGTTAATAATAAATCAGCCGTTATAGGAACGATTGTAAAAATCAATGAAGCTGGTGGCGGTGCTTGTGGGGCTGAATGTAAATGCTTTCCAACTAATGTTAAGCCAAACAGAAAATATATGATAAAACGAATTATACAAAAAGTATTTGATTGTCCTTTAGGGTCCAGATCTATAGTTGAAGTTGAGCCTGTCTAGATTTTTTATTGAATCTTCTTCATTCTAGTTTCCTTTCACTGTCTTCCTTGTTTATATTATGTTCCTCTTTTCTTTCAGATTTCAGTTCAACTATTATATTTTCTGATTCTTTCGTTTTCATTGACTCATATGTCTCAACTATTTTTACTTTGGAGACACCGCTAATGTATTTTAAGATGTCAGTTGAAAGAGCCTTTTTTATTATTTGAATGCCGTCAATTAAGTATGTTTCTTGTGGTAAGTTGATTATTACTTCATTGTTGTTTATCAAAAGATCCATTTTTTCGTTTTCAATGGGTAATCTTCTGTGAAGTAACGCTCTTGCCTTCTCATCAGCTGTCTTTAGTTCACTTAGAGGTTTAAGGTCAAATGTTATTATCTTTCCGGCATATTTGTGATTAAAATCTATTTGTGCTCTACCTGATCCAATGAATCTTACTAGACCTATCTGATTATCTATCTCAATCTCTTCGCCAACTCTAATCTCTGAAGCTTTTTCACCAAACTTCCTCAACAGTATGCGTCTAACCTTATTTGGGTCTCTTAAACCAAAAGCCTTTTCTGGAATTACATCTATCGTAATCTGCTTATTCATTTCAGATGAAAGAAGTGTTTCATCGACACCCTTCAAAACCCATCCATCTCCTACTGAAATAAGCTTTGGTTCATACTTTCTAGTCTCTTCATATATGCCGAGTTTCTTAGCTTCATCAATCAAAGTTGTTTCTATAACTTCACCAGTGTCTTTTACTCTGGCTGTTAAATCAACAAATATCAGTGAACCTTTCTCCAACTAATTCATCTCTTTATTGCTCTAGCACCCAATTGAAGTCCGTAAAAACATTGCTCTAAAAAAACTAGAATAATTCATATGATCAATTTTAATATGATTCTACTAATACTATTATAGGTTATCTAACCTACTTTTAGCTATTTCCAGTGGATCTTTCTTGGTTAATTTTCCTGTCATAGCATTAAGTGTTTGATTTATTGCTGAAATAGTTGTTATTACGTGATACTTATTAACTTCACCCATAGAGCCCACTCTAAATATCTTACCTTTGTATGATCCGAATCCTCCTGCAATAACAACTCTGTATTGTTTATCAAGGTCTTCTCTAAATTGCTTATCATCTACATTTGAAGGATACTTTGCTGCAATGACTGTATTTGATCTAACGTCTTTCTTTGCGAAAAGTTCAAGTCCGATAGATTCAAAAGATGAATAGAAGGCGTCTGCACATATTTCGTGCCTCTTGATTCTCTTTTGAATACCTTCCTCTAACACCATGGTTAAAGCTTCATCTAAAGCATGATATATTGGTAGAGCTGGAGTAAATGGTGTTTGACCAGTCTCAAGATATTTCAATTGTCTTGATATGTTGAAATAAAGTAGAGGTGGAGGGTTGTTAACAACGTATTTTCTTGCCTTTTCACTGAGGGATACTAAGGCTAATCCAGCAGGAGCAGCAAGACATTTTTGACTTGCTGTGGCAACTACATCAGCACCTATTTCATCAACAGGAATGTTATCTCCTCCTAAACCCGATACCGCATCTAGTATCAAAAAGCTACCGTATTTTGACGCCAAGTCTCCTGCTTGCTTCAGCCACTTGAAACTTGTCCCCGTCGAAGTTTCATTAGTAACTATAACTAATGCTTTAATATTTTTGTTTTTCTCATATGCTTCCTCTAATTGACTTATTCTTGGGGCATCTCCAAAAGCCGCGTCGACCTTTATGAGTATTCCTCCTGCTCCTTCAACCATATGGCCTGCTCTTTCACCGAATTCACCGTAATTGGTCACAATGGCTTTATCTCCCTTTTTGATAATATTAGTAATAGCAGCTTCTACTCCCCCTGTACCTGAAGCAGTGAACAATACAACATCTCCAGATGTTTGAAATACTTGTTTAGATTTCTCAGAAATGTTCTTTATGACACTGGCGAAATCAGGAGTTCTGTGCCCCATTACTGGAGTTAACATCGCATTCATAACTCGGTCAGGTACATTAGTTGGGCCTGGCAACATAATCAATTTTCTGAATTTCATATGGTAGACCTTGTTTAGCAGCTTTATTGTAAACTTTGCTATTCTTAAAATAATACTAACGTTTGTCAATTATGCAAAAAGCATTTCAAGATGTATGTTTTACATTCATTAGAAATAACGTTGATTAGAGGTCTATTTATAGGTCGGTTTCAACCGTTTCATAATGGTCATCTTGAGGCTATTAATTATATTCTTAAGAAAACCGATGAATTGATAATTGTTATCGGTAGTTCTCAGTTAAGTCATGAAAAAGCGAATCCGTTTACTGCTGGTGAACGAGTATCTATGATTCGATTAGCCCTTAATGATATTGGAATTGACTCTGCTAGATACCTTATAATTCCAGTACCTGATGTTACAGTGCACTCCACTTGGTTCTCTGAACTTAAGTCTTATGTGCCTGATTTCGAAATTGTCTTTTCTAATGAACCTTTAACAAGACTTCTTGTGAAGGAAGCAGGCTTTAAGGTCAGTTCTATTCCTTTCTTTAAGCGAAAATTATACAAAGCAACTGAGATAAGATCAAGAATATTGTCAGGTGAAAACTGGAGTGATCTTGTTCCCCGTTCTGTGGCGAATTTTATTGAAAAAAGCGGTTGTGCTCAAAGAATAATTGATATGAGTTCTAGTGATTTTGTAGATGACAAATGCTAGCTGCTACTTTAGATTTACCATCAACGATAGTTGAAATAGAATAGATATTATAGAAAAATTTAGCAAAATATATTATTCTACTAATGAATTTTGATGAATGTGATATATATTGGAAAATCAATTCGTAGAGGTTGATGGTTCATATGGAGAAGGCGGGGGACAGATACTTCGGACAGCCTTAACTATATCATCTATATTGAATTTTCCTGTAAAAGTTGTTAGAATAAGGGGAAATAGACCAACTCCAGGGTTAAAATCTCAACATATAGCAGTGATAAAGATTCTAGCAGAGATTTGTAATGCTGAAGTGAATAATGTCAAGCTTGGGTCAAACTGGATAAGTTTCAAACCTAAGAGAAAAATAAATTCTTCAATAAAATATGATATTGGCACTGCTGGCAGTATTACACTTGCAATGATATCTGTTATACCTGTAATCAGCCTCATTGGACCTGATTGTGATTTGGAGATTATTGGTGGTACAGATGTAAAGTGGAGTCCTACTATTGATTATTTTCGCGCCGTGGTTTTGCCATTATACAGAATGATTGGATTAGATGTTTCAATAGACATTCTTAGAAGAGGATATTATCCTAAAGGGGGCGGAATTGTTAAAGCAAAGATAAGATATTCCAAGAATATTAGGCCTTTATCTATTGTTTCAAAGAGAATTCCCCCCCCATCGGCAGTAAGTGTTTGTTCAAATCTTCCTAGGAGTATTGCTGAGAGACAGGTGTTTTCGGCGTTCAACTATTTGGCAAAGCATGATGTAGAATGCAGTGAATCTTCTATAGAAGTACACGAATCATTATCTCCAGGCTCTTCTATAGTATTGCACTCAGTTGGTGATCAAGGACCTTTTCTTGGTTCAGATTCTATAGGTGAACGTGGTAAATCATCTGATAAAGTCGGGGAGCAGGCAGCTCACTTGTTTCTTAAAGAGTATTTATCCAATGCGCAAATCGATAGCCATGTTGGCGATATTATTACAACTCCACTTTTTTTTGCCGAAGGTGCTTCGAAATTCAAAGTATCAAGCTTAACCTCACATCTTTCTACAAATCTTGAGATTTCCAGTTTCCTTACCGGTCGTAGATTTGAAATTGAGAAGAATATAGATGGAACCTCTACTATATCTATTTATGAAAAACGGGTTAAATAGGATAATAGTTATTAAGTAATGTAAAACACTTGAAAGGTTGATATTTATATAATAAAAGAGGTTATGAATTGTCTAATCAAAATTATATGCCGGGAGCTACTGCTGTAGGTTTAACATTCAAAGATGGTGTCATCTTAGCTTCAGAGAAAAGAGTGACATATGGAACATATATCGTAAGTAGGTCTGGTCGAAAAGTTTTCAAAATTACTGATAAGGTTGCTGCGGCTTGTGCTGGTCTAATGGCTGATATGCAGATTCTGATGCGAGAGGTATCTTCCTACGCAAAGATACGTGAACTAGAGTTGCGTTATCCTTTATCCCCAAATTCAGTCGCTAAACTCCTTTCAGTCATAATGTTTGAGAGAAGATTTGCTCCTTTCATAACACAAGTAATAATCGGGGGTATCGGTACTACTTCAAGTGTTTATGTTTTGGATCCGTTGGGTTCAGTAATTCCTGATAAGTATGCTTCAGTAGGTTCAGGTGCTGAAATGGCTATTGGTGTGCTAGACTCAGGTTATTCTGACAACATGAAGGAAAAAGATGCAAAGGCTTTGGTTATTAAATCAATCAAATCAGCTATTCATCGGGATGCTGCTAGTGGGGATGGTATTGAAATAATGATTATAACCAAAGATAGTAATAAGGAAGAGTCAATAGACTTTTAGAGATAGAATGACTTCTGTAAACGAACAAAATATTTATCCTGAGAAATTATACTCTTTACTTAAGAAACAGGGTTACCATTGGGTAGGTCAGCATTCAGCCACAAAGAAATGCAAATGGCT
>Ga0214473_10000421_pt1 | contig 59977 bp, 87 predicted proteins | sample RVTome_7_FD_203509 | JGI IMG/M metagenome (GOLD analysis project Ga0214473, IMG submission 203509) | Soil microbial communities from uranium-contaminated site in the Upper Colorado River Basin, Wyoming, United States - RVT98D197 | ecosystem: Environmental > Terrestrial > Soil > Contaminated >... | reverse complement strand
CCGGAGGCGACAAGAGCCGCTCCGAGCGTGGCGTCTATGGCGGTGCATATTTGGGCGACGGTTACGGTAGATGCTGGCACTATTCACACGCCCCATCGTTCATTACATAAGTCCAGAAATAAGCCAACGTTTTTTCTATTTCGGTGATGGTCACGGCGTACCGCCGCGCCAGCTCGTTACGTTCCTCTGGCTTGGCATCTCTAAGTTTTCGCAAAAGGTCAATCATTGCCATGTGGCACGTTTCTTGCTTTTGATGCTCGGGTAAGTTCATTTTCAACCCCTTATAATATTCTGAACGCTATCCTTAAATATCCCGATAATCCTGGCCGTGTTGTCATCCAGCGCCTTCCGTAAATATCGGCGTGGCTTTGTCCCTCGCCTGGCAATGGCCCGCGCCACCAAAAAGGCGGTTGTGCCGTGCCTTCGTGCCCAGACCTGCAGGGCTGCGAGTGGCGGCCAATGCGGACGTGCCCCAACTTCCATAACTAAAGCCGACATCAGGTTAGAGCCAACCACACCTACCGTCTCATTCCCCCGACTTTCAACACTTGGTGTAATACTGGCTCTCAGTACGCCCATATCTACCGGCGCATTTTGTTTGGCGCTGCGGGTGACAACTAACGTAGCCTGTTGCATCGCGCCGGTCATATGGGTTAGCTCGTGGCCGATGCGGTTCAGGTTGTCAATGGCTTCGTTAAGGCCCCTGTTTTCAATCGTGACTGTCATCGCCGTCCTACCGCTGGCTTGACATACCGACCATTGACCAGGATCATCTTAATGTCCGGGTCAAGTACTTGCCTATAAAGCAGCGTTCCCAATTCGGCGCTGGCTAAAGCGTCACTCATTGCCCCTTCCAGCCGCTTGTACCATCGGGTACTTTGCATAATGCAAGCCTCTTTAATGTCAGCAGGGACCGCCACGCTATAGCCCCATTTGGCTGTAATTCGCACAGTCGGCGCGCCTCGATGCACACCGGTCGTTGGCCTGAAACCGCCTCGGGTTGTAAATGCGCCATTGGTGAAAATCACCTCATCACCGGTCGGGTCTACCATGAGCGCCGTGTAGGGCAGGCCATTGTAGTTCGGGTCTTTCGGGTCGCCTCTAAATGGTATCCAATCGGCTGCGGCCCAACTTACATAAGCAGTATCGGTGGCGCTGTCTTTTACCTCAACCAGCGTGATTGACACATTCTCATCAATGAACAGATACGGCTTGCCGCTGCCGGCATAGACCCGCGCCGTGGCGTTAGTCAGCGCAATAAAGCCATCGGGCCGGTTACAGAACAGGTTGATAGTATTCTCAGCAGCTGCGATAATGGCGGTCAGGATGGCGTCATCAGCGACTGAGGTCTTATTCATCTGACCGCGAAGCTCGCTGGCAAGGGCGTAGGCCATCAGACCACCTCTCCTGCCCTACGAATAAACCCAGCTATTCCAACCTTATCGCTATCTACAATCAACACGTCCGGCTCGCGCCCCAGGTAATCGCTCAGCCAATTGACCGCATCGTAAACGGGCGGGCAATGGCGCCCGCTGCCCAGTGGTGAATAGTCGTGAAAGACCATCAGGCCACCGTCAACGAGCCGGTTAAAAAAGGGAAAATCCATTCTGACGTGCTTATGATCCCCGTCCACAAAGATGAAGTTGTAAATGGCCGTGCCGTCGCTTTCCTTCAGATACTCCCACGAGATGCGGTGAAGTACTTCCACGTTTTTGAAATGACTGAGTACCTTCTTATCCTCCACGACCTCACCCTCACTGGCGTTGAGTGTCGTTATCTGGCTGTTGGGCATTGCGTGGGCCAGGTAGAAACAACTGTAACCGTAGGCTGTGCCGATTTCCAGCGCCTTGCCGCCGTTGTAGGGCCTGGCCAGATGGTACAAGGCCGCGGCCTGATAGGGATAGACCGCCTTTTTGGTGTTGTGGATGACTTGCCGGGCTTGATGCTCGATTTTGATAAGCCCAGGGTAGAGCCTGAAATATTGCTCGAGTAGTTCATCGGGTTTCACAAGGCACCTAGATGCGACCCAACATAATCAAGCCAGCCTGGAAATAGTAAATACCGTTCAGCCCAGGCCCGGCCCTCTGTCCCCATAAGTTCTAGCTCCTCACAACTCATTCGACATAGCCGGCGCAGTTCTGTATAAAGCTGCTCCTCATCATAAGCCTTGACTACCGGCGGCGGCGGAAAGAAACCATCGAGATATTCTTCACCGTGCAAAGCCGTCAAAACGATTGAGCCAAGCGCCAATGCCTCTTCACCGGAACGACCTAAACCGGCTGCCATCCCCGGCCCCGGCATCTGGTCAATAAAAATATGCGCCCGGCTTTTTAGGCTCAGGCAATCACGCCATGGTAGGCCAATAATGGTCATATAGCGTAGGCCGGGAAACTCAGAATAAAGCCGGTTGACAGCTCGCTCAATTTGGCCCGTCCCCTTCGAGTGGCGCTTGTTTTCCGTCCGGGGTGAATGGGCAATAGTTAGCAAGTTGGACCTTAGACCGCATTCTACATCCTCGACGGGATGACATAGCGGGATAGCACCTTTAGGCGCTCTGCTCATTAAATCCATCATTGCAAAAACGGCTTTCACCTTTAGCTCTACCATCAGGTCGTTGTAAAATGGTGCATCATTCCAGTAAGCGGTATCAGTCCAAAAAGTCACCCAATGCGCCTTGCTGGGCTGTAAAATATCTAATGCCTCAACCAACCCAGCCGCGCCCGCAATCATCACAAATCGGCTCGTTTCGATAAGTTCACGGCAATAGCTGGCGTTATCCTGAGTTAAAATAATGTCCTCTTCACCCGGCCAGAGATTGTGACCGCCTAGTGTGATGAGCCGTGTTTCTTCCCATAGGGAGAAGGCTTTGCGCAAGTTGTAGGCCGCGCCAAAGGTGGGATTGCAAGCGATAATGGTAATCATTGGCTAGATTTACCCTGCTGCGAGTCGGTACGAGTACCGCTAGTCCGTTTTGTAAAGGAAAGCCAGAAAATCGAGTGAACAGGATAGATATAGCTTAAGTGAGCAAGGTCAATACTAAAAAGCGCCTTATGAGGTGTACTACCCAAAACCCAAAAGCATAGATGATTATGTGTAAAATAAAGCCAGAAAATAGGCGTCCAACAGATGGGCTTTCTTATATTGATTGGGTTAATAATTTTAAGTAGCCACCCTAGCCAACTAATACCAATGCCGCCATCAGTTCCGTGATAGCCTGCAATTATTGGATAGATAATTTTAGGTACTTTATGAAATGGCTTGCTACGAATAAGCATCAATCCCTCGCCCTCGGATTAAACTTCTTTACCGCCTGCCACGCCTCTGGGCTATCACGCCGGCTTCCTAAACGCAATCAAGCTCCCAACCTGCCCCAATAATTCCCACCTGGCCTTTGCTTGCCACTTATCCACCACTGCCTTGACCGCTACGTCCGGCTTCCATACCCCATAATCGTGAAAGGCCAGAATACCACCCGGCATCATCCTGTCAGGCCACACGGCTATGTCAGCCGATATGCCCGCTTCAGCGTGATCCGCGTCAATGAAGCAAAAAGCGACATCACCGATGATTTTGGCTGGCGCTGCTGCTGCCGGCGCTTGTAATTTGCGAACCTTCAATTTGTACCGCTTCAGGTTTTCATCCAGCGCCGGGCGCATCTTTACATCATTGGCATAGATAGGGCCGCGCCCCTCACGCGCCAGCGCCCAACAGACCAACGCGCCACCGTTACGGACACCGCACTCGACCGCCCGGCCATCTGGGGCAATTTCGGCCAGGTGATAAATCCAGCGTAACTCAGCGTCCCGCTTATCGTCGGTGACACTTGATTTGCGGTTGTAGAGCATCGCGTCAGATGCGATGGCTCGTTTGATGCCTTCTTCTAGTTTGTTCATTGCTCGATCTTTCTGTCTGTGCTATAATGGCTATATGGAAGTCAAATATATAATCGTTCCAGATGACATATTCAGTTATCGTTTTGATATTGAGCCAACTAAGAGAGAGTGTGAACTTCTTAGGCGTTGCGACTCGCCCATTTATCCGGCCTATCAAAAAAGAGCAACGACTATTTTTTATGACCCCTCAATCCCTGGTTTCCCCTCTGTTACAATAAGAAATGAGACAATACAGGTAATCAGGGAAGGGGATTGCCTAAAACTTATCAATCCCTCACCTTTGGATTAAACTTCTCTACCGCTGCCCACGCCTCTGGGCTATCAAGCCGCCCGTGAATAATTCCATTATGTCGCCGTGCCTCCATATTGTGATGCCTGATGGCAATTTCGCCTTTCGGCATCTCGTAACGGGTCGTAGCGTTAAATTGGTTCATCAGGACAAAAACTCTCAGCGGCTTGTCGTAAAGCGCTCGGAGCAGCGCCCCCTGATCGCGTTTGCCGTATTTCTGCCATTCCTCCTGCCATTTCTGAAAAAAGCGCCGCGTGTTGGCATTGCGCCGGTAGGCCATCATTCCGCCGTTGTATTGTAGAAGCTGTTGCCCGCCCATTTTATCCCAGGTTTCAACACATTCGTCTAAATTGTCAGGCCGCTTCATCTCGCCAACCGTGCCATATTTGTTGTTGTCCTTGCAGATGACCAACTCCCAACCGTCACGCAGAATGTCGAATAGAAACGAGATGTCGCCAACGACTTCAGTATCGGCGTCAAGGTACAAAACATAATTCCACTCAGCCGGGGCAAGCTCGTCACATTTTAACTTGGCTACTCTGGCTCCGGCGTCGGCATCGTCGTGTTGAATAAACACATCCTCGCCAGCGTCGATAGGCTTATCAGCCGCCAACGCTACGGGTAAATCGGTGTGTTCCTTGACTGAGGTGATACAGCGTTTTGCGCATTTGCGGGATGGATTGCCAAAGGCGACGACATACACGCCGGCGCTTTTACGCCAATCAGGTAGGTTGCCAACATCCTCTAATTGAAAATACTCATTGATAATGCGCCGATGATCAGTGGTCCAATGTTCGGTAGTGTAGTTGTCGAGAATGACCTGGCGCAGGGCTTGCCGGTCAACCGGGCCACTAAAGGCGGCCTGCTCAACCGCCTGAGCCATTGACCTGATATTGCCGCATTCGTAGCGGTAAATCCCCGGCACGTCGGGCAATTCATCAATCAGGCCGATATGCTCAGGCACAACTATTTTTACGCCGCAGGCTAGGGCTTCGAGCGGTGGCATCGGCACACCTTCAAAAAGCGAAGGCACAAGCAGCACATCAAGCTCCTGAAAGAAGGCTTGTATGTCGTTCCATTCGTGGTACTCGCAGCGCACGCCCGTCCAACCGCGTCCACTAGCTCTGAGTTGCAGCCGTTTAGCCAGTGGCAGGTTAGCCAACTGCTCAAATAACTTCTCTCCTTTGCGACCGTCGCCATAGGTGAAGCCCATTACTCCTACAACCGGCCTTCCCTTCTTTGGCAGTGGCTTAATGGTGAATTTATCCATCTCTACCGGAGGCCGCGCCTGGCTAACCTTCTCTTGGGGCAGAAATTCACCGTACATTTTGGCCGTGACAATGCACACGTCTATCATCTCAGCCGCCGTATGCCACATTTGCTCTTTGCCCTTATTCTGGTCATCCAAATGGGAGAAATATGCGCCGGTGGGTGTGCCGTGCCAACCCTTGCACTTTTGATGCCACGTGCCATAGTTGTTGAAGTAGTTGAAATCGGCGGTTGGCTCTGGGCTGTCTGAAAGTGACCAACCGTTTAACACGGACAGGTATTTTGCCAGCCGGGGCAGGATGCGGTCACTATTTAAGCGGTCGGTTACGACGTGGATTTTCATACTTTCTCAATCAAGCCATTCTGACTTTAGTAATTTTTCCGGCTCTTTTTCGGTCTCTTCTTGCGTAACTATCATCGCCCCGTCAAGCGTCCATTGAATATCCAAAAACCGCTCATCGCCGTACATTTCCACATAGGCAGTCAATGGCTCGTTAATATTCAAGTCCAGTACTACCCGTCGCACTTTGCCAGGGTCAAGCCCCAGCGCCTTGCAGACCTCTACGGTTACTTCATCGCTTCTGATGATATGAGCCATCGTTAAACCTTTCCAAATAAATGAGCCACCAAACTACCACCATTAAACGGCCTACCCAAAAGCCAAACATGCACCGGACATCTATCCAATGCCCTCAGAAAAGCGGCTTGATCCTGTCCCTTGTATCGCGTCCATTCCTCTTGCCAGGTCTCAAATAACTTCATGCATCTCAGCCGACTAAACCAAATCACACCGCATTGAAGTTGCAACGGCTGCCAGTTCCCTATCTCCCCAAGTGTCGCTTCCTTCTCCGCCTCATTCTTGATGTGAGCAAACAAAGCGTTGCCCTGGTTTTTGCTTGGTGCTATGGCTAAGTCCCAATTGTCGAGCAGGTCAAAGCCGGGGGTGATGTTGCCATTTACTTTTGTATCAGCATCCAAATAGAGCACCCGGTCATAATCCACCAATTGAGGCAAGTTCACTTTAGCCCAGCGTGACTTTTGCTCATCTGTCCTGAATTGGTCTTCATCAAACTTGTATTCAGTGATGACCGTTATCGGCAAATCGTTGTAGCGCTTCAGGCTTTCGATACTTAGCGCGGCTTCGCGCTTGGCTCTGTCGCCGTAGGCTATGTAGACAACGCCATTACTCATCAAGCGGTTGAATTATGTCGCCCAAAAGCCTTAGCCTGGCTTCTCGCTTGCTTTCTCTCAAATCAGCAATTTTGGCGGCTCTTTCTTTATCGGCCTCAGTTAGTTCTGCGAATATCATTCCCTCTGGGTCGTCACGGTAGTCCATAATTCCAAGACCGACAGGCTCACTGTCATCGTTGTGTTCGTGTTCGTCGTAACTCACAAAAAGAGCTAATCCCAAAGGGTGAAAAAATTGGCGGTTAGCCTCTTGTAAGAAGCCGGCGCTCTTAAATTCTTTCAAGTTCATTGATGGAAAATTGTTCGCCATTTCAACTCCTCATCACCCAACTAGGCGGCTTCGTCTACGCCGCTGCTAACTATCACGATCTCCAATTTGGAAGTAAACCTGTACACCCTGCCGCACCCATCACAGATTTTGTCATCGCTTTCGTCACTAATAACGATGTCTGTATTTCCGCACGGGCAATCAAACCCAACAGATGCGTCCCACCAATGAACATTGATGTCTTTAGCCCGTTCCACTATTTCAACTTTTGAACTTTCTTCTTTGCCCCAAATGGTCAACCTGTAGCCATCCACAGACCTAAAAATACGGCCTGAGTTTTTGAGCTTGTGTAAGGAACGGCTAGTTGACTCCCGTGAGCATCCAATGGACTTGGCTATTGCGGTTATACTTTTTTCTGGCTTCCGTGATAGATAGATTAGTATCTTTTTTTGCAGCCGTGAATGTCTCAGGTTTCTTGGTAGATACAACTGGACATCCATTACATCACCCAACTCGGCGGCAAGGCGTTAACTATCGGCCTTGCCTGATACAATGCTCGTAAAAAGCCCAACTCGCTTTCGCCATCCCACAGTTCAAACAATCGCCGTGTCTCCTGACAATCCCTTGCAAAAATCACCCGGCAATCGTAAACCGGCACACGCAAATCGTGGATGATGGCCTTTGTAGCGGCCCGTTCATCAGCCGTGCCGACACTCTCGGCCAGCACTTCGTAGTTCAGCAGCGGGATTGCTAGCTGCCATTTGTTCAGTAGGTGAAAGCCGGTCAATATCAAGTCCTGCCTCAGATTGGCCGATGTGTCCCACAGCAGGAAGCGCCCGCTTACAGGGTGTCCCTGATACGTTTCCATCGGCACGCCGGGAAACTTGGCCGACAAGAGGCTACGCTGCTGCTCTGGGATGTAGCCCCGTAGCAATACGATACAGTCGGTCAAGTCCTGAACGGTTTGGAGAATGGCAGGCTTTAGAATTTCCGCCTGACCATTGGCTAGCCATTCCCTCGCCTGATGGCGGTGGGTCTGACACCAATCGCCGGGGTAGAATGTCCTCAGCTTGCCATTCTCCTCGGTTCGGATAATCGCTTTAGCTCTTACCCAAACACTACCCACTAGCCAACTACCTCGTCGTAAGCCGTCGTTGGAACCGGCTTATACCGTGAGTTGGTCCCGAACAACGTCGCACCGTAGGAGACATCAGCCACCGCGATTGTCACCATAAAGCGCACGTATTCAAAACCACCATCCACGTCAAGCTCCTCAGTCTGCAACTCGATACAGGCCAGACTGTTGTCATCAGCCCCGGCCTGAGTGAGTGAAGTCAACGCCTTGCCGGTAATGTCCTTCACGCCGGTTCCGGTTGCATCGGACGCCTGCTGTAATTTGGCGGTCAGTGTTGCGTTTACGCCCATCGCGCCCATTGTCAGGAAAAGCCAGGCCCGGTGATAGTTCTCCAGCAGTACCCAGTCTGAGACGTGCGACGCGACTTGCCGCGTGAGCGGGTAGTGCGTCACCAGTGGTACAAGTTCTTCTGAAACTCGATTAGTGTATGCCATTAGTTAGCTGCCCCCTACGCCAGCCAGGATGACGAATGGTGAAATTGTCGTGGTCCCATCTTCATACGTGATGGGGCTGGACAACCACGGCTGGCCATCTACCCGATGAACCGCTCGCCATGATGTCTGGTCATATCGCCAGAAATCATACTGCGTACTTTCGATGGTCGTGGCTTGCCGGTCTCCCAACAGGTAGTAGCGCCAGTCGGCCAGTACCACGTCGCCTGCTGTGCCGATCCGGGGTTGTTTCTCCGTCCAGATGACCGGAAAGCCCAGGATTGAGCCGGGAATGCCATCTCTGGCGTTTGGCTGCCAGATGTAGGATGGATTACCCGTTGGGCCATTCAACTGGATAAGCTCGCTCATTGCTGATTGAGTGATTGTCCAGAGGCCGTTGCCAGTCGGTAAAAAGTCCTCCATCATATCGGCCAAATCGTCGAAGCCAATTGTGCCAGCAGCAGCGCGTGGCTCCTGAATAGTCGCCGCAGCATTGATAACGCCCAGCGGCTGACCCGCGCCCGTGCCACGGAAGAAGGCATAATCCTCCATCCAGGCAATGCCGCCGGCCATACCCATCGGCCCGGAAAGAAAGTCAGCCAGCGAAATCGCGCTGTCATCTAACAGTTCATCGCTGGCGCGGGTGTAGCCGATCAGCTTGTGACCGACTAATTCCACCTGGCGAAAAGTAGCAGTTGTGATTGTTTTCTCGGCCGCTTCTTCTTCCCAGTAGAACTGCATCCCGCCAAACCAATGAGGCCGCCCGCTGGGCGTGCCGGTCTGGTCGAGTACCGGCAATTGAATGGCCCGGCGTCGCATACGGATAATAGTCGCCCGACTGCGAACGATGGAAGTTTCACCTATCACAGCCTGAAGCGTCGCTTGAAACTCAGTCGGCACAAGGAAGCCGCCGGAAGCGCCGACGCTTTCAACCATCTGCTTTTCTTCCTTGCTTTCGTGGCCGCCCTTGCCTTCGTCTTTGAACCACTGCAAACGCGGGTCAGGTGCGCCCTTATACTGAGGACTGCCGGCCATATAAGCCGCTTCCAGGAACTCGCCCCAATCCACAAAGGGCTTGCTGTCTTTCCGTTCGGGCTTGGCCTTATCCTCGCCCTCGCCGGGCAGTTTCTTGATTTCTCCGCCCAGTTCGGTGACAGCTTCTTCGAGTTCCTTGAGTTGCCCCGCTTCGGCCTTAAGCTGCCGGGCCTCGGTCAGGATAGCCTCAACCTGATTCTTTTCCTCGGTCGTGGCCTTTGGATCAACGATCAGGGCTTTGGCCTTCTCAAATAATGCTTTGGCCTCACCCAGCTTGTCTTTATAAGTAGACAATTAAACCTCCGTTTCTTCTAACTCTAATTCAATAAGTTTGAGTAAACGGGTGCTACTGTCGTTATCCGTTCCGGCCCCGTCCGGCTCAGGTTGCGATCCTGTAGCGTCGGAGGTGGATGGTGTATCGGACTTTTGCGGCCCGGTGTTGTCGTTTTCATCTTCCGGCATTTCCATCAAGCCAGCTTCCATCAGGCAGGTATGAAGTTCGTCCATTGCGGCCTTGATGCGTTTGGCGTTGCGAGCGGAGAGGACGCGGCCGGCTTTAGCTTCCTCTGGCCCATCGTCGGCTTTCTCTGGCTTATCCTCTTCCTCATCTTCGCCATAGTAGCCAGCCTTGCCACCCTCTGAGGCGTACATAGCCCGCATCTGTGCCCGTGCCTCTGCCCTGGTAGCGTGTGAACCCAGGCGCTCGCCAGTCGGCTTGCCATCGGCATCAAGTTTGTAGACACAGTATTTGCCATCCTCTTCGACTACGCCGTAGGGTTTGCCTTCGGTGGGCTTGGCATCATCTGCGCTTTTGGCGTCGGTGGTGGTGGTTGCTTCTAGCATCCCAAAAATTACAGGCGACAACTCGTACTGTTTTACCGTCCGTAGATTTCGGGCCACAACCTCTTGCCCTCGCCAGGTTATTTTTGTATGGTCTTTGTCTACAGGGTCATAGCCCCATGACCATTCATCCACATCACCGCTAGCCACGTGCCAAAAAGCATCACGGCCGGCGTCGGTTTTCATATTGAATTGAACTTTAGCCCAAGCCCCGCCCGTTGCTTCTGGGTATTCATCCATCAGAGCTTGGGGCAATTCGCCGCGTCTTAGTTCTCGAAACTCTAAAGGTTTTCCTAAAGATGATAAAACGCTGTGGGTATTGTGAGAATCAAGTAAACGTATCTTGTGACCGCGCTCGTTCCACGTCTTGGTGAAACTTCCGTTGTGCACTATATCATTTCCGAAATCCAGCACTCCGAAAACCGAAAAGATACATTCCACAACGCCTTGGGCTTCATCCGCGTTCAGTACCACCGCTTTGCAAGTTTTATGTTCCATATTCCCTCCGTTGGGGAAATAAAAAACGGCCCGATTGACTACGTGGTTAGTAGTAGTCAATCGGGCCGTGTAAGGTCTAGCCTTAGTGGGCCGGGTTATTTAGTTATCTTTAACAGTCAAGGTTTCTTGGCTCATAAACCGCCAAGATGTCGTACTCCTCATTGTAACCCATAGGCGGTTGGTCTGAGTTGGTTGGTTGGTTCGTCTCAATGATGATGCTCATAAGGGTCGGGATATAGTATTGCCGACCTTTACCCCATTGAGGTTTACCCACTAACTTGCCAACAAATCTAGCCAGTCCCCACCAAAATCCAAACTTATCAAACTCAATCTTTCTTGGCTCGGTTGCCTCTTTTGGCGCTCTGAGTACCGGTATCTGTATTGTCGGACGATGCGCCACAATGACTTTCGTCTTATCCGTTACAGGAAAGTAGTTTTTGGCAATATTGAGATAATTCATAGCTTCTCCGGCTTTACTCCAATCACCAATTCAGCCACCAAATAAATCAACGCCGTCAAATGGCGCACCATCTGCGAGAAGATTTCAAGCTTGCGCTGTATGTCTATTTTAGCACAGTCGCTAGCTATTTGCAATGAGTGACCGTTGTTGCTCATTTTGTCTCGCTTGGGCCGGGCTGCTTTGGGAACGATAGCGCACTCATGGCACTATTAAAGCCCATCTTGACAGCAACCTCACACGCTTTAATAGTACCATCAAAAGAGCCTACCGTCTCGTAAACAATTCTGACATCCTCAATCGAGAATGGGAAACGCCTAACTATCTCCCAAAGGATGCGGCTTTTAAGCTCATCATCTGGGTAGCGTTCATTTAGGTCTTTCGTGGTTAGGTCGGTCATCTAGGCGTACTCCAAAAATTTATAACTTTCATTTTCCATAGTTACCTGATGTCATCCAACAACTTAATGGCCCTGATTAACTCAAGAAAACGCACCTCCTTCTCGCCATCGTGTGGGGAGAAGGAACCAAACAAAATCTGATGAGCAAGGCCATGTACATCCCCGGCTGTTTCGACCTCGTGCTCAATGGCTCGATTGGTCAAGATTTCGCCGCCTAATTCAAATGCGGCTTTGCGCAATATTAAGACTGCATATTTGTAGGCCATTTCAACTCCTTATAACCGGCAAGGTAGTGCATCTACATTGTATCACATTTGCCGGGCTTCCTCTAGGATCACCAGGAAATAATAATCCTTCACCTCCCACATTAAACGGTGTGCCAATCCTTACCACTTGCCCATCGGCTTCCAGGTGATCCAATCTGACGCGATTATCATGCGCACTAGCCCATTCGTGACTTTCAACCCCCCAAGCAGAGTATAAACGATATGAAATTGTGTTAAGCGCTCTCATGGTCTCAGTTCGGCTGATTATCTCCCATCTCCATTCCGGCATCCTCTCCTCAAACCACTCAAATTCCTCCGCCGTCAACTTCCCCGTCATCCACTGACTAAACAGCGTCTCCAAATGCTTTTGCATCGTCGGCACGCTCCATCCTTCCACTACGCCCTGCTCAATCAGCCGCCGAATAGTCTCCTCGGTCGTGGCGTTTATCGGCTGTGCAAAGCTGATGGTGTACTCATTGAACCAATCCTGTCGCAGTAAGTCGGCGGCCACTTGCTTCATTGACTTCTTGAAGGCGCTGTTCAAATCATTCACTCGTTCCGTCATCAGTCTGTCCATCGGCAAAATGAAATGCCGCTGCCAGGTGACACCGCTGGCCAGGTAGAGGCCGATGGCCTCAATAACTATGTCCCAATTCAATGAAGCCCGTTGCCGTCTCGCTTCCTTGTTGACATCATTGATAATCGCCTCAATATACTTCAGGTCGTCCGTGAAACTGGCAGTCGCTGCCTCGCCAAATTCGGCTTCATAGCCGGTGGCAAGCTTGTCGGCTTTTGTCCAGAAGCCGGCGCGGTCAAGGGCTTTTTTTTTACACGGCCATTGGTGGAAGTAGCTACATCGGCTTCGTCCGCTTCGTCTTGCACCTCCGGCATTGGTTCAGTAGCAGGCGCTGGCGCTGGCGTAGCCGATTGTAGTTGTTCATCCTCCGGCAACGGATCATAACCTAATTCAGTTCGGTACTCTGTAGCCGTCACCACAACCTGTCCGGACTTCGTTCCTGCCTCAAATGCCTTTTGGATGCGGTCGAGCCTTTCATTCTTTCGCTTCTGATAGGCTGGCGTCTTTGATAAATCATACATCACAAATTCACCGCCTGGCCCTTGCAAATAATATTGCCAGTCATCCTCCCACCACGCCAATTCAGGCTCCATTGTATCTTCCCAGAATTGGATTTTGTCACTCTCTTTATTGTTGTAGGTGGAAGAAACTAACTCGGGCCGGCTCTCGATAAGGGTCAAAGGAACACCATAAGGCCCTACCATTCGGCTCTCGTTGCGAGCGTCAATGCTGCTAACGTCCATCTCCTGAAAGGTAAAGCCAATACGTTGGTACGTTCCGCCTTGGTCAAGTACAGCTGTACTTTCCTCTGCCCAGTTCTCTGACCCGCCATAAATCTCATTCCAACGCCTGCGGGCTGCAGCTACTTCGTCATCTTGCATCGACACGTCAAAGGACAGCAGACCCTGCGGCATTGCGCCAGCCTTGAAAAATAGACGAAAGAATTTGGTCAGGTCGTTATCCACATCACCATGGTGGGCTGCTGGTGATAATGGGCTGATGCCATAGCCCAGCCCGTCCAGCGGATCCATTGGATTAGGCAGTTTATTGTGCATCACGTCTTGGGGCAGATAGGGTACGCCGTCCACCCAGGATTTTCCCTCTGGCACGTACCAAAAGCCAATCAATTCCTTGCGATCAGCTTTTGGAATGATAAATGTCCTATCTGGTCGTAAATTATACATCCCGTCAATTTGGTCCCTGTTTCGGCTAAAGACGGTGAAGTTATTGCCGGATAGAAGCCAGTAAACCCACGCCTGAGATTTGAACTCAGACCAGGATTGGAAGCGATTAGGTCGCATACAGAGCGATTGCAGCCAGTGTGAGCGGGATAATAATTCCGGCTCTTCGGGTGTACCGGTATAGGCCCGCAGTGGCGCGAGAGTAGAGGCCCTGGTTTTATACATAATTGCGCTGTAAATCACGGCGTTTGCGTTGAAGCCCTCATTGGCATAGGCTTCGTAGTTGATAAGCTGCCATTGGGGTTGGCCGTTGTACCACTGCGGCCAGATGAAGGGAATTTTCTTGGTTTGCGGCTGCTGGCGTGGTTGCACCTGGAAGTGGCGCGAGCCGGTGCGGTAGAATTGAATGGCGGCTTTGAGCCGGGTTAGGGGGGAAGGTTTAGCTATCATTTAGATACCACCAAAAGAATGAGTACAAGGCACGACGCAAAAGCAAAAGCCAAAATAAAAGCCAAAACCCAAACCTCTGTGACTTTCCAGAAGGAGATTAAAAAGTCACCAATGACAGTGAAACTATTTGTCAGTCTGGTTATCATCCCACAAACACCCCCCTCTTAACACCGGCGCAAAAATAACGTGTCTCATCCAGGTAATGCCACGTCGCTTTATCGGCTATCCCCTCTTTTTCATCGCGGGTACAATTTTCCATTTGGTCTATCGTATGGACACAATTGGAGCAAATAACCAGCTCGTTCTTTTCCAGCATCCGATTAGCCGCATCTATTTGCGCCTCAACATCGTTAATGACCGGCAAACGAATGATGACGCCTTCCTTGCCGTAGTCCAGGCGCTGCTGATCCTCGCCTTTTGCGCCACCGTAGCCGGCCACAATGTTACGATTGGCGAAATGTGACTTGATAATCGCTGCCCTGGCTGCTGTAGTGCCCCCTGGCAATTTCTGCTCGTGGATTTTGTAGTAAGTATTACCGATTTTCGCATATAGGCCAAATACGGCATTAACGGCACCGAAGTCGTGCGCGTGCCAGTAGCCCACAGCCTGACTATAATCAAGCTTGCTGGCGTCTGACCCCGGTTCGCTAAAGGCGTGATAGACACGACCTTCTTTTTTGGTAATGAGTAGCTGCGCCTCGTTGAGAAAAGCCGATAAGCCCCACTCATTCATTTGGGCTTCACAGGTTGCCAGGTTCTGCCCTTCCCAGGTTGGTTGTCCTGCCGTGATATGATAGCGCCGGTCATCCTCGCTAAATTCATATTCCAGGTCATCAACTACCGGGTAAGGCCCGCTCACAATTCGATTGCGTAGAAAGTCGGCCTTGTCCCTGGCTATTTGGGTGAATATGCCGCTGTAGTTGACGAGATTTTGGATACCAATAATCGCCACGTCGGTTGAGCCGGAGGGAAGGATGTCACGGGTCAGGGTGTTGACCTTTTTAAGCGTGGCTTCCAGGGTATCATTTTTATCGTCTATATCATCCATAAAAATAACGTCAGGTCGATATTCCTCGAGCTTGATGCCACGCACCGCGGCATCGTAGCCCAGAGCCACCACATTAAAGCCATTGGCACAGCGCAGGGTGTTGACCTTCCAGCCTTTGGAGTTGCCATACTTGCCCAATTTGCGCTCGGCCAACCCAGGGTAATACTCGGCTATCTGTTTACTTTCAAGCATCGCCGCTATATTCATCACGCTTTCATTGGCCTTGTCCTGAGTGGAGCGGGTGTAAAGGCAAAACTTACGGACGTCCTTCGCGCCAAGACGAACAGCCGCCGCTTCTGCGTTGGTGGACTTGCCGCCGCCGCGTCCCCAGATAGCGAAAAAGGCGGGCGGCTTAAGGCCGGGCGCAATCGCTTCGACATGCTCCCAAAATTCAACGTGGCGCTGGACAAAGGGGGCGTAGAAGAGGTTGGGAAATAGGGTGGTGAGCCAGGACTGCCAACCATCAGGAGCCTTCAGAGTTAGGCGCTGCTGCGCTTTCCATTTCAGCTTCTCTAATTTCAACTGCTGATAAGCCGAAGGACTCAAGTAATCCTTGAGGGACTTCACCTGCAAACTCATTCATTATGTCCTGTGGGGTAATAGTGCCATCTTTGAGTAGATTTATCAATTCAATGCGCCATGTTGGTTGACCAGTGAGAAGCTGATGCTTATCAATCACAATAGCCAGCGATGTAGCCGTTTGTTGCAAAGATGCGTCAATTATCTTGTCCGGCATTGCTCCCACGAGTTTATAAGCCATATCATCCAACATCTCGACAAGGCTCTTTTTTACATGCTGTCTAAGTTCTGACGGTGGGGGATTGTGCACTGAATGATACCAGTTACGGAGGGTGTTATGAGGCATACCTAGATGGCGAGATACCTCCATTAGCGCACCTTCCCTATTGGGGTATCCAGCCGCTTCCAGCATCACCACGGCGGAGGCTCTGAATTTGTCATCATAGCGCCGACGTGGACGCTTACTCGGTGTCATCTATTTCTCTCGCTTCCCTCTCACCGGCTCAACCTCAAATCGCAAATTCCGCACCCCATCCGTCACAACCGAGGTGTAGACAATCCGATGCTGGTCATCAATATCAATTCGCAAACCGCGCTCAGTGATGGTGATGGTATAGGTTTGACCCGATAGACCAAGAATGGTGGTTGGTTCAGGCTTTTTCTTGGTCACAGCCTCACCGCATCCGCCGGCAAGCCTTCTGAACAAGGAAAGCTGCTACCATACCGTTTCGTCTCCTCATCCCAATAGCACACCCGCACGCTAAACTCATATTCGATGTACACTCTCAGACCATCAGCACTTAAATGCGATGCATCAAGGACCTCTTGCGCCGCATTGAATTGAGCTAGTGGCACATCGGGCGCAGTGCCGCGTTGCTGGCCAGCAAACGGCGGCGTGGGTGGCCGTGGCGGAAAGTGCGGGTAATAGTTGCCAATCATCATGCCACCTCGCCCAGCCTCATTAGTTGCTCCCTATCCATATAAAGCGCTGGGTGATGCGACTTCACAAGCTGCCTGAGTACCTCAAGACGGCTGTCACCTATGCCGCGCACTTTCATTATTTCGCCGCTGGTAATCATTTCCTTAAACCGGTCGGCTGATATGCCAGTGATAGCAGTTGAATATTGCGAATAGGGCCGGACGGTTAGGCGCTTAATGAGCAGCTCATAGAGCGGCGGTGTGATGCGGCGCTGGCGCTGCCATAGGTTTACGAGTTGAACGGCGGTCATAGCCCGCGCCTCATCCGTTCCCCGATTTCAAGTTTGGCATCCTTGACATCCTCAATGATTTTGTGCAGCCCCCTCCAACCGGCAGTAGCTAATTCAAGATTGCCCAAATCGTGAACGATGCCGTTTAATTGGGTTCTGACATTATCAGGAAAAGAGAAATTATAGAGAACGGCCTGCACGTCAATGCGGGCCTTTTTGACCTTGGCGATATTACCGTTCGCGTCCTCTAGTAATTGGGCCGCCTTCTCGATCTCTATGACAATATTCCGCTGCAATTCGGCCTCAATCCACAACTCCCTGGCCTGCTCCAACAAATGATGTGAGTAACGCGAGTACCCGCCAACCAGCGCCGCCACGAGTGCGCTGGCAATACCGACTTGAACGACCCGGCTTGGCTCGCCGGGAATGGCAAAAAATGTATAGGCGAAAATCAAGGCCGCGAGGGCAAGGCTGAGACGTAGCCCGGCGACCAGGCCAGCGATTATGAGGAGCAGCCATAGCCAGGATACGGTGATGGAATAGCCAAAATAGAGGCTGCCGGCGTGGTAAGCAAGCGCGAACAGGATCGCGCCCACGAAGCCGATCCATTTCGGGATGGAAAAGAGGAAGTCAAACAATTTAATCATTGCCCCTCGAGATCGTCTAATGCCTGCTGCTCACGTTCAATCTTGTTTTGAATGTGCAACGGCACATCGGAGCTACCATACTCTGCCGCCTGTTCCAGCAGCTTGTCAAGGTTCTTGCGGTGCTGCCTGATGAGTTTCCGCTTGCTGGTTTCATTGATTGCCACGGTAACGGCTTGCGGGTTGTGTTCGGTCAAAAGTAGCACCATGTTATCATCTATTTTGCCTACGTCCTCGCGTAGTGCCTTGATTTGTGCCGCCTGCAGCTGCTGCGCTGAAATAGATGCACCTATTTGCTCTGCCAGCTTGTCGAGTTCGAGGATAAGGCGCTGGACTTCAAAACGCAACTTGGTCGTCTGGTCAATATCATCAAGCGCGATTTGTTCACGGCGGCGGAGAATATTGTTTTCCGACTGGCGTAATTTATTATCATCCTCTTTTGCCTTGGCAATGCGAGAAAGCGCCTCAATTGCCGCATCATCAAACTGAGGAAGCGTGTCGTCAGCCAAGTAACAATCCTATCCAATTGCAAAAAAGAAACTCCGCCGGCTCGCGATCGGCGGAGTATATAGAAACGCTCACAGCCAACGCGCCGCGAGCAGTTGTTATGTCTATAGTAGCACGGATATTCTATCAGGTCAAGTGAACATCTTTCACCGCCTCCTTAGCGGTCTACATCGTGACGCTAATTTGAATTGCTATCTATCAACCACGCGCCATTCTTGCGCTGGATTATATGTACCCGCGCCGCCGGCTCTGCCCGCATTTTAGCTGCTAAAGCCTCGGTCAGCATCGCTTGCCGATATCGCTCGCAACGGGCGTGTAATTCATCCTCATAGCGGATTAGGCTGCTGTTCTCTGCCTCAAGAGCATCGCAATAGTCGTGCAAATTAAGATTAACCGTTTCGATCAGCCTCAACCGCTGCTTTGTCGCTTCGAGTTCACTGGCGAGGTCACGGCGGTAGAGACGCCATAGGAGGAAATTGATTACTATTGCGGCTGCGAGGATGATTATTAGCATGGCGGGTGTCCTTTCTTAGATTAGTTGCTTGATGATTTTTTGATACATAAGCGGTGGGACAGCATTGCCAATTATGGCACAAGCGAGTTTTTTGCTTTCCGGCAGAATGTACGAATCGGGAATGGATTGGAATCTAGCTAATGCTATTGGCGTCATTGACACGACGCGGCCCTGAGATAGCCAGGCGCGGGATCGGTGATTGTCGCCAGCAAAAACGGTGAATGATGGCTCTGATTCGTTTCTCGCCTTGCTGTCAACCTGTGCTAATTGGGTGTTTCCACCGCCAACCAGAAAAGCCCGTAACTCGCGACCGTCGCCGGGCGTTCTAATTACCTGGACCGGATCATCTGCTGTTTGATAAATCTTTGCCTTGCTGGTATCGTTGGCGTTTGTGCCAACAATAAAGGCGCGCATCGGCCTACGCTCATGGTTGGCTACTATGGTATTGGCCGGTTCGATTATGCCACGTGTAACCGCTACTCTTGCGCCCGTTTCATCAGGATAACCCGCTGAATCTACCAGCAGGGCTTGCTTGATTTCATCCGGCAATCGCTCCAACTGCCACTTTGCAAACTGACTATCCGGCAATGTTGGGATAAGGTCTAAAATCGCAGAATACCAACCGACCCACCTTTCAGGCTGCGGCAAGTTTGGCAACAGCGCCCCGCGTTTAGCCCTGAGTATCAGCCGTCGCCGTGTTTGAGACACGCCATAATCGGCGCTGTTAAGATTGTCGAAGTCCCACATATAGCCGCCCCTCTCCAGGGCATTGCAGATGATTTTGAACGCCTTAAACTTGCGATAGGCGTAGACATTTTCGATGGTCACAATCCTGGGTGTCATCACGTCAATAAAACTCGCTATCTTTGCGCCCATCTCAGTATCTTCCGGCGCTTCCTTCGTGCCATCCTCGTTTAGCTCTGCGCTCTGATTTGCACCGCTGGCCCGCTTGCAAACCGGCGAAGCGTGTAACACATCGGGAACTTCTAGGGCGGCCGGATCAAGCTGCATCACATCAGCCGTGGTGACATTGAAACCGTTATCGCGTGCTACCTGTGCTATATCATTCTCGATTTCAAATCCCCAAAGGTGAGTTAGACCGGCCTCTCTTGCGCCAACTCCAACGCACTCGCCACCTGATAGCAAAGTCGCTATTGTTGCCATCTAATCCTCATAAGCCGCCCCGCTACCCCGTGGAAAAGCGTCATCCAACTCCTCGCCGTCAAATAGCTCTTGCTGCTCGCCAGTAGCCTCGATCGGCGCTGATACTGTCTTGGCTACAGCGTGACCATAAGCCGCTTCATAAGCCGCTTTCCAGCCAGCCGCATCATTCGACTTGGGCCACGTCCAACCCTTACCCAGTTCTTTTACTATGGCTTTTTCAATAAGAAACAGGCTGTCATAGGTGGCTTCGACACGGCGGTTGACCGTGTCCAGTAGGGCTTGTGGGGTGCGGGGTATGTCGCCGTTGGTTGGGGTGACTGCTGGCGCTGGCTCAGGTGTGGGTGATTTTGGTGTTTCCGGGGCGGGCGACGGACCAGACTGAGATACTTCATCCTCGAACGGAGATGTGATACTTGCCGGTAATTGCTCGAGGTCATATTCTCCGCCAGCGTCAATAACCATATTGCCCGCTGCCAACGCTGCCCGCTCCATCATTCCAAGTCTCTGGATTGACCATTGCGCCTGCGTCTCGATTGAGAGTAAGTAGCTCTCACGTCGCGCCCGCTTACCATTTTGGGCCGGCGTACTAATCATATGAGGCCGGCGACGGATCACGAACGGCGTTCCTCGCAAATCTCCCAAAAGCGCCTCGTAACCACGTAACTGTCTGGTTAAATTCAGGATGTCATTTTTGCTGGTTGTCATAATGGTTACAGTTGCGAAGCGCCCCAGGTCGGGGATGATAACGGAAAGTCGGCCTACCTGAGAACTTCCATCAGCCCGCTTGCCATCCTCTCCTACTGCTGGCTTGGGGTCTGGTTTAAGTTCGGTAGAAAAGCCGCCTCTCTCTTTTCGCCACAAAACCACCGTTTCGCCGTCGCTCCGATAAACGAGACTGCTGGCTACCCATTTTTCGATCCAGCTATCCATATTTTCATCGGTAGTCTTGAAGGGCAAAAAGATGTTAATATTTCTTAGTGCCTCTTCATCGGGGTAAGCCTCTGCGAACATCTTTGCGGCCAGATCGTCATCAGTCACGAACCGGAAGAACGTTAAATCTTTGCCAGGGGCGTTTTCCTTAACCTTCTTTTCTCCCTTGCGTAGAATACCTACGCTTGGGAATGCTGCTGGTCTGTCGGTCAGTCCTTTTATACTCACTTTATCACTACCTTCCCATCTACGATTTCATAAAATTGCTCTAATTCTTTAATGTTTTCTTTTTGCAACTCAACTATTCGAACCGCTTCATTTTTGTGGATAAAGCCCTGATGAGCTACGTTAACGGCGCAAGCAAGGCCGTTGTTGTGATACCTGAGTTCGCCAAGACACTCGCTGCAACGATAGGCATAGCGAGCGACGATCTTGTTCACAACCTCGCCGCCGATGCGCATTGTAACGCTGGAATTGAAGGTGCGAAATTTGCTCTTGTGGGCCATAAGCCTCCTAGCTGCTGTCGTAAATATTTACCATTGCCGTATAAAGGGACCCATTTACGCGAGTGCGGGCGATTATCATCCCGTGGTTCAAGAGGCAGGCCCCCTCACGGTTGCCTATTTTGCTGTCGGCAATAACGTCGCAGGCGCTTTTTATTAGGGCGTCGTGTCTGCAAAGTTCTTGCCGAACCTCCACCAGCAAAGCCCGTATCCGCTGCCCACTTTCGACCAACTTCGCTCGCGCTTTTTTGGCCTCGGCTATCTCGGCATCGGCAGTAGAAACGGACTTAACAATATCGGCCCATGCAGCCTCAATTGTCTCCATCCTAGCCGAAAGTTTTTCTCTGTCTGCGAGTAAGGCGGTAAGATCGGACATATCTACCTAAATTTTTTGCTCGACAAGTGCCACCCAGAGCAACGGTAAATCATCCACCGTTAGTAGCCACATATCCGGCGCATTGACCAGGCCCTGCTTTAATGCCTCTATAGCATTTGCCAGGGTCAAAGGGATGTCTTTCCCTGCCAGGTTGAAAGCAATCAGCATTACCTCGTCGGCCTTGGTTTTTGGCTCAATAAATCTATCTGTGTAATTGATGCGGTTTGTCATAGTGAAATTATCCTTTCATATGGATGTTGTCCTGGCATTAGATTACTCCTTTACTTTAGCAGATAGGGTGATAAGTTCTTCGTCACTACCGGGTAAGCCAAATCTGGCGAACAGGATAAACCAGGGTTGACCACTGGGTTCTTTCGTTGAGATATAAAGATTTTTCAAAAGTGTCGGGTCCAGAGACTGGATAAACGCCAATAGGCTTGGCGCTTCGAGTTGTTGATGTATCCAGCAAGGTTTAAGTTCGTATTGCTCACATAATGAAATCAAACGCCGGCTTGTATCTGCCATAAAATTTACCAATTCCTCAACGTTAATGCGCCGCTTGCCGTTAGTTTGGTCACTCATTTTGTCACCTCCGAACGCTTCTTTTGGAATAGTATGGTTTGGTAAAAAATACGCCCCGATGCTCACAGGCCCGCCTCTCCAATCAGGCTCCCGTCGCGCTGTAGGCACGGACGGCCATCGAATGGAATTTCATCAATCGCCTTGCGTACATCCTCAGTAATGAGGGATAAATCGCCGGTGTAGCCAGCGAGCACTTTCCCGTTAAGGAAAACAATCCATTGATCCTTGAGGTTATCGCGTGGCATTGTGGCTCTCATCAGAGCATCACCCAGCGCGAAAACGGTGAAACCTTCGTCGTTTACGTCAACGGGCTGCCAGCCGTAGAGGATGGGACTGTCGAGTTTAGTTTCAGGCTTGTGCCAGTTTGAGCGGATCATTCCGTGCTTAAATCTCGGATCGGCCATTATTTTATCACCGGCTTTCCGGTAGAGAAGTCAAACATTGCCTCTACCTTGCTCTTGGCTTCACTTAGGCCAATCTCATAATTGCTAAATTCCCTCAAGGCTTTAATGAGCTTGATCTTATGAGACTCGCCGGGTTGGCCCCTGGATAACCTCAGCAGCGTTTCTGCTAAATAGGCGCGGGTAATGTAAATTTCCAAAGTGTAACCAAAGATTGTTGTTTTCACGAAGTCCCCCTGTGGGATAGCCCCACCCTGTCCCATTTTACGGAATGGTAGCCGTGCAAGAGTGAGCGATCCAGGGCTTTGAATAATATTGCCTGAGCGCGATTTACCTTGGGTACTTGCCGCTTTTGTAGCATTGGCCTCTGTTCGCCTTGAACGTTCCATTTGTTTTTTTGAACGAACTTGATTAAAATGTTCATCGGTTTACTTTTCCTTTCGTGGTTTGGTTTGTGGCCCGATTGATGTTGGTTGCATCAATCGGGCTTTCATTTTTGGGCTAATTTGAGTTTTCTACTTTTCTACCCCGTCGAAACTCGCCTATTTTTGGTTTCTACCTCGGTAGTAGAGACTTTTTCGGCTGTAGAAAAGTAGAATTCACGTAAGGTATGGCCAGCGGCAAGAATTCGCTTCCGAAAAGCGCCGCCGGTGTTAGGTAAATCGAGATACTCAGCAACACGGCTCTGCCAGCCTCTAGCCAGTTCGCCGCCAGCAATGAGCTTGGCCATGTGTGGCTTGAGTATGATCAGGTCTTGCTGAAGCTGGCTCTCCGATTGCGCCACGGCCTCGTAACGTCGCCCCGTCAGCCGCTTGTAATCATCCATCAAGTCCATTACCAGATCTGACATATCCTCTTTGCTATTGGAGAACCGCTCGATCAATAGTTCAAGTCGCTTGTATGGCGGCTGATCATCCAGGCTCTGCGCGGTAATGTCGCGGCCCATTGGCACTGCCACCGGCTCCAACCTGAACAAATCCTTGCCATTCAAATGAACAATCAAGCCGCCGTCGCTGGTCTCTTCGACCGTGACGGGCGTTTGCTTGGCGCCGTGAAGCAGTAGAGCGCGTTTCACTTTTTAGCCTCGTACTTCGCCTTAATCGCCTTAACCGCCAGCTTGTAAAAACTGGTATCGGGTAATGAGCGGCCAAATTCTTTTTCGTAGCGCTCAATGTCTGCTATTAGCTTTGCTTCCCAGGTGCTCATCATTGCCATTTCACGCCTCGGATGCCTACGAGATGCTTGTTCCATTCAACCTCGTGCCTGAGTACATTTCTATGTCCAGCCAATTTTGCCAATGTCACGGGGCTATCATCAACCAACCAATTCCACTCGACCGACCCCTTATCACTGCTGAGAATGATTTTGTCATAAGGAATATTGTTTCGGCGCATCCACGGCGCAACCAGCGCCGGGCAAGCCGTGGATGTCACGATCCATATCCTGGCATACTTAGCCAGATGAGCGATGGCCCGCGCTGCACCCGGGTACGGGGCGGCCATCGCCTGTAGTGCTGGCTCAGTCCACATCCAGGTATTGAATTGCTCCTTGCCCATTCGCATCCTTTGGCCCAGCTCAGGCGTCCAAAGGTCCGGGTCCCACTCGCTGAACTGTGAGCGGCGAAGGCCGGTACATTGGCAGATGGTGCCAATGTTGTCGGCTAAGGTTGAGTTCCAGTCGATGGCGATTATTTGCTTCATCGGTGGCCGTACTTTCTGGCTCGCTCGTTGGCGGATAGTTGGCGAGCATCGTCGATGACGCTCTTGAGCCAGCGAATGCCTCTACCTGATCCATTACACATCAGGCACTTCTGCCCTTGCGAGTAACCCTCGCCCCGGCAATGGGGACAAATGCCCTTTACCTTATCTTGCCGGGCGACCTCTGCGGCGGCGGCGCAATGGGGGCAATCCTGGCCGGCTTGGAGGGGAGCGCCGCATCTATGGCATCTTTCGCTTATCATTTTTTTGCCTTCTTGGAAAATACCCAATTGCATTTCTTGCAAAACCTGATCGCCGCCGACCAGGCTCGGCCTTTGTTGCCGCAATTGGGGCAACCATTCTTCTTTGCCTTCCACGTACCCATCTCATTCCTCTTTCGCCCCGGCTTCAACGGGCGCAGGCTGCCGTGATTATTGCAGGTCTGATAATTTCAGCCTTGAAAATTTTGTAAGTAAAATTTATCCTTGCCTCGGTTAACCCGTCTCGGTAGACCTTAACTATCTCGGTCCCTTCAGGTTCGGTGGCAAGAATTTCTTCCCTTACTTCGGCTTCGCTGTTTCTGTTTCTAAATGTCAGGGTTACGGTTTCTGTGGTCATTGGGCGAGTTCCTTACTTTGGCAATTGGCCGGTTTTGTTGACGTACTCTTGCGCGTGCCACTGAATTTTCTTGAGCAGGCTTTTTGTTTCGACCGGGCCGGCGCTTTGTAGCTTGCGGCTGAAAAGGTCAATCATATATTGGTGGTCCTTGGGGGTTAGGATGGTAGTTAATTTTTGGGTCATTGGGTGCTCCTGTAAATCTGGAAGAAAATGTATTCCTTTTGGAATATATACAGTATAGCACAACTGTATACAGTTGTCAATAGGGAGTTTTTTTATTCCTATGGGAATTATTTAGAGATAAAAAAACACCCCACAGTTAGGGGGTGCTTAGGGCAAAGTTGATACTAGGTTAAATCTCACTCACAAGCCGCGCCATCATTATCCCTATCGAGGCGATGGGGATCACCCGCCCCGATGGATTGACAGTAGTGAAAACAGGCAACGGCTCCACCATCTGAGCAGTTATAAGAATCACCGGAGCAGCTACATACTGCCACAGGCTGAGGCGGTTGCGTTGGTATGGATACCGGTAACGGTGTAGAGGTTGGAGCCACGGTTGGTGTGTGGGCTATTATCGAAGTTGGGGTTGGGGGCGGAGGGGCAGCCTCGATAACTTCAATCTCTTGATCTATATTAACAGCTTTGACTACACTGGCAGCTACCCAGACCGGCTCGTTTTTAACACTTATCTGCCACCACGAAGAATCAGCATTGCGGCCAATGATCTCGAAATTCTGCTTAATTGGCAATGTGCCCACTACCTTGTAATCCGTTCCTGGCCCACTGCGTAAGTTCACGGTCTTTTCTACTACAATAGAAGGCGCGGAGGATGTAGGTGTCGGGATAGGCGTTTCGGTTGGGGTTGGCTTTGGTGTATCAGTGGGCAATGGCGTCTCAGTCAGTGGAGGTATACTTGTTGGCAAAGGGGTATAGGTAGAAGACGGTGTATAAGTGGGGGTAGGCGAGAGCGTGGGGGCTATCGTTGGTGTAGGGGTGCGGGTTGGCAAAAAGCCAATCTCTCGCAATGACGTATCTACGACGGCAAAAATAAAAAGGCCGCCACAACAAAGAACAATAAGGGCGATAGGCGATAGAATCAAAAGTAGTTTCTTGTTTTTCATCAGGTCGGCTCCTTTACCGGATATTTTATTAGGAAAGTTCAGAAGGCTAGAACGCCCGTTCTATCTTTCTCAGCAGCTTCTCAGCAAATTCATATGAAACTCTAACTCTTTTTCGTAGACAAATTAGATAGACATGGCGTATAATAAGCAGTACCCGTTGCTGCGCAAAATCTATCTATTTTCATCTCGGGACAGGCAGCCCCTGCCCCCCCTTGTCTCAGAGAGGAGATACCTCCGTGGCCTGTAAAATCATATTATCCCTCAAAGGTATAAAGGAAACCGGCAAAGATAAGGATGTTGCCTTTCTCGCTATTCTTGATCTTGTTGAGGCGACTGGCCTGAGTTATGTTGAGGCGATTGACTGGCTACAATCTGGCTATCACTCTCTTGTTCATTTTCCTGTTGCAAGAAATACCATTCAGTCAGGGCGGCGATAAAGCTATCTATCTTCTCTTGTGGAGCCTCATCAACGGCCAAATATAAGTCTATCAAGCCGATTATTTCCTCGCGTTCTTTCCTCTTTTTCCCCCCTTGCCGCTTACCGGTTGAATTGCGCCGCGCTCCCTGCTCGGCCAGTCGCCACCGTGCATAATCAAAAACTAGCCGCCGTTCTAATTCGTCAAGGTGTTGAACGATATTAGCTATATCCTCCATATCCGGCGATGGTTCGTCTGGCCATGCCGTGTCCAAATTAGTAGATACTGGTAATTCTATTAGTTGCCCATGTGACCCTCGTAACATGTCCAGCAGGAAACGCTGTTGCTGAGAAGGTAGTTGCCGGAAAGCAATTAGTAGTTGATCCTCTCCATTGGCCGGCTCTGGAGATGGTGGCAAAAGGCCAGCCAATCTGAAGACCTTTTCAGGTGGCTCGCCTAGTGCCTGAGCAATAGCCACGCAAACTTCAGGGCCTGCCTTTCTGGTCTCTCCTAATATTCTAGTAATCGTGCTATTCCCAAGATTGGCCTTTCTAGCAAGGTCAGCCGGTTGCCAGTCCCGCCTATTTAATTCTTCTTCCAGCCACGTTATAAATTCTTCCATCAGGTAGGATTCTACCATCTTTCATATTTCCTGTGGGAATAAACAATCTGCCTCTTGACAACTGTATACAAGTATGTTACAATTCCTTCAGGTATTTTTCATATTCCAATTGGATACAGGAGGCTATAATGGTCCATCTAGGCCCAAGCCTAAAATTGATTCGCGTACATAATAAAATCACCCAGCAAGAACTGGCCGATTATATTGGCGTCACCAGGGAAGATGTCAGTAGATTTGAGGGCGGTTTAATTTCGCTAAATGATGAGCACATCGACGCCATCGGCCAGTTCTTTCAGGAAAAGGGCATCACGCCAAGCTTGACCGTTGAGTTCCCTATGCCCACCAAAAAAAACCCTAACACCACCCTGGCCCTGGCCGCCTAGTAAGCGGCTCGGGTTGCGTTTGTAAGGAGAGCTATGGATGCTCTAAGTTTGACGACCTTTTGATTATGAAGTATCAACTTTTACCTTCCTTAACCGAACAAGAATATCAATCACTTAAAAGCGATATAGCAATACGCGGCATTATCGTCCCTATCGAGTTTGATGAGGATGGCAATGTTTTGGATGGTCATCACCGGCTAAGGGCATGGAATGAATTAAAAAGAGAAGATGGCGTATTTTTACCAGACCATTACCCCAGTGTTACACGTGGCGGCCTCTCAGAAGAACAGAAACGAAACCACGTCCGAGCCTTGAATATCATGCGCCGCCATTTGACCAAAGATCAACGCGAAGAACTTTGGGCAGATATGCGGAAGGACGGTGCGACGTATCAGCAGATAGCCGATGCGACGGGGGTAGACGCCGCAACCGTATGGCACTCAGTTATTGAAAATTCAATAACTCACACGGATTCCAGTATCACGCAGCCAACCAAAGTCAAGGGTAAAGATGGCAAGCTCTACCCCCCCAAAAAGAAACGCAAGAAGAACGAACAACCCAGACCGCCCGCAGCTCCCAGCGTTTCTATTTATGCCAATTCAAGCAAAGAAGAGGACAAGGCCAGAGACAAGGCCAAGCAGATGACCGAAACGGGCAGTAATGGCGCATCTCAACAAACCCAGGTGACAATGTTTAGCCATGAAAGCATCGAATGGTATACCCCCATTGAGATCATAGAGCTGGCACGTCAAGTTATGGGAGAGATAGACCTTGATCCGGCGTCCAGTGATGAAGCTCAAGCTAATATAAAGGCACGTCACCACTTAACGGAAAAAGACGACGGTTTATCGTTGCCCTGGTTTGGCAATGTGTTTCTCAATCCGCCTTATTCAAAAACAAATGGGCGAAGCAATCAAGAAATATGGGCAGAAAAGCTAACAGCCGAATACCAAAAGGCTCATGTAACCGAGGCGATTCTATTGGTCAAGTCGGCTCTGGGCTATAAGTGGTTTGAAGAACTATGGGACAATTGGCCGGTATGTTTTGTCCGCCGCCGTCTTAGCTTTATCAAGAGCAATGGTGACGATGAGGGCGAATCTAAACAAGGTACGGCCCTATTCTATATAGGCAACAGCCTCCCCAAGTTTATTGATGCTTTTTCTCAGCTTGGGCGAATTACAACCCCAGATGGTCATTACATTCCTAAAAAGGACTAGATAATGAGCATAGCTCCCTTTGTGTACAGTAATCATTGCAAAGACCTAAATGGCGATAGAGAGATAGGCCAATATTGGGAACGCCAGCTTTGTGTTATGGCTAGCGAGTACGGCAAGAGCTTTACCCCGATGCAACTAGGCCGGGAAACATCCATAACAGCATTCGCCAAAAATGGTGGAAGGTGGAACCGGTATACCCTTCCTGATGTGGTTATCTGGACCGCGCCGGGGGAGCATCATGAAATTAAGCATAAGAACCCTCTTGGCAACCGGACTAATGGCCCATCCTACGGCCTGGAAGTTTACCGCTTTGATGCCTTGCTCTGGTTTGCCAGAGAAACCGGCCAAAACGTGATGTACACAATTCACAATCACGATAAAGCCGGAGGGCGTGAAGTAAAAGAAAACGATATAACACATTGGGAAACGGCCAATATTCTCCGCCTTAATAATAAATGGCATACCTGCAGGCGTGGTCCTAGTTGGGTGAACGGGCAAAAGAAAGAAGTTGATATTTATTACTGGTCAGTATCTCTATGGACGCCCCTGAGTATGTTTTGGAAATTGGTATGAATTAACTTCCACCCTCCCGGCCCGTCCCTCTGCGGCGGCGGCTTTTGTCCGCTACGAACGCAGCGAGACAGGCCGGGGCGGTTGAAACGACAGCAGCCGCTCTATGGTTTCCTCCTTCAATGGCCCGGTAGGTTTTACTCCTTTTCCTACCGGGCCAGAGGGGAAGGGTCCAGACTAGATAGCGTGTGGTTTAGCCACTAAGTAACAAGCGCCAGTACGTACTCCCAGGCCGCCTCGGACGTGGCCCGCAAGGGCGGAGATGGCAAGTTGACAACCTTCAGGGAGCTTGTCCGAAAACACAGAGCGGAGAGGCAGTGTCCTAAAAAGTGGCTCCGTCGGCGCCGACCACATTTGCAGCTGGACCGCCCGTGACAACCGGCGTTTGCCGGTGATAACTACAAGGTCGTCGCCCCCCTACTGGTGGGAATCGGGCGTGAAATGACTTGACGGCGGCCCGGCTCGTTTTCGCCCACACAAAGAGAGCCACCCGTTAGAGTGGCTCAAATCGGAAATATGACGTTCCTTGTACCTTACGCTTGCAAGGCCTGCGGGAGCGTATTTGTAATAGGAGTATATCACATAAACGATACCTTGTTACAGATTTCCGTAGATTTGCCGCTAATTTTTCGAGTTTCGTTAGGGATTTTGTGGGGCGCTTTGTGGGCAGTTTTCATCCAGTTCAACCGGCACGGCAAGTTTCTGGCCGAAGAGCGCACCTGGATAACCGTGGTGATAGGCGTCGGGATAGACCTACTCATAGCCTATCCCTGGGGTGGCGGTCAAGGTGACTGGTTCACCGTCGCCCTCGTGATTTCGACCAGCAGCATTGGGATCATCGTCCGGTCGCTGGCGAATGAGAAAAAGGAAGCGGAGCTAAACCCCAAAAGCTACAAGCTCATTTGGGGCATACTGGACGCAATAGCCTTAACTCAGGATGCCATTGACCAGTTGACCAGGCTGCTTGAAACCGGCACGGAGCTGGGCAAGGCCGAAGCGGTCAAAATCAACAAAACGTTGGGCATTTTGCACCGGCTCAAAGGCACTATTACAAATGCGCGCCGAGGTGACTATGACCAGAAGAGCAGCAAGGGATTAACGCGATGAAAATAGGACAAACCCTTTACCCCGATGCACCGGCCTATATCTACATTGCCCGTATTTTTGGTGACTACTACAAGATCGGATGGTCTATGTCTCCCAAGCAAAGAGCCGGTGGGCTAGGGCTTAGCGTAAATGATATTATTCACGTGATTGCTACCCGTTCCCCGTTGCAAGCAGAGGCGCACATTCACGACATGCTATCAAATTGTTTCGCCCACCCCGGAGAATTACCCAAAGAGGTAACGCATAAAATCAGGGGCGGCCTTTGTGAGATTTACAAGCTAGGGGAAAGTGAAATCACCACCCTAAAGGACATCAGGGAAATACGGACGCGAAGTCAATGAGCCAAACTACCCAAGAAGCAAACCCTCTCTCTACTCAAAACAATGGTATAATGAGTAAAAAAATACCAACGCACATCATGCCAAAACTGGTAGCTGCTTACCGGCTTCATTTGGCGTGGCTGATGCAAAAGCAACAGGGGAGGATAGCTAATGATACCAGCAATACAGTACCGGCGAGTGTCAACGAAGGAACAGGACGACCGGGGGTTTTCACCGGAGACGCAGGATCGCGATAATCAAACCTACGCCGGGCGCAATGGTTTTGTTATCGTGGCCGATTTCTTTGACGACGAAAGTGGGATGATCCTTGACCGCCCCGGCTTCACGGCGGCGCGGCAATATCTGGTAGAAAACGGTATCGGTGTTCTTATTGCGCACAACAACGACCGTGTTACCAGAGACCCCGTTCATTACACGATTTTGCGTGATGAGTGGGAGCGAAAAGGAGTTGAGCTACATTACTCACTGCGAGGCAAAATCAATTTTGATTTTGGCGGCCAGGTCTCCGAAGATATTTATGGCCGATTTGCGAAAGAATGGTGGCGCACCCTGCTAGAGAGAACACGCAAGGGCAAGCGCACCAAGGTAGAAGAGGGTAATATTATCGTAGCCCAGCGACCGCCTTATGGCTACATTCTGATAGATGGTAAACTGGTAATTCACGAAGAAGAAGCGCAAGTGATCCGCCAAATATTTAAGCTCTACTTGATAGATGGTTATAGCACGGCCAGGATTGCGGCTCACTTGAGCCAGATGAAAGTACCAACCTATGCGGACCTATACGGTGGAGCCAAAAAGAACGGTTATGGCGTGTGGCTGCCTAGAACAATCCAGCAAATTCTATCCAATGAGACCTATTGCGGCGTCTGGTATTGGGGCAAGAGGCGGCGCCAAACTGTTATTATTGATGGTCAAAAGCGCATTAAATGGATTGATGCGCCGCGCCCGGAGTGGATACCTGTCGAAGTGCCAGCCATCGTTGACCGTCATATTTGGGAGAGAGCACAGCAACGCTTTGAAATTAACAGAGAGCGGGCTTCCCGGAATATGCGTCATCAATACCTACTGAGCAAGCGGCTAACGTGCGCTGGTTGCAATCACAAGCTCTACTGTCAAGCCGAAAGCGACGGAGCGCAGCACAAATATTATTACTGCTCGTCACGCCAGAGTAAGCAGTTCCCCGGCTTTGAATGGTGTACTCTCCCATTCTTTAGAGTTGATAGATTTGACAATGGCATTTGGCACTGGACTAAAAAGCTACTGAGTGACCCGGAGTACTTAAGCCAAATTATAGAAGCATCTATGGAAACCAACATGGGTCAGTTTGAAACAATGAGCGCAGAGCTTGAAGAAGTCAAGAGGCACGCAGCGAATAAAGAGCGGGAATTAAAAAGGCTGCTGCTGGCCTTTGCACAATCCAGTGATGAGGATACATCGGACATCGAAGCGGTACGGACCGAGATAAAGGCAGAGCTTTTAGGACTAAGGGAACGCGAACAAGTCCTAATTTCCGCATTGTCGCAGGCCCTACCCTTTGATCGGACCCTGGCCTTTTCGGAGCAATTCTTTACCTTTCAGCAAGGTCTTGAATTTGAAGATGATGAGCCATTTGAGATCCGCTCTGCCTGGATTGATGCGCTTGATTTAACGGCAAGGGTAGAAGTGAGAGATAGTCAAAAATTGGCCCATATCAGGTGTATTTTGAGAGATGCCGTGTTGCCAATTGCCAACGGTACTGGGTGGAGTATACCGCACTATGCCATAGAGATTTCTCACACCCTTAATTTATCAGAGTTGGGAGTATAGCACGCAGACGAAATATCCGTCTAGCGTGCTTTTTGTTTTTTGGCGGCAAGAAAGGCTTTCCACGTGAAGGTAATCAGTTTAGGATGGGGCGTTCAATCTTTCACCATGTGTGCTATGTCGGCATTAGGCGAGTTGGAGCCGGTTGACGTGGCCTTGCACGCTGATACATCCTCTGAGCGCCAAGCAACCTATGAATTTGTAGAAAAATGGACGCCCTGGCTAGTCCAAAGGGGCTTACGAGTTGTGACAGTAAGAGACGACTCGGTAAGCGAAGCCGTAGCCGATGAATGGGGTGGCGTCTTCGTTCCCGCCTTTACAACTTACGATGATGGTAGTCCATCTGGTATGCTGCGCCGCCAATGTACCCAACGCTGGAAAATAACCCCTATGCGCCGGTGGCTACGGGCACAAGGCGTGACCCAGGCAGAGCAATGGATGGGCATTACCATTGATGAGGTTGAACGGGCAAAGGATTCAGATGTGCAATGGATCACCCACCGATTCCCGCTACTAGAAAAGCGAATGACCCGCCAAGATTGCATCATCTGGCTTGAAAAGAACGGCCTACCCGTTCCCCCTAAATCAAGTTATGTTTTCTGCCCTTATCATCGGCGGGCAACCTGGCAGGAAATGAAACGCGCTAACGGCACGGACTGGAAAACCGCCGTAGAGGTCGATGAGGCGATCAGGAATAAGCGCCCCGGTTATGTGGCCTATGTTCACCCAGACCGCTTGCCGCTGATTGAGCTAAAGATAGCCGAAGATTTTGGAGCAACGCAACTCGGCTTTGTTGATATTAAAGATGCTGAGTGTGATAGCGGATATTGTTTTTTGTAAAGGAGCACCATGGCCACAACTTTAGCCCACCGGCCCCGCCTGAATACCCCGACCTATTTGGAGTTATCGACTGAGTCGCTTTCGGAGCTTATCACCCTGGACGACGACGACCGCGAAGCCCGCTATCAAGCCGCTTTAGAGCTTGTCGAGCGTATCGACGATGATTTAACCCGTGGCGTTCGTCATTACCGCACTAAGGGCGGCGCGCTTTTGGGCACGCTGGATGAGGTGATACGGGCAATACTCTCTGATGATTTGCTCGTGCCGGAAGCGGCCTAAATGGACACAGGCGTTGCTATCGTTACCGCAATAATAGCTATCTTGACTTTGGCACTGGCGGCGCTGTTGGCGTCGTGGGTAGAATGGACGAAGCCCGCTCTGCGCAATATCGAAAGGGTGGATATGTTGGCGTTGTTTGTGCTGATTTTGTTCGTGGCAGCGGTTGTGACGTGGGTGATTGTGGAATGAGACTCCCCCGTAGATGCAAGAAAACGGGCAAGCGGCAATATCCCAACGAACTAAAGGGCCGCCAAGCTGCCACCCGGATGTGGGCCAAACAGCCGGGGGAGGAAATAGGAGATATTCATTCCTGGAAGTGTGAGGCGTGTGGCCGGTGGCACGTGGGACATTGGAGCAAATACAAGGCGGTGGTGGAATGAAATATATGGGCGTGGATCCAGGGTTTGATAAATGTGGTTATGGAATTATCAATGAACAAGTAAAGCTGGTTGCCAGCGGCGTTATTCAAACCAGCAGTGACTGGACCTACTCGGAACGAATTGACGCCGTATTTAACGCGCTCGTTCACGAAATCAGGTATCACAATGTCGAAGTGGTAGGTGTCGAGAAACCTTATGCCGGCGAGAAAGTGGGCAAAAGAATAATAGAGGTCAGCGGCGCGTGGGGCGTCATCTTGCTGGCTGTCTATCGCTGTGGCTGCACCTACCTTGAACTGTCAAACTCACAGGTCAAAGCGGCGGTCTCGGGTGGCCGGGCTGATAAAGAGGCTGTCAGGTTGGGAGTAGAGACAATTTTGGAAATTAGCCTGAATGGGCCAGATGATGAAAGTGACGCTTTAGCTGCCGCGATATGCACGCGGGACAAGTACCACCTCGCACAGATGGTAGAGCAGGCGGAGATGCGGTGAAAACCTTAACCTTAATGTTAATGGAAGGCGTTGTATTTGTCACGTTCTCATTTTGGCTATTGGTGGTGACGCTGGTCCTGCACTCGATGGGCTGGACGGGTGGATATATTTTAATAGTTGGCAGTTTTTTCTCTCTAGCCGCTGGCACTGAGCGATTGATACGTTGGAGCATAAGGGAGTGAGACGCAATGAAACGATACCGGTTTTTTGACATTGATAGCAAGTGGTTTTTAATGCCACCGACCATAGACGGGCCGAATGAGTTCTGCCCTGATAAACACACGGCTGGACTGTTCACCGAAGCCGATTGGCAAGCGTGGGGCAGGTGGGAGTATGGACGCGAAGAGATTGGCGAGGATGAAATGATGCGGCTGGTCGGTGCGCCGATGTTGCCGGGGCTAGATGTGTGACGTGATTTCGGATAGCGAGATGATGCCGGTAAAAGGTGAGACTTACTTTTATTTGGGCCGGCCGGTCACGGTGATGCAAGTCGATGGCGGCCGGTGCCTGGTGCGGGCCGGGAACGCCAGCAAAAACCTCGATGTCTGGGTGAAGTGGGGAGAGTTGAGCGGGTGTTGACGGTTGGGATGGGGAGCTATGCGAAGGATGGGGCGTGATTATGTCATTTCGTGATAGTAACGTTGATAACAAGAACTGTACGAACCGTAAATTGAGTATTGACTTTATGACCGAAAGGGCTTATAATGATTAGTGCTGAGGTTCAAGAAGTCTGTGTGACGCGTGGATTTTTTATTTCCCGCCGTTGCCACAATCTAATATCTTTGAGCGCTAACGTGCGCCGTCTTTATGTTTCAGTGACGTTGGGAAACCACGCCACAGACTTTTGAGCCTCAGCAACTCAGAGTTGAAACATAGAGCGGCGCACTTTGTCGTTTCTGCGCCGGAAAGAGGAATGATGGCAAAGAATAGCTGGATAAAACTTCACACTGATATTCTCGACAAAGCAAAAATAGGGATGTTACCCGCCGACTTATGGCGGCTGAATATTGAATTAAGGTTACTTGCCGACGATCAAGGATTCTTGCCCTCAGAGCAAGATATAGCTTTCTACCTGCACCGTGATTTTATTGGCCTTGGTGACAAGATAAAGGAACTAGACAAAACTTGGCTGGTTGAGTGGAATAGCGACTCGGAAAAGTGGTTCATTCCTGATTTTGTAATTTCGCAAGGGCCAATGTTTATTTCTTCCTACCCTGATAACTGGGAAGATTTGCGACAAGAGGTTCTTTTAAGGGATGATGGCCTATGCCTCTATTGTGGCAATGCTGCTACCCACGTTGACCACATTATACCAGTAACAAAAGGCGGCTCACACGCACCAAGCAATCTGGCCTCGGCGTGTGAGCATTGCAACAAGTCAAAGAACAATCGTGATTTTATGAAGTGGTACTTGAAGCAACCGTACTTTGATTCTGTCAAGGCAGACCATATCAAAGCCATTTTATGCTCATAAAAGTGTAACGTTACTGTAACGTTACACTTTGTTACGTGTAACAAAAGGTGATTGCATTAAGGAAAAATTAGAGTGCTAACTAAGCCTCCGCCCTGGTTTCGTCTCTATAGCGAGGTCCTATCGGACCGCAAAATTCAACGTATTTGTAATTCTACTCAGCAGCCAAAGGCGCTGGTTATCGGCACATGGGCCACGATTCTAGCTATGGCAAGCGACTCGCCGGAACGGGGAAAGCTATTGATCTCGGAAGGTCTAGCCATAACTTTTGACGAGATTGTTTTTGAAACCGGCCTTGATTCTAAAACCTGTACATCTCTAATGGACGCCTTTATAGCCACAAATATGCTGTGCAAGGCAGATGGTATCTATGTCGTTACCCAGTGGGAAGCTAGACAATTTGCCAGCGATACCAGCAACGAACGGGTTAGGCAGTTTAGAGAAAAAAAAAGACAACAGCAAGGTAACAACCCCAAGCAATTAAACGGTGATGTGAAACGGAATGGTAACGTTACTGTAACGCCCCCAGAGTCAGATACAGAGTCAGAAAATAATCAAGAAGAAGAAGAAACGCGCGCGCGCGTAAAACGTCATCCAGATTTTGGCAAAGTTTGCACAGCGTACCAATACGAAATCGGTGGCCTATCCCAAACAGTGAGCGATGCCCTTAATGACGACATAAAAACCTACGGCACAGAATGGGTCCTTGAGGCGATGAAACGAGCCGCGAAAGCCAACGCAAGAAACCTGAATTATGTTGAGGCCATCCTTCGCAACTGGCTAGCCATCGGCGGCCCCCAAAACGATAAGCCAAGAAGTGGCCGCAAAAACGGCAGAGCAGAGAAAAACGGCGCATATCCCCCACGTAATAAGTCATCACCCGCCCTATCCGCTGAAAAGCGAGAGGCAGCCAGGCAGTTACGCGAACAAGATGCAAAAGAAATTCACAATCCCATACAGATAGACAGGAGCTAAGAAGGTGAGCGTACACAAAGCAATCTACCAAACCAACGGCAACGGCAAGCAACCAAATATCTACCCCGGCACGGTCCCAGACCGTTTACAGCCTCACAATTTTGAGAGTGAGGAGGCGCTGCTTGGCTCAATTCTGGTTAGCTCCGATGCGCTGATAGACTGTGATGAGGTTGGCCTAAACAAAGGTGATTTTTTCATCCATCGGCATGGCTGGATATTTGACGCAATGAAGTCGCTTCAGGCCACGTGCGACATGGTAACGCTGTGCGACGAATTGGAGCGCAGGGGACAACTTGGTGAAATTGGCGGTCGTGCCTTTCTAACTGGCCTCACCTCGCAGACCTTCACCCATACCAACGCAGCCTACTATGCCCGAATCGTCAAGCGCGAATCGATTCGGCGCAGCCTGATTAACGCCGCTGGCGACATTTCCCGGTTGAGTTTCGATAGCCAGGATGACGACCCGGCCAATATCATTCAGGCGGCCAGTGACATTTTACTCAAGGTTTCAACTGGTAATCAGGTAGGTCAGGCCAGGCCGGTATCTTTTTACTGCGATAAATTTATAACCATGCTCGATGCGTACTACGCCAACCAAAACGAGATGATCGGCTTGCCTACGGGCATTAAAGACCTGGACAAAATCCTAGGTGGCTTACAGCGGGGTAAGTTTATCTTAGTAGCAGGTCGGCCCGGAATGGGGAAGAGTTCACTTGTCTTGCAAGTGGCAAAAACGGCTATTCAAAAACGCCGGGCTAACGTCCTGTATTTCAGTCTGGAGATGATGGGGGAAGAATTAGTCGAGCGGCTTGTCTCTTCGGAAACTGGCATAGACAGCGACTTTATGCGCGGCAAGAAGTTGGATAGTCAAAACTTTGTCGCCATTGAAAACGCCATACAGAACATATCAAGCTGGCCTCTGGAGATTGACGACCGAACGCAGAACATTGAGGCAATTCGCGCGCGGGTAATGTCGTACAGGTTCAAGTATGGCCTTGACCTGGTAATAATTGACTACGTTCAGCGGATCACGACCGGCAAGAATTACCAGAACCGAGATGCCGAATTAGGCGTCGTTTCGGCGGCCCTTAAGCGGTTGGCGAATGAGTTGCAAATCCCGGTTATAGCCGTTGCCTCTCTGTCTCGCAGGTGCGAAGAGCGCCATGACAAGCGGCCTATATTGTCCGATTTGCGCGAGAGCGGCAATTTGGAATATGACGCTGATGTGGTCATCTTCGCTTATCTTGATGAGGTCTATAACCCCGATACTGAGTTCCCAAATATTGTCGAGTTTATAGTAGCCAAACATAGGGGGGGCAAAACGGGGGTATTGTCGGCTTACTTCAAGAAGCACTTGACGACCTTTATTGACCTGGAAGTCAGGCGTCAAACACTGAACTTCTAACCACGCCGGCAGCGCCCGGCCCAATATGCGGAAATAATGAGCAACCCAATGCAACCACCAGCCGATAAACAACACGTCCGCGCCCAACTACGTGCTCCCTTCCCCTGGTTTGGCGGAAAAAGCCGCGTGGCACATATTGTCTGGGAAAGGTTTGGGGATGTCCCCAATTTCGTCGAACCCTTCTTTGGCAGCGGGGCCGTGCTGCTCAATCGGCCCGGTTGGGATACGGGCGGCTGGCAAAATGGACAAAACCGGATTGAAACGGTGAACGACAAAGATTGTTTTTTAAGTAATTTCTGGCGAGCCTTGCAGAACGACCCCGATGGCGTGGCGCGGTGGGCCGATTGGCCGGTAAACGAAGCCGATGCCCATAGCCGCCATTTGTGGCTAATCAACCAGCTTGACTTTATTGAGCGAATGAAAACCGACCCGGATTACTACGACGTAAAAATTGCCGGCTGGTGGGTGTGGGGCATCTGCCAGTGGATAGGCAACGGCTGGTGTGATTTGCAAAATGGACGCACTGTTGACGGCGGAACACAGCGCAAACTCCCCCATCTGGGCAATGCCGGGCGGGGCATCAACCGGCCCAGCCAGCAACTCCCCCACCTGGGCAATGCCGGGCGGGGCATCAACCGGCCCAGCCAGCAACGACCCCATCTGGGCGATGCCGGGCAGGGCATCAACCGGCCCAGCCAGAAACTCCCCCACCTGGGCAATGCACCCCTACGGGTACTCCCAGGGGTCGCCGGGCGGGGTGAACTTTACGATTATATGAATTTACTAGCCGCCCGCTTGCGCCGGGTGCGCGTTTGTTGCGGCGATTTTATGCGCGTTCTGGGTCCGACGCCGACATTTAAGCAAGGCGTGACGGCGATTTTTTTGGACCCGCCATATTCAGCCGAAGCCGGGCGAGACGAGATGCTTTACGCGGTTGATGATTTGCAGGTTGCCCACAAGGTCCGAGAATGGGCAATAGAGAATGGTGACAATCCACTTTTAAGAATTGCTTATTGCTCTTATGATAACGAAATAGATTTCATCCCTTCGGATTGGACATGTGTTAGATGGAAAGCGCATGGTGGTTATGGAAGCCAATCCAAAGGGCAAGTAAACGAAAATAGCAATAGAGAGTGTATATTTTTCTCGCCTCACTGCCTAAAGACGAATAGTCAGCCGACGCTCTTTGACTGGCTGGCGCTACAGGAGCAGGACCCCAACGGCAATGGTCACACGGCCAAAGAGCTGATATTAGAAAAAGCAGCATAGGAGACAATCATGAGCGACACAACCAACAACGGCCATTCGGCAAGCTCAGGACACGGCACCGCCCCAGCCGGCCGCTGGGTCATCCTCGAGGCAATGGGCCACATTAAGGTGGCCGGTCGCTACTACGTGGAAAACGGCCTCCACAGGGTAGACATTCCCGATCCGTCCGACCCGCAACTTTACCGCACCGAATGGTTTGGCAATGCGGCCATCTTTCGTATCACGCCGGTAGATGAATTGACCGCTCGAAAGGTGGCAGCCTCTAGCGTCATCCCTGATGCTATTCCGTTTGACGTGCGCTATCAGCTAAGGCAATTGGCAGCGCCGGGGGAGACGATTGAGCAGATGGGCGATATGAATGATGAGGATTACGAGGCGGAAACCTATCCAGATGACGATAGGCCAGACGCGGCTGATATACCGTTTTAGCCAATGACAAGCTACCAACTAACCGCCACCAAGCTGCTGATCCTGGCTGCCATTCGTCACCTGCAGCCGTGCGGACTGAAGCAAATAGCTATCTTTTTGAACAAGCCGGTTTTGACAATTGTGGATTATGTTTGCGGGCAAAAGACTTGCTTCTCTAGCCTAATTGATCAGGGTTACATAGCATATATTTCTACCAAGCATAATGCGCTCTACCTCTCCAAAGCCGGCGAGCAGACAATACGAGACGTGTGCTTAATTTGCGAAGATGGGCGCTATTCGGTCGGTAGGGTAATTCGGCACTACGAACAAGAAGTAATCAAATAGACGGGGCAATGGTGAGGCCACTTTCCTCACCATTGCCTCTAACCCACACGAGTACACAGGAGGTACTTATGTCAGCTAAAGCAAAATATAACTCAAATGTTCCCCAAGGTCTAATTGATACCGGCAAAACTATCACCATCCCCTTGCCAATCTTTTATGAGCTTTTGGAGAGTGATCCGCACATGGCCCTTAAAACCCCCGTAATCCCCCTCTATACCCCCGTCCGCTGGGCCGATGAACGCATCTGCTGCCACTATGCCAGAAGCGGCAACGTCAAAGGCTCTCAGAAATGCGAAATATTGCGTCGTGACGATGATGACCGTACCTGGTGCGCCCTAAATGGCAGCAAAGAAAAATCGCCCTGCGTATTCGCCGAACCGGAAAATTCAGAGATATGGGGCTTCATCAGAGGACAAATCAGGATGGCTCAGGAAAATATGGACGCCTGGTCCGAAAGGGAATTAGGCCAGAGAATTAAAGCGGCCTTTGATGGAAAGCATAAGGAATTTAATCTTTACCAGGATTTACGGCGGGCACACGAGGCCGTCTGCCATCTGTACAAGGATGACCTTGACGGCCTGAGAAGGATTGCCAGCGGTGAATTGATGGCGCCGCGAATTGGGCCGAAGAAGCGGCGGCTTCTCAGGGAGTGGCTAGAGGTGGCATCAAGCGGGAAGATTGCCAGAGTAAAAAGACGCACGTCAAAATATTCACCGATGGTCATATCCACAACCGGGCCTGGCGCAAGATGATTAAATGCTTTTTACGTGATGTTTGGGTTGAATGGAAAAAGCAGCAATGAAACCCACCCAGAAGTTATCAGGATTTTATCTTCTATTGGCGTGTATATGCAATCTACAGGGGGTTAGTAGTGGAAAACCCTGAACGATACCGAGTACCCGTAACTGATGCCCTCAGAGGCCATATTTCAAATTTGAGAAATGGGCAAACTTGGCGGGCCTTACGGGATGAGTTGACTGGTTGGGAATGGTCGCATGCGCTGCTTGCCGACATTGCCTCTGGTAAGGTTGCCTCAACGTCATTAGCCGTTTATCAGGCGCTTGGTGTTATGCCACCAAGTGTTATTGTCGCCGGGCCTGGGTCTATCATTGTCGGTAGCGGCCAGGGCTTGCTCAGCACCGATCAACCCGTGGTTTTTATTATCATCCCACCTGAAGAATGGAAACGTCACTCCATGGAGTGTGAAGTATGCCACGCTTCTTGCCCCCGCTGGTCATCCACTCAAAAATACTGCGAGAAACATAGCTGGCAAACAACCGAAGGAAGGCAATATCATCGCCAGCGGGCCAAGCAGGAGCGCAAGAAGGCGCATATATAATGGAAGGCTCCGCTAATGAAGCACATCGTAACCTTCTCAAACGCATTAGTCATAACTACCCTTGACGATAGCGCAGAGGTCATCAGCATTACCGCCTTCCCCCTATCCATCGCTTTCTGGCTCCCCTGCTGGCTGTACATGCTGCTGTCGCACCTCGCGTGGCAGGTGTCACAATTACCGGCTGGCATACGAATGTACATCAGCGGCTGGCGTGATGACCTGCGGCTGATGGCCTCTGCGGTAAACGAAATGTGGACCGGCTGCCCAGCGTGGGCCGTGGGGGCTGGGTAGCTCACGCCCGCTCATAAGCCGCCTGAAAACTAATATTATCTCCATTCGCCAGGGCAAAGCTTGGGTCAACTCCAATAGCGTCCGTCTCCAGGTGGGCAAATCCTTTAAAGCTCGTGGCGGTAAAAATCTCCAATGATCCTACGTAAAACGCTGTCCCACTATCAAAAATCCTTATCTCGCCGACAACCCCCGCCACATTCACAGGAGATAATGGCGTCGGCAAACCGCCGATGACAACAGGATTAGCTATCGTTCCCGTGCCCGTTACGGCCAGGCTTGCCCGCAATTGAACCGTGTTACCTTGGACCACGTACCGGGCAAACGTCACGGTCACCGTCACCGCGCCTGATTGCGTCACCGTTGGCGTCCAGTCTATCCACCGGCTCACTTCCGGCTTAATCAGGCCGTCTATGAACCGCTCAAGACGTGTCAATCTGCGAATGAGGTCTTCCAAGATCACTCGACCGCCACCTCCGCATCCAGCCGCGCCTGAATTGTTTCTTCCCCATTCGCATCCACCGAAATAGTCACCGCTCGAATGATGGTGTCAAATTCCACATTGCGATAGCGCCATTTCACCTTATAACCAAAATCCCAATCCCGGCCAAACCTTGTACCCGCCGTATCGACTGGCGTGGCTGAAGCGCGGATTTTAGGCCGTCCCTCTTCCAAATGCGCCCGGCCCGCCTCTCTCACACCGTCGTTGCTGCTCTGGTTGCGAGCATCGGCAAACCCCTCACAACGGCCCCACTGCGAAGCGCCATAACGAGCTGTGTCATAAACCTGTTGTACGTTACGGTCTGCCTGTTCACCCTGGCCAGCGGCATAGATATAGTTTTCCTCATCAGAGTAATCGTATTCCAACTTTGGATCGCGCATATTGCCGCGCTGCTGATCGAAAATTACCCGGTCAGTCACATCCCGGCCTGGCTGGCCCGTGAACGTCTGGAATTGAAAACTAATACTGCTGCCTGTCACTACATTGGGCACGATATCGAAAAATATTTCCGTACCGGCCTCGCGCGCCGCTTTTGCCAATACAGGCAACACGCCATTGCCGGAAATGGTCAGAAGCTTATCGAATGGAAATGATTTGGTAATTGACGGACCGGCGCCCAAATCGGCCTGGATACTCAAATTCGCCCAGACCCGCGTGCCCGCCGTAGGCGTTGGCGCTACCCCATCGGCAATAGACTGCGTGACGACCTCCTTCATCATATCATCGGCAAGGTCGGTCTTGCTGGCCTGAGCGCTGCCCGCATAGGCCGCCACGATGCGCCGCCTGAGCAGGTCATTCGTATCCGGTCCTTCGATAGTAATGACTTCCTGGCTGCCCAGCGTCTCAAATATCCAGCGGCGAATGAAATAGACGCGCCACAGACCGAGCCTACCTCCGATTGGCCTACGCCATACCTGAACCATTCTATCCGACCTGAGCAGGCTTTCGTCAAATGAGGCCGGAACTTGCAAGGTGAATTTGCCGATTTCGTTCACAGCGCGAGAAGCGGTCAAGGCCACAAAATTATTTAGATACGATCTTCCGCTTGCATCGGTAATGCGCCTGCCATAATCGTCGGTTAGCCATAGCTCGTAGGCGACTCCAAGTGGTTCATATATGGCCGGTTGGGGCGACGGTGGTACACTGGCCGAAGATGAACTACTGGAACTACTTGACGAATTACTACTGGACGAACTACTGGACGAAACCGAAGTTGACGAGCTGCTGCTTGACGTGCTAGAACTTGAACTTGACGAAGAGGATGAACTGCTGCTGCTCGAAGATGACGACGAACTTGAAGAGGACGAACCCCCCTCGGTATATTCAATAACTAATTGCGGTCTAAGACCGGCGGTGGCAGCATTGGACGAGTGCCAGAAGCGGTTGACATCTCCGGTTTGCCCAATCGACAATGGCAAGGTGCTGCCGAATACCGAGGCAACCTTAGCAGCATTCAGGTTGGCGCCGACCGTTAAGTCGGCGGTTGCCTCGGTATCAATGCTGGAAACCGGATAGGCGATTGACGGCGGCGATGCGTCGGCCTCGTAGTCTGTGCCGGAAGTTTTTGCCCCGGCACTGCCCGGCCAGGCATTAGTGCCGTCGTAGGTGTTCCAGGTTGCACCAGCTTCCGTCCAGGTCTGAATCATCACGTAGATGCCCCATGACACTGCCCCGGCTACGCTGGCATTACTCCACAGAGACAGCGTAGCCGAGTCACAGGTGGAACCGGCTGGAATTGTGGACAGGTCCCAATCCAGGAGCGACGTCCGCTGCGCGCCGCCGCTGCCCGATGTCCCTAACGTGGCATCTGTGCCGAAGTTGGTAGTAGCGTTGCTTGAAGCTAAAAAGGTGTCCTTAGCTGCCGCCTCGGCGGGTTGGGCTGAAAATGTTGGATCAAAAACGATTGCTCCGGTGGGCAGTGCGTTTAATTCCAAAACTGGCGCGCCGATAATCAACCAGTAATCATCACCATCCTTGTAAATCCTTTTGCGTAGCAGAACCCGGACGTCGTTGACATAGGCGTAATCTATTGGCATAAACGCCAGCAGTCTGTCACCGGCGTCTTTTAATTCAATCAAACCGTCATCATCATTAAAGTCGCCATTAACGTCCTGCAAGATGCCATTTTTAAGCCATTTGGGAATATCACCAGTGATGCGGAAGGCAAAACAAAAATAGGTTTCTGAGGCGGGTGTCGAGGGATTGGGCAAGCCATTACGGGCGGCCTGCGATAAGATAATTTCTTCTTTGAGTTGCAGGCCATCGGCTCGCCAGCGTAAATTAACGCCGGTAAAAATGCTGTTCCATTGGGTGATACTGGTGACTTTGATTTGCTGGCTATTCGGGCCAATTGTCAGAGTTTGGGTATCCCGACTGAGATTGGCACGATTATAAGTAGGTAATCCACCCAAGTCATCCCAGGCGCGGGTCGGCCAATGCAAGTAACCTACTCGCTGCAGGCGGGATTGTAGCCAATGCTGCCCCTGCCGCCCGCCAAACCCAACCACGCCATCCAGGCCGGACAGTTGACCACTGCCGGGGATACCCAGCGCGTAATGCCAGCCATTCTGAGTAATTCGCCAGCCGTCGAACGCGGCATTCTCGACCCGAACCGGCGATAAATCCACCTCTGTATCAAAAATTCCGCTGTCAATGGTGGATGAGTAATGAAGCGGTATTTTTAATACCTGATGAAAACGGCCCTGACCGGTTGCGTCATCGCGCCAATGTTTGGCGGTTTGGGTCCGCCGATGAACTAACTCACTCCAGGCCAATCGTTATCTCCAAAATAAAGTCCCCCGTCCATAGCGCCTCGTTACTCGAGTTGCGTCGGACAATTTCCCCGCTCTCAATAATCGTATCCCCATGATGCTGCCTCAGTCGCCGTGGCTCTGCCCATTCCAAAAAATCAATCCGCTCAGCAGGGCAGCGCACTTCGATGCGGTATGGTTTCCAGGCGTATGAGTAAGGCGCTTCAAATCTATCTTTCCTAAATTCGTCGTGCCAGAATTTAATGAGCTCGATCGTGGTTTCCAGGTCTGCCACGTCAATGATGACCGTTCGTTCCGGCGGCGCTTCGCCCCACTGAACGCCGGGCTGATGCTTGGCGTAGTTTTGCTGTAGAAAGCAAAGTCGCTTTTCGTAGACGGAGCCGTAGCCGTTAGGCCAGATACCTGTCTCTCGAAACAGGCGGCCAAACGAACCGTTAATGCGCCGGTAGGGGTGAATGTTGGTGACAACGTGAACGACAATGCTCAGGTCGTGCCAGATATATGCAAGCTGATCGTCCTCGACAGCATACCCTGCCTCACCAAATGGCCCCTCTGTGCAAAACCTGATACCGTCGAAGGCTCGCCACCGGGCGAGGCAATAGGCCGTGTGAGACAGTCGGGTGTTTCGATATGTGTCACTGTCTTTGATTTCACCGGGCCAGCGCCGCCACGCTTTCTCCGGGTCAGTGACCATATCGGCAATCTCTAGCCCCAGCACGTCACAATACCTTTGGCCTCGTTGGGCCACTTCGCCAGGCACTTCGTCGCGCCGGCGTTCCATATAGTCAAGCATTTTCTGAGTGCCACCCTGCAAAACGCCTATGCCGCCGTCGAGCATCAACGCATAGTCGAATTTACCAGCCGCATCCAGGCCAGCGTTACGGGCTATGCTTGCGCCTCGGTTTTGGGGGACGTTGACAACGGTTAGGCCGGTTTGGGTTCTAAGCCATTCGTCCGTGCCGTCCTCGCAGTCATTTTCGACTACAATGATTTCAGAGATGAGAGGGTCATTTCTGAGGGTGGTTAGCTGCTGCTTGAGCATGGGCAGGTTGTCGAAAGTGGAGATGATTGCCTTAATTAACACGCTATTGAACCTTAAAACTTTGGTGACTTGTCTGAATTATGTAAAGAACGGTATTGACAATTCAAACTGTTTGATATATAATATAGATACAAATTCAAGTTACTCAATTAACGAAAGGGTTAAAAAATGTCTAATAAAACTGAACTGATTGAAAAAATGACCCAAATGGCGACCGATTTATCAGAGCAATTCCCGATTGATTCAGCCCGCAGTGACGGTAAAACCTACCGAGAAATCATAGCTGAAAAACTGGCCGAACATACCAACGAAATGAACACCCGAAAAATGGCCCGCCCGGAATTTATTTTTAATCAATTCGCCAACGACCTTGACACAAGCCGCAGAGTTGGAATGAGAAAGGGTTTGCTAAAGGGTTAACATGTCTAACGAAAAGATAGTTTACGAAGGCGCAATGGGCCGTGAGGTCGCAGAAATTGCCGGTAAATTTTACGCCTATATGAATGACAAAAATGGTCAAATTCATCAGGGCCTGGAGTTTGCCAGATTCACCTGGGCCGGTATTAAATCAATTGGCCTACCCTTCAATACTCAGACTGAAGCCGAAAAGTACCTGAACCGCAATCCTTGGGGTGATGAACCCTGGAAATAATCCTATGTCAAATAACACCAAAGAGCGCTCTGAACAAATATTCAATACTGCGGCCTCCGTTTTGGAGGCCGCAGGCGGGTGCGTCTGGTTTGATAGCCTGATGACCACGCCAGATGAGAGATGGCAGCAATTACAAAAAATGTATACCGCCGTAGTCGAGCAAGCCGGCTGCCACCGCGAAACCGCCAAGCGCAATATTGCCAAGGCTTTGCGCCGGGCGCGGCATGGCGAGATGGTAAAACGAGGCGGGCCGCGCCCTGGCCCGCATCCTGGCAGACCTAAATCAGAGTAGTTTCAAGCCCCCTAACCGGGGCTTTTTTATTAGCAAGGTTTCAAGTGAAATAGTTGCTCAAATTCTCGCCACATTACCTCCGGCCCCCACTCCCGCCGCGCCTTCGTCTGAGCCATCAGCGCCCGGTTTTGCCGCAATTCAGCAATCAATCTATGGGCTTCGTCATCGAAAAATGATTGAATATCAGGCTCATAGGTGCGCTCAAATCTATCTGAGCCGAAATCGAAGTAGATGCCTGCCTCTCCAAACAATTCCCGAAAAGCCGGGAAATCGTGATTGAGACAGACCAACTTACCCCTCAAGAGCGCCTCGTGCACAACCAAGCTGTATGTCTCAACCCGGCTTGGATGTATATAAATTGAACTAAGGTCCATCAGCTCAGTAACCACGTGCCGTGGCACACCCTGACTACATCTATCATCCAACCGGCTGGTAAAGGCCACATCGTTACCCACTCCCAACGTCCAGGCCAGTTCAATCAATTCGTCAATGTACTTCTGGAAATGCGCCCCGGTAGATTGCCAATCAATAACCAGCAGCTTGACCGCATAGCCCGCCCGCTTGCCCCCAGCCAATAGACGAATGACCTTCTCTACCTGTTTCCCGCGGTCCAATCGTACTGGGTAAACCGCACTCACCTCCGCATCGAGCAAATTGAATTTACCTATCAGGCTGCGGGTCAGTGCGTCATAGTTCCACACGCTGAGCGGGTCTATCGAGTGCGCCGCCCGGCAAGGTACAACCCGGTGCTCCTGCCCGGACAGGCCGTACACCTGGCATACTCGCGGCTTATCGCTGGCGTTCGGATAGATGAGATAGCCGGGTGGTGTTTCGCGCTGCCCGCTGGGGCAGGAATGAAGCCAGTGCAACCATAGCAGATTGTCCCTCGATTTGGCGTATTCCCTCATAGCCAGGTCGTGTGCCTTGTAATCATTCAACAAAACGATGTCGTGAGTGATGCACACGTCTACGTTGGCGAGGTGTTCGTGCAGGGCTATCAGGATTGAATTGGCTGGCGCGCCAAGAGGAGGAATGACCGGCCGTACATCTATGGTAGTCGGCTGCCACAGCGCCTTGTCGCTTTTGAAACGCTCATCTACCAGGACAATTGGCTCATAGCCGTGATCTAGCAGCATCCTGATTTGGGTTTCAGCTACGGTGATCAGGGAATAGCCGCTGTCGGCCTCAAAAAATGTGGTGAATAGGGCAATCTTCTTGGACATAGCTTAATCGTGGCTGGTGTAGTTATCTTTCCACAACAAATAGGCCGTCACCGTCGGACTACCGCTTGTCCCCACAAACGAAGTCACATCACTACTGCCCCGCGCCAATGACCATTCGCCAAAATCACTGTTAGGCAAAATCGCATCCTGTCTTTGTCCAAAGAAGCTGCTGACAATGCTCTTTTGGGTTGGCGTCAGGTCAATCGTCAATCGTTCGCCGCTCAGAAGCGAATAATTGAATAGCAGTTCCAACCCCGCTGTCTCATTTTTAAGCGTCTCAATTATGGCGGTCGTGCCGCCGCTGCGCTCATAGATGACTTTGGGGAAAGCGGGAGCAGTACCGTCATTGACGACGGTGGTCTTTCCGGCGAATGTGCCGGCGCCGGTGGTGTCAAAGCCGAGATATAGTGAATACTGTTGCTCGACTACTGGGTCAACGTATTTGCTGGCAAGGATAGCAGTTATGTCGGGACTTCCTGGTAAATCAATGTCTAAATGTGCCCAGGCATAACCGTTCCAACGTGCTACCCTATCGGCTAAAGTGATACCCCCGGCTGTTGTAAAGGTACCCCCAGCGTAGAGCGTACCATCCGCTCCAATAACTATATCGGAAACAACGCCAGTATTTGCCCCGTCTCCCAAAGCGTTAAACGTGCTACCATTCCAGGATGCGACACGATTGGCCGCTACGCTGCCAATTGTCGTAAATGAACCACCCACGTACAGTAGCCCGGCTGGGTCGATAGCAAGAGCGAATATAGAAACGCTTGAGCCACTAGACAGGGCGGTGAAAGCCGTCCCATTCCATGAGGCTATGCGGTTGGCAGACACACCGCCGATTGTCGTAAATGCCCCGGCTGCGTAAAGCGTGCCGTCTAACCCGACGGCAAAAGCCCGAACAATCCCATTCGCCCCAGTGCTTAACGCGGACCAGGCTGTGCCGCTCCAGGCCGCAATCCTTACGGTATTGGCTACCCCCCCGGCCAAAGTGAAGTCGCCTCCGGCATAGAGTGTGCCATCTAAGCCAAAGATAAGATTGTTAACTGTGAAATCCATCCCCGTACCTAGTGCGTTCCAGGCGCTACCGTCCCACCTGGCAATATAAGCGGTATTGGCTACCCCCCCGGCTGCTGTAAAAAACCCACCGGCGTACACTGAGCCATCTGGCCCAACGGCAAGCGCATGAACAATCCCGTTCGTGCCCGTTCCCATAGCTGAGTAAACGCCGGTTTGCTTGTTGTATCTAACAATCCTATCAGCCGCCGCAATATTATCGAAGTTAAGGAAATTACCGCCGATGTAGATATAAGTTGCATCCTCGGCCAGGGCATTAACCGCCGTATACGTCCCACTTGCACTAGGTGGCCCCAGCGCCGACCACTGCCCCGTGCTTCTGAGCCTGGCCGCCACTACTGTGAACGTGGCGCTATCATTCGTATCCAAAGCCGCCGCGCTCTCGCCTATCTCTGACCAGTAGGGATTTGGTGCAAGGAAGCGCACGGCCACTCGCTCCCACGCGCACGGATCCGAAGCGGATAGCTCACCCTCTAATCCACCCTCATAATGTGCGGCTATCTCCTTGTGAACGGTAGCGCCGTTGTAGCGCAACCGCACCGGCTGCAAGCCACCAATCAAAGCACTAAGCAGCGTCTGCTTTTTGCTGTGAAAATCGCTTTGGCTGGTACCGGTGATGACGCCGGTCAAGGTGAACACCCGACTACCCACTTTGATATTATTGAGTTCGCCCCCCGGTAAAAGGGCGTAGCTATCCAGCCCCAGAGTTTGCGGTGATGCGCCCGTGCCAATCATGCCGCCGATGTTGAGGTAATAATCATCCTGTAAATCCTGCACTCTACCGCCCGCCCGGCTGCTGGCGCTGCGCTGGCTGGTCGAGGCGTGTTCCGGCCCGTTCCACTCACAGCCCGGCTGCGTGCCGTCGCAGTAGGTTGTGTAATAGCTCTTTTCCTCTACCTGGATACCGTCAAGGTAGAAATCGCCGGAGCCGGAGCCGTTCTGGCGAATGTATAGCAATACCGAGCCGTTAGCTTGGGCCGCCGGAACTTGTAGACCGTAGAGTGACCAGGTGCCATCAATGGCCTCTAGTAAGGTGGGGCTTGTGTACGTGGCATTATCGAGTGACCAATCCCACGAGGCGGGCAATGTGCCCGTCACCCGCACGGTGACATAGTGAATGGCGTTAGCTAAAGCCGAAAGGTCGAATGTTTCCCCCTCGTTATCGGCATTGGTTTCCACTCGATAGCTATTCAATCCATAATTCTGAAAACTCGTGACCCGTGTAACCGTAGTCCCAGCCAATGCCGCAAAATTCCCCGTTGTTTCGGCGGAAGGGTTGAGACAGCGATTTAGGGTGCTTTCGGGTACAACAATTTTCCAGTCTGACATTATCGGCTCACTACAAGGATCGTCGATTGAATAGATTAACGGAAGGTAAACTTTGAAGCTTGGCTCTTGGGCCGTGACGGGGATTGCGGACAAAGTGCCTGGAAGGTAGAGTAGCCAAAGTAACAGGATGACAGGTATTCTTTTCCACATCTACGCCCCTAGCAGCATCTGCATCGTTCTGAAATCGCCAATCACTGTCGAGCTTTCGGCTCGCGTGTTGACTGTCTGCGAAAAGTAGTTGTTAGTTGTGCGGTTGGACACCGCCCCATTCCCCGCCGACATCAACGGGTCAATCACCGGCCCGATAGCCTTCTCCAGCATCGGCTTCATTGATAGCAAGCCCTGGACCGCCCCCATACCGGCCAATTGAAACTTTTTGAACATCAGCTTCGATGGCGAACCAAGCTGCAAATCTTTATTCACCTGCTCGATCATCGCCATAACCAGCCGATTTGTAGCCTCTATCATATCAGGAATGGAAGCGTCAAGCCCTAGCGTTATGCCGCCCAAAATATCTTGCACATTCAACCCGGCTGCGTTCAGCGTATCAATCAAATCAAGCTGCTTTTCCAGGAAGCCCAACTTTTGCTCGTTCTGTTTAAGTTGGAAAATATCGTCTTGAATGTCAAGTTGCTCAGCTAAAGCCGCGTTAAGCAGCTCCTGCGCCTGCGCCTGGGATAGTATCATCCCCTGAAAGTTGACCTCGGCCATCCCGGACGAAACCAGCCCTTGCAAGGTTTCTACCCGCATATCAAGCACGTCTACGCTGGCTTGCACGATGTCGTTCAGCCTCATCCCGATACTCAGCGCCGTTTTACCAGCCTGAACAAACATCTGCTGCTGCGCCAGGATCAACTCTTTTTTGCGCTTATCAAAGAAATTGATGAACAGGCCGATGCCCGCATTAACTGTCTTCCACTGTTCGCCGCTAATCATGGCCTTTTCCCAATTTGGCCCAACTCGACTGACAATCTCCCTAAACTTGGCTGCCCTATCCGTTGCCGTCAGGATTTCGGCGCTGTGCTCTTTGAATATCTTTGACAGATGAACTAAGGCAAAATTACCTTTGACGCCGCCGATATTTGACTTGTCAAAGAATTTCTCAAGGTCATCACGAGCCGCGCCGATAGTATTGCGATTAGAGGCTATGGCACGGTTGACACCTAGCAGTTTATCTATCGTAGCCTGGCTAAAACCGCCCATAGCATTAGCAGCCATGCCAGCCGCATTAGCTATGTCCTGTAGGGCCACGGCAAATGGCGGAGGTGAGCCGGGTTGAAGTACGGCGGGTAACTTAAAATTCTTGACCGCATCAGCCAAAGTATTAAATAAATTCGTTGCTGATTTAATAGCACCGGCTATGGCATCAAACCCACTCGCAACGGCCTTTAGAGCAACATCGGCAAGAACCTGCAAAATCGGACCTATTACACCAGCCTTTTTTCCTACATCCTCAAGACCTGGAGCAACCACGGATTTAACAATGTTGCCTACAGCAGTAAGCCCAGGCAAAAGTACACTCTGCCAGATTGCGGCAAAAACCCTGATCGTCGGTCCGAGTCTTTGGGCAACCAAGGCAATCAGTGCGTTAAGCGCAACGGTAAGAGTTGCGCCGATAAAATTTGAGACAACCTCAATGGCCGGTAATAAAACATTTTGCCACAGGCCTGCCAGGGCAGTTAGGGCCACAACCAGCACTGCGCCCATCAGGTTCGTTAAGGATTGAAACAGCGGAATTACGAGTGTGCTGATAAAAGTCCACACACCTGTAATGGCTGGCATAAAAATCGTAGTCCATATATCCGAGACGGTTTGAATGGCCGAAACGATGTTTGTACTCAGCCACGTCCATAGATTGGTCAAGGTTGGTATGAGTGTGCCGGTGATAAAGGTTCCGGCATTTGTAATCGCCGGTAATAGGGTGTTCGTCCAGATGTCCGAAAGTATTTGAATGGCTACCGGGATATTCTCAGCCAGCCAGACTTGAAGCTCAACCCACGCCGGGAAAAGAGTATTGAGCAGAAAATCACCAACGGCGGCAAGAGCGGGTAAGATGATATTAGTCCAGGCATCCCCTAGAACTTGGGCTATTCCCGGCCCCTCGCTGGCAAGCCAGGTAAACAGTTGTTGAAAAAGTGGCAAGAGGTTGGTTTGTATGGCTTCCCAGACCCGTTGAAAGCCGGGGAGTAGGGTATTCGTCCAAATATCACTCAAGGTCTGGACAGCCATTGGGACATTAACTGACAACCATTGCCATAAACCCACCATCGCCGGGATGACCGTCCCAACAATAAAAGCGCCTACCTGTTGCAAGGCGGGCCAGAGCGTGTTCGTCCAAAAGTCGCTGGCGGTCTGAATGGCTATAGGGATGTTAATTCCTAGCCAGTTCCAAAGTTCTTGCAAGGCCGGTTGAATAACGGCCCAGGCCGCAAAGAATTTATCCTGAATGCCGCCCCAATTCCCGGCCCATGCTGCACCTAGTAAAGCTGCTCCGACAATGATAAGGTTAATTGGTGTGAGTAGAGACATTAAGCCAGCAACTAAAGCAGTGAGTATGCCACTAGCTACAATTGCCCCCACAGCAATTCCTATTCCCGTAAATGCTCCAATAATTTCATCGAATGATAAAGAGCCAAGAAAGCCGCCAACCTGAGAAACAAAGGATGATACAAAGGATACTATTTGGTCAGTAATAGACAGGACCGTGGCAATAGTTTCTGGCTCTAAACCTAGTATCCCCAGTATGCTAACCGCTGCCCCTCTGACCCCAAATCTATCAAAAGCACCCGTTATTTTGTCAATGGCGCCAGTAACATTAGATACCATCTGATCCATAGTCTGTAGTACGGTGGCAATTTGGCTTGGCTCTAATCCCAATTGGCCCAGTATGCTAATCGCCGCACCTCTAAAGCCAAACCGCTCAAAAGCACCCGTTACTTTTTTAACGACATCCCCCACAACAGTACCCACATCAAGCAATACGCCTCGAAAAGTCTGAAAGCCATCAATGACAAATTGGATACCCTTAGACAGGATAGGGAACATATTTGATTGCAACCATCCAAATGCCCCGCCCAAAACCCCCTTGATAGTGCCTGCCAATGTGCCAGCGTCGCCGGTTATCATAGTCATTAGCTTGGACAGTTTCTTGAAAAACAGCGCCCCGCCCTCGAAACCCAACGAGGCAAACAGGCCGCCCGCGCCGCTCTTTTGGAATTTGGCAATTCCACCCATCAGGGTTTTAGCCATATCATCGCCCAGGCTCTTCATCTCACCGCCCAAAACGAAATCACTCAGCTTGCCGACTATGCCCGCAATGGCCGGCGTAAAGGCATCGACGAGTGGACGCAAAAACGTGCGTGAGCCGATAACGAACACATCCGAGATGGTAGACTGTAGCCCCTTGACCGACAGTGCCATTTCCTTCGATGTGCCGGCGAATGTGTTGGCCGAAAAGCGGGTAACGGCATCAAAAAGCTCATCAAAGATCTCAGGGCTTTCCCCGGCCTTTTCGTTAAATTCCGAGACGCTCATTCCCATTTCAACGCCGATGATCTTGCCCAGGTCAATACCCAGCCGTCGTAACTGGCGTAAGTCTATTTCAGTCAACTTACCGATTTTGCGAACCTGAAAGAGTTGGTCGGCAGCGAAGCCCAGCGAGTCGGACGTGATGCCCACCGAAGCCGCCAAATCGAGAAAGGCTGGTACAAACTGCTTAGTCTGGTCCAGACCCAGGCCAGCAGCCACTGCGTACTTGGTGGTCATCTCGACATCTTCAGTTTCGAAGGGGGAAACAACCGCAAGTCTTGAAACAAACTCAAGCAAATTCGCCGTTTCCTTTTTGGCAATCTTCATTGCCTCGGTTTGGCTCATTACCTGATGCCAGGCCGTTTCAGTACTGGTACTGAGCTTGGTTTCGGTTGTAGCAAGGCTGGCTATGTCCTGCTCTGTCCCTCGAATGGCAATCGCCAGTTGTTCGTGTTGCGCCTTGTTTTTGATGACCACCAGGCCATTTTCACCGTATTGCTCGGTAAGCTGCCGGATGCGCTCCTGCTGTTCCTGATAGGTCGCTCGCTGGGTCACGAGCTTGGCGTTAAGCTCGTCGAGCTTTTGCCCATATTCATCCTGTGACATTATTTGATTGGTCACAGCCTGCGTCACCGTCTCGGTAGACTGCTCATACATATTATTGGCAGTGAGCAGTGACTTGAGCGATGTTTCAAGCTGCTGGCTGCTGCCAACGGCGTTCAGGCCCGTGGTGACAAAGCTCGAAATACCCTCGGCGATTTTGCCGAAGAGGTTGGCGGCCACAATGCCGCCAGCAATCGTCGCCATATTGCCCAGAGCGCCGCCGAATTTACCGAGGCTGCCGATAGCACCGCCGGCTGCACCGGAAAGGCCGCCAAGAGCTTTAGAGGCGTCGTGAATGGCGTTGCCGCTGGAAGATTGCTTTATGACAATTTCAATTACGTTGCTCATACCTGCCCCAAATAAAAAACGGGTGATGTGACCATCACCCGCCCGGAACAAAAAAGGGCAATGGGGGGTGAAAGTCATAAAATAACTTTCACCCGCCATTGCCCTGGCGTTTCGTGCTTATTGAGTTATGTTAATTGTATCAGGAACGCTCAAAAAGTAAAGAGCTACCCCGAAAGATAGCTCTTTACGTCCTTGCCATACCGAACCATACCACGCCCCTCCAAACCACACCTGACCTAGCCAAACCACGCCCCTCCAAACCCTTACCATACCCTTACCACAAAGGTTATCAATCGAGGTTTACTTCGCCAGCAAGCCATTTTTCCAACAAGCGCCGGATAATGGCACTCACTGGAATCAAGCCCGCTTTATCTTTAACCCTGGCAAGCAAATCGCTAGGCGCTTTGAAAGTATAGGACGTGTATTTTTCTTGGACGTCTTTAACTTCGGTTTTCATATACCCATTATAAACCAAGTGCGTCGGTCTTGTCAAGTACATACCAAGACATATTTATAATATTTTAAGGTTAGTAGTATTGACTGGTAAATATAAGTATGGTATACTGTAGTCATAAATCAAACGAGCCGCCCGATTGCGGAAACAATCGAACGGCTCTAACCATCAAAGAAAGGTGAGTTTCTCCAATGGCTAAGTGTAGATTACCACAGACCCGTTTTATTAGCAACGTCCGATTGATGATTGGCCGCGTCCTCGTGACCACCCGCAGCGGCAAAGAGCGCTCATTCCCTTATGAGCGCCTAACCCCCAAGCAAGAATCAAAGCTCCGCTCGATGGCCCAACCGATTGCCAAGCGGCAAGAAATCAAAGTTAGCAAAAGCCGCTCCGCTAGCTTGCCGCGCAAGGGCTTTAACTACGCCTCTCAAAGCATCCTCATTAACGCCAGTGGTGAATTTGTCGGTGTCCTGGAGGTGCTTTAATGGCCGCCACCTACACTGTTAGTCTTGCCTTTGACGAATTGGAGTATGAGGCTTTTTTGACCCACATTGCCGACAACCGGCAAATGCTTTCAGTCTTTTACATTGGCGCTTGTCGGGTTGACCGTGTGGCGGCCAAGACGCATCTGTTGGCGACTAAAGAGATACTTCAAGAACTGATCCAACCCGAAGCCGACCTGTCCGACTTTGAAGCCACGGCTAGTGAGGCTTGGGATCGGTCAGAAAGCGGCGAATAAAAAAAGGGGAGCGCCTTGCTCCCCTTTAACCCAATTTCAAATTAGAAAGGAAAAGAATTATGTACACTGTTAATTGTTCGGTCGCAGGTGTTGCCCCACTGTTGCAACACAAGTACCCACTACCTGATTTTGCCGACTTGAGCAAAGGCGGCAAGAAAAGGACAGGTGAAAAGGACTACAGCCAGGAATGGAGAGAGCATCTTTACATCAATCCCGACGGCGAAGTTTATCAACCCGCCATCCATTTTGATGGGGCAATGGTCAAGGCATCGGCTGGCTACAAAATCCAGGGCGCTAGAGGTAAGACCTACGCCCAATTGTTTAAGGGTAATGTCTTTTGTAGCCCTGATGAAATCTTGCACGGTATCAAAGCCCCTGATGATCTTGACGCTGACGCTGATAAGCCGCTTTACTTGGATGTCAGGCCCGCCGTTGTTCAGCGTGCGCGAGTGGTGCGGATTCGGCCTTGCTTTAAGCCAGGGTGGAAACTGGACTTTGAGATTACCGTTTTGGATGACCAGATACCCGCCAACGTGGTTAATGAGGTCTTGATTCTGGCTGGTCGTACCTCTGGCATTGGAGACTTTCGCCCCAAGTTTGGCCGGTTTATGGTCACTAAGTTTGAGGTCTGCAAGATTTGAGCAAGTATTTTTCTGTTGCAGAACTCCCAGGATTAAGGGCTTTATGGTATTCCCGGCTCCCTGATGACATTTGGAAACCGCTTAAGCAGTGGGTCTACCAAAGAGACTTGGGCATTTGTCAGTATTGCTTTACTCAATTCGCCTATGAAAAAACCCATTGTCATCATGTGCTTGAACTAAGCGAAGGTGGAACGAACCACCCAAGCAACTTAAAGACCTTGTGTCACGATTGCCATAAAAACAGACACGCATTTATGAAATAACCTTGTGGTAAGGGTGCGGTGAGGTTAGGTCTGGTGGGGTACGGTCGGGTGTGGTGGGGTGAGGTCCGGTCCGGTCCGGTGAGGTTAGGTTTGGTCGGGTTAGGTAAGGTCTGGCAGGGCAAGGCAAGGTTAAAGAGGGGCACTATCAAGTGCCCCTCTTTTTAACTACGCCAGGGCAATGGCGGTAATTAATGAAGCGATTGGCGGAAATGGGCGGTGCGGCGCTCCCAGGATTCACACTTCAGATCGCAAAGCATCTCAAAGAAAAACTCGCCTTTTTGTTCTGCAAGTTCGCTTGGAGTGCAACCGTACAACCTTCGCAAATAAAATTTCAGGTACTCACCAGGCGCTTGGCCTGTTTTTGCGCCTAAATACTCGGCCAAGCGCATCTCTAGTTTTTTTGGTTCGCGCCCGTTGGATTACTCAGGCTTTGGATTGCCTTCATAAATTCGGCGCTGATTTCCTTCATCTGGCGCAGGGACAGCCGACGCAGATATTCGCTCATTTCCTCTTTGGCTACACCTTCAATGCTTGCGAATTTTTGCATTGCTTGCCGGACCTTCGTCGGTGACTGGCTCTCAATATCCTCCAAATCGCCCCAGGTGAAGTTGTCCATATCCAGTTCAATGGTTACAGTCGGGGCTGTGGCCCCATTGCCCTTTCCAGGTAATTCATTCTTGCTCATAGCTCACCTTATGACGCAATGATTGTGGTAGTAAATCCAGGATGCCGCACAGTGAAGCCGCCCAGGATTGGCCCACCGGCGCTGGCGTCTGCTGGTGGATAGGTGAACGATGTCAGCGTCCCCGCGCCGCTGGTCAACTGCTCATCATCGGCATTGCCCCCGCGTGGGCTATAGCGAATGTAAAACGCCGCGCCGCAACCCGTTGCCTCAAAGATGGCTCGTGTAACCTGATACACTTCGGCGTCTGTTTCGGTATAAATAATGACGACTTCCGACTCCATCGGTTCGCGCTTGCCGCCCTTGACAATAGGCGTCTCACCGTCGAAGGTATATGCTTCGCCGGTGATTTTAGTTTGCTCGCCCGGTGTAATGCTCTGGGTTGCGCCGCTGACATCGGTAAAGCTCGTCCCATCGGTACTGATCCAGACCTTGCCGCAGGCTTGAGCAACTGCTCCTGTTGTTTGTGCCATTTCTTAAAACCTCCATATTTCTATACAAGAAACTTAGTTAATTTAATCTCAGCCGTTTTCTTTAGGTGGTTCAGGATTTAGCCATACCATTACCTCGTCTTTCCATTGCCGGATGGTGCGTACTGATTTTCTGATCGCCTTTGCCAGTTCGGTTTCGTTGGCGCGAATTAAGTCCTCTATAGTAATGACATTCGCCCGAGCCAGCGCAGCCAGCTCGGGCCGTTTCTCCCATTGGGGCAGTTCGGATAGCGGCGGCGTAGAGACGCGAACCAACGTCCCACTCGCCAGAAACTTTTGAATTGTGGCGGGTGATAGCTCGCCATCCCTGATAATGTCGCCGTATTTGTGACCGCTGGAGAGCGGGGTGTGTCTGACCATTCGATACATAGCTACTCTCCAAAGTGCCGTGCTATTAAGTCAATTAGGTATAGGTGGTCTGGTTGCAGGTTATACAAACCCGTTTGCTTTTCCAGACCTTGCCTAAATGGAGTGCCGTAAGCCTCAGTAGCAGCAAGCCAGTCAACTACCATTTCAATAAAATCAATGAGCGCCATGTCGCTAACGCCATTGGTGTGAAATTCGGGATGATGCCTATTTCTGGCAAAATGAAGCTCAAGAGGGCTTTTATTGCTTTCGAGTATTGCTTTGTACTCTGGCGAATCATACGGAATGGGAGACTCACCCGGAAACCTACGGGAAACATTTAGCTTGACGTACCCATCAAGCTCATCGAGTTTGAACTTTGATAAGTCGTGTAGGTTTGCCCGCTTCTCTAGTTGTTGCGCCAATTCTCGAAGCCGGGCCGCAACTTGAGCACGATGATTGATAATAGTTACCAGTGTTTTTATTTCTTCATTCATTAGAACGTCCTCAATACCAACCTAAACCTTGCCCCAATATACTTAAGCTCCGGCCCGCCATACTCAAACACCGTGCGCCGCCATGACCATTGAAAATTAGCAATGCCCGTTAGCCCAAATGGATTAGGGCAATTCTGCGTTTTGAGATTGACCCTGATCGCGTCAATGCCGCTAACAAGTTGGGCCATATCCTCGCCAATGTGTGACCGCTGGCGGCCGTAGTAATCGGCGTGAATGACAATCTCTTCGTCAATAAACGGCGTAGAGCCAAAGGTTAGTTTTTGGGCGCCGGAGCCAACAGAGACCGGCGTTTGCTCCTCTGGGTAAATCTGCAACACCTTTTCATCGTTCATTCCTTCGGTTAGCTCGTTATAGTTTTGGCTCTCGACCAGGTCACCGGAGGCGACAAGAGCCGCGCCGAGCGTGGCGTCTATGGCGGTGCATATTTGGGCGACGGTTACGGTAGATGCTGGCACTATTCACACGCCCCATCGTTCATTACATAAGTCCAGAAATAAGCCAACGTTTTTTCTATTTCGGTGA